>Ga0265294_10004363_pt1 | contig 17713 bp, 16 predicted proteins | sample MunlanPumphouse3_FD_192504 | JGI IMG/M metagenome (GOLD analysis project Ga0265294, IMG submission 192504) | Groundwater microbial communities from a municipal landfill in Southern Ontario, Canada - Pumphouse #3 | ecosystem: Environmental > Aquatic > Deep subsurface > Groundwater | place...
GAAGTATTGACAGACGTCTTACGAAACACTTTGATGATCACTTGTTTTGTTATTGTGATCATGCTTTTCATTGAATTGCTTAATTTGTTTACGCAAGGAAACTGGAGTAAATGCCTTGGGAAATATGAACCGCTACAAGTCATCATAGCGACAGTCCTGGCATTGATACCGGGCTGTTTCGGCGGATTTGCAGTGGTGGGGATGTGGACACACGGAGCCATCAGTTTCGGAGCATTGGTGGCAGCTATGATCAGTTGTGTGGGTGATGAGGCTTTCGTCATGTTGGTACAGATGCCGCAAAAAGCTTTTCTTCTTTTCGGTATTCTTCTGGTCATTGGCTTTATAGTAGGTATTACCATTGACAAACTAGGTATAAAAGTGGCCCGCCCGAAAGATATGGACCGACATTTGGTGGTTCACGAATATGAGCAAATGGGTTTTCACGATTTATTCGGGAACTGGAAATCAAATTTCAAACAACTGTCTTTTACCAGAGTGCTTTTGATTACCGGACTTCTTCTCTTCATTTACGGTATGGCAACCGGTTTTTTTGAACATGAACATCATGTTGAAAATGAGAATGTTGCAAATGTCGTAGCACAACGCAGTTTTAGTTTACCATTGGAAGAAGCCTGGTTCAACAATATTTTCCTGATTCTGGCCATCATTGTGCTTGTCATCTTTGTTTTTGTAAATGATCACTTTTTGGAAGAGCATCTTTGGCATCATATCATCCGGCAACACGTTCCGAAGATATTCCTATGGACATTTGCGGCATTGTTGCTGATACATTTACTGATGAATTCCGTCGATATGACAGCTTGGGTGGAAAAAAATCAGCTATGGGTTTTGCTTTTTGCAGTCCTGATTGGCATCATTCCGGAATCAGGCCCTCATTTGGTCTTTATTTCACTCTTTTTGGGAGGAACCATTCCGTTCAGCATTCTAATGGCTAATTCCATCACACAGGATGGACATTCGACACTACCTTTACTGGCAGAGTCTAAACGTGGATTTCTTGTTGTAAAGTCAATCAATGTTGTAATCGGTCTTGTTGTCGGTTTGGCCGGCTATTGGCTGAATTTTTAATGAATCTAATTCCTTAATTAATATATAAAATGATGCTTAAAAAAGTTATTTCTACCAAAAATGCTCCGGCAGCCATTGGCCCATATAGCCAGGCAATAGAAGTGTCCAACATGATTTTTGTTTCCGGTCAGATTCCCGTGAATCCGGAAACAGGAATGATAGACTCAGAGGACATTACAGGACAAACGATGCAATCTTTTAGCAATCTTAAGGCTGTTTTGGCTGAAGCCGGTTGTTCCATCGAAAATGTTGTCAAAACGACAGTCTTTTTAGCGGATATGAGTCTTTTTGAAGGGATGAACGAAGTGTATAAGAAACAATTCACCGGAGATTTTCCTGCCAGATCGGCAGTTGCGGTAAAAGCTTTACCAAAAGGTTCACTTGTTGAGATTGAAGCAATTGCTTTCAAGTAATTGCTTCAATTTACTTATGTTCAATACGTAATGCTATTAGGCTTTGCCTAAATATTTTCAGACCATTTGAAAATAATTTGATAGCAGCTTTGATTTTATCCGATCCTGATTTGAAAATCTTCAGGTTCTTTGTCATTTTTTATTTCTGTTGTTGTCAAGGTATTTTCAAATGGTTTTTCTTTTCTGACCGCTCTCTTTTCAAGTAGTACTACATTCTCTACATGTTGCGTGTGTGGAAACATATCAACAGGTTGAACTTTGGTGACCTGATAATCAAAATCCAGCAAAGCCAGGTCACGAGCCTGTGTTGCAGGGTTGCAACTTACATAGACAATACGTTCCGGCCCGGCATTGATGATGGTATTCACAACATCAGCGTGCATTCCTGTTCTGGGAGGATCCGTGATAATGACATCCGGGCGTCCGTAAGTGTCAATGAAACTGTTGTTGAGAACATCTTTCATGTCTCCGGAAAAGAACTGAGTGTTGTTCAAACCATTCAGCTCCGCATTGACTTTGGCATCTTCAATTGCCTCAGGAACTGATTCCACACCGATCACTGCTTTACAGAAGCGAGCTAGAAACAAAGCTATTGTTCCGGTGCCGGTGTAGAGGTCATATACCAGCTCATTGCCTTTTAAGCCCGCAAAGGAGCGTGCTACCTGATATAATACATAAGCTTGTTCTGAATTGGTTTGATAAAAGGATTTCGGGCCGATTTTGAATTTCAGACCTTCCATTCCTTCGAAAATATGGTCGCGGCCTTTGAAGACATGGATTTCTTGATCGCCAATAGTATCATTGGCTTTTTCATTGATGATGTATATCAAAGAGGTGATTTCCGGAAAATTTGATGATACATGTTGGAGTAATGATGCAATCTTTTCTGGTTTTTCCCGAAAAAAGACGACTATCAGCATGACTTCTCCGGTAGAAGCTGTTCTGACAATCAGATTGCGCATCAACCCTTCCTGATTTTTCAGGTTGAAGAATTCATAGTTGTTTTCAAGACAAAAAGACCTGATGGATAAGCGGATACGGTTTGATATGTCATCCTGTAGCCAACATTTCTCTATATCAAGCACCTTGTCAAACATTCCAGGAATATGAAATCCAAGAGCGTTCATCGACTCAAAGGATGCACCAGATGCCACTTCTTCATAAGTCATCCAACGTTTGTCGGAGAAGGTGAATTCCAATTTGTTGCGATAAAATTTGGTCTTTTTGGATCCCATGATGGGATAAAAACCCTCATGGGGGTAAATACTATTTTCAACAGGTTTTTCTATATGATCCGGAAGATCAATCTTCCCAATACGAGTCAGTGCGTCATAAACTTGTTTTTGTTTGAAATTGATTTGTGCCTGATAGGGGAGTTGTTGCCATTTGCAGCCGCCACAAACACCAAAGTGATCACAAAAAGGTTTTTCCCGATCCTTGGAATATTCGTGAAACCTGACAACTCTACCTTCAGCATATTTGTGTTTTTTACGCGTCAACTGAATGTCAACCACATCACCGGGAGCAACATAAGGTACAAAAACGACCATGTCGTTTACCCGTGCCAAGGCTTTGCCTTCAGCAGCCACGTCAGTTATTTTCACTGCCTCAAGTATAGGAAGCATTTTTTTATTTCTTGCCAAAATGATAGAATTTTAAGTTTTAAAATCTGTTTGATATAACAGATCAATTCGATTGAGCATACAAAAGTACTGATTTGTACCCAAAGTTCTTTTATGATTGTACAACAGCTATAAATTTTACTTGAATTTAAGTTTGGTTGTTAACAAAAATTTCTATTTTTGTCTGTATAATCAGAAAGAGATAGAGTTTATTCATTTTTAACCTTAATAATTAGAATGACAACTAAAAGAGTGTACACCTTTGGTAATGGTAAAGCCGAAGGAAAAGCTTCCATGAAGAATCTACTTGGCGGAAAGGGTGCCAACCTGGCTGAAATGAATTTAATAGGCGTTCCGGTACCTCCAGGATTCACTATTACAACAGATGTATGTTCAGAATATTTTGAATTAGGTAAAGACAATGTGGTTTCTTTGCTGAAGTCGGATATTGAAGCAGCAATTAAAGGTGTGGAAACCTTGATGAATTCAAAATTTGGAGATGTTGAAAATCCTTTGTTGGTATCTGTTCGTTCAGGTGCCCGTGCATCTATGCCAGGCATGATGGATACTATTCTCAATTTAGGGTTGAATGATCATGTTGTTGAAGGTTTGATCCGTAAAACCGGAAATGCCCGTTTTGTTTGGGACTCCTATCGACGTTTTGTACAGATGTACGGAGATGTTGTATTAGGCATGAAACCTACTAATAAAAATGATATTGATCCATTTGAAAAGATCATCGAACATATCAAAAAAGAAAAAGGTATCAAACTTGATACAGAATTATCAGTCGAAGATTTAAAAAAATTAGTGACCCTTTTTAAAGTAGCTGTAAAAAACCAAACAGGAAGAGATTTTCCCGAAAAATCATACGATCAGTTATGGGGTGCCATTTGTGCCGTATTTGACAGTTGGATGAACGATAGAGCCATCTTATATCGCAAGATGGAAGGTATTCCTGCCGAATGGGGTACAGCCGTAACAGTTCAAGCCATGGTATTTGGTAATATGGGAGATACTTCTGCCACTGGAGTCTGCTTCTCTCGTGACGCTGCTACCGGTGAGGACATTTTTATTGGTGAATATCTCATCAATGCACAGGGTGAAGATGTTGTGGCCGGTATCCGTACGCCTCAACAGATTACAAAAGAAGGATCGCAACGATGGGCTAAATTGGCAGGTATCAGCGAAAAAGATCGTTTTGAAAAATATCCTTCCATGGAAGAAGCCATGCCGAAGATTTATAAAGAACTGAATTCCATTCAGGAAAAGTTGGAAAATCATTATAAAGACATGCAGGACATGGAATTCACCGTACAGGAAGGAAAACTATGGTTCTTGCAGACTCGTAATGGTAAACGTACAGGTTCGGCCATGGTTAAGATTGCCATAGATATGTTGCACCAAGGTTTTATTGATGAAAAGACAGCTGTCTTGCGTGTGGAACCCAATAAACTGGATGAATTGCTTCACCCGGTATTCGATAAGAAGGCAATTAAGAATGCAAAGATTATTACTAAAGGTTTGGCCGCTTCACCTGGAGCAGCATCCGGTCGCATCGTATTTAATGCTGACGATGCTGCCGAATGGGCAAGAAGAGGTGAAAAAGTGATAATGGTCCGTATTGAGACATCTCCTGAAGACTTAGCAGGTATGGCTGCAGCTCGTGGCATCCTTACAGCCCGTGGTGGTATGACTTCCCACGCTGCCGTTGTGGCTCGTGGTATGGGTAAATGTTGTGTTTCGGGTGCAGGCAGTCTGAGAATTGATTATGCAATCAAAGCCATGGAAGTTGGTGATATGGTCTTACATGAAGGAGATTATATTTCCTTAGATGGTTCAACAGGTGACGTATATTTTGGTTCAGTTGCTACCAAAGAAGCCGAAGTGGATGCTGATTTTGCTGAATTGATGGCTTTGGCTAATAAGTTTACGCGTATGACTGTCAGAACGAATGCTGATACACCCCATGATGCTGAAGTTGCCCGCAAGTTCGGTGCTACTGGTATCGGCCTTTGCCGTACGGAACATATGTTCTTTGAAGGCGAAAAAATCAAGGCTATGCGTGAAATGATTCTATCTGAAAATGTAGCAGGTAGACGCAAAGCTTTGGAAAAGATATTGCCATATCAGAAAGCTGACTTTAAAGGTATTTTCAAGACTATGCATGATTTTCCTGTTACTGTACGTTTACTGGATCCACCTTTGCATGAATTTGTTCCTCATGAAGAAAGAGAACAGGCCGAATTGGCAAAGACCATGGGTATTTCCTTAAGGACTATCCAACAACGTATAGACGCTTTGCATGAAGCAAATCCAATGTTGGGTCACCGTGGTTGCCGTTTGGGCAATACCTATCCTGAAATTACCGAAATGCAAACACGTGCCATTCTTGGTGCTTCGTTGGAATTGCAGGCAGAAGGTATTGTAGCTATTCCAGAAATCATGGTTCCGCTTACCGGTATACTTTATGAATTTCTCGAACAGGAAAAAGTGATCCGTAAGACCGCAGAAGATTTGTTTGCAGAAACAGGCCGCCGTATTGATTTCAAGATTGGCACCATGATTGAAATTCCGCGTGCAGCTCTTACAGCCGACCGTATTGCCACTTCGGCTGAATTCTTCTCTTTCGGAACCAATGACCTTACTCAGATGACTTTCGGGTACAGCCGTGATGACGTGGCAAGCTTCCTCCCGACCTATCTTGAAAAGAAAATCTTGAAAGTGGATCCTTTTCAAGTTCTCGATCAGAAAGGAGTAGGTCAACTGATCAGGATGGCTACCGAAAAAGGCCGCTCCATCCGTCCGGACTTGAAGTGTGGTATTTGTGGTGAACATGGTGGTGAACCATCATCCGTTGAATTTTGTCATCGTGTCGGGTTGAACTATGTCAGCTGTTCTCCATTTCGTGTACCCATCGCTCGCTTGGCCGCAGCACAGGCTGCGTTGCGTTGATATAAAACAATAAACAAAAAGATGGTGAACCCAGAAATGGGTTCACCGTCTGCTTTTTTCTACAAAAACCTTAAACAGCTTAAAACCATACCAAAAACTTGCAAGTTTGCTCTATTTTATTTAATATCGCAATACATTCTATTTAAATAAATCTTATCATTTTGAAAACCAAAGATTTTGTTCAAAAAATCCAGCATAATTTGACGGTAAATCCGGAAAGGTCAGCTGAGCTTGTGGAACTTACAACATCCATTATTTCCAGGATTTTAGGTGATGGAGACGCTCTTGCTATAAAAGGTTTTGGCACTTTTGAAGTGAAGAAAAAAGAAGAACGTGTTTCAATCAATCCGGCTACAGGAAATCGTTGGATGATTCCTCCAAAATTGGTTCCAGGTTTTAAGCCGGGAACAACATTGAAGGAAAAATTAAAAACCTATTCCGGCCATGAACAATAAACTGTTATTTCAAAATTTGACGGATCAACTTTCCCAATCAGGGAAATTGAAGAAAAAAGATGCAGAAGAATTCTTAAGAGCATTTTTCAAGGTCATTGAAGATTCACTTTTTGAGGGTGAAACAGTAAAAATTCAAGGATTAGGAACGTTTAAGCTATTGAAGGTCGAATCCCGTAAAAGTGTGAATGTTTCAACGGGCGAAGAATTCGAAATCAAAGAACATTACAAGATCTCATATTCTCCTGATAATACCCTGAAGAAGATTGTAAATGAGCCTTTATCTTACTTGGAACCCGTCGAACTGGATGGACCCTCTGCGAAAAAAGAACCTACCGTGCGAAATAGTCGCGTGGAAAAGAACAGATCTGATGATGAAAATGATGTCATAGATGCAAAAGAAAAAGAAGAAAAATTTAAAATAGGGACTGTTAAACCAAGTGAAACACAACATAAAATTATGCCACAAAACAAAAGCGACTTAAGAACATCAAACAAAGAGCAAAAAAATGGAACGCGACAATCCGTGAATGGATCTAGAAAAAGATCAGGAAGACCGGTTGAATCCAAGAATTCAGGTAGTTTTTTTCGGGTATTCCTAATTTTGATTGTGCTGGCATTGGCAGCATGGGCTATTCTGTCCAATTATTCTGCTAAAAAAGAAAATGACCATAAACTAAAAGAACTAGCTATCATTGATGCTGACACTTCATTTGAAGATACTCCGCTTGAAGAATTTGAAACCGTTATTCAAGATTCTTTAAAACTCGAAGCTGAAATTGCTGCAAAGATAGAATCTTTAGCAGTAGTGGAAAAAAACGGCGGTGTCAAAAATTTGGCATCAAAACCAACATCGGTTGCCACAATCAAACCAAAAGTGACAACCAAAGGTAGCATAAGTGAATCTGAATCGGATTTTCCAGCCTATGTCAAACTTAAACAAGGAGAGATGCTTACCGTTCTGTCCTTGAAATATTATGGACACAAAGCCTTTTGGGTATACATCTATGCAGCCAATATGGATGTCATTAAAGATCCGAACCACATCCCACTCGGAACAAGAATCAAAATTCCAAAACCGAATAGCTCCGTTATCAATGCCAATGACCCGGATTGTATAGCAAAAGCAAAGGCTCTTCAGACCAAAATATTGTCAAGAAAAGAATAACCACTTTTACCATTATTTATGATCCCTGTTCAATCATTACCAAATAATGCAATGAAAGGGAAAAATTCAACTTTATTAGGATAGGCTTAATTTTTTTTAACGGGATAAACTGTTAAATGAAGCCTATCCTGTTTACTTTTGCATATTCTGTAAAAAAAGAATCGTTTTACTTAAATATTTATAATCATATGAGTCAAACCGTAGACATTCGGGAATTGAATGAGCTGATTGAGAAAAAAAGCGCGTTCGTAGATTCGATAAACTTTGGCATGGACAAGGTTATCGTTGGACAAAAACACTTGGTTGAGTCTTTATTAATTGGCTTGCTTTCAGATGGCCATATTTTGTTGGAAGGTGTTCCTGGATTGGCAAAGACCTTGGCTATCAAGAGCCTGGCTTCGTTGATTGATGCCAAATACAGCAGAATCCAGTTTACTCCCGATTTATTGCCGGCCGATGTAATTGGAACCATGATTTATAGTCAGAAAAAAGAAGAGTTCGCAGTAAAGAAAGGCCCGATTTTTGCGAATTTTATACTTGCTGATGAAATCAACCGTGCTCCGGCTAAAGTACAAAGTGCATTGCTTGAAGCCATGCAGGAACGTCAAGTTACAATCAGTGACAAAACCTATGAATTGGATGCTCCATTTCTTGTGATGGCCACGCAAAACCCCATTGAACAGGAAGGTACATATCCGCTCCCTGAAGCTCAGGTAGACCGTTTCATGCTAAAGGTGGTCATTGGCTATCCCAAAAAAGAAGAAGAAGTTTTGATCATTCGTCAAAATATCGGTGAAAAGATGCCTCCGATCAAACCAGTACTTAAGGGTGAAGATATTCTTGAAGCACGTAATGTGGTTCGTCAAGTTTATATGGACGAGAAAATTGAACGCTATATCATAGATATTGTGTTTGCCACCCGTTATCCTGAAGAATATGGATTGAAAGACCTGAAAGGCATGATATCTTTTGGCGGTTCACCCCGTGCTTCCATCAATTTAGCTTTAGCAGCCCGCTCATTTGCTTTTATCAAACGCAGAGGTTATGTCATTCCTGAAGATGTTCGTGCCATTTGTCATGATGTGTTGCGTCATCGTATCGGTCTGAGCTATGAAGCAGAAGCAAACAACCTGACCAGCGAAGAAATCATCAGTGAAATATTAAATAAGGTAGAAGTACCCTAAATGGCCTGCATGGAAACAAGCGAATTATTAAAACGCGTACGGAAGATAGAAATCAAGACCAGGGGATTGTCTCAGAACATCTTCGCAGGGCAATATCACACGGCCTTTAAGGGTAGGGGTATGGCTTTTTCCGAAGTGAGGGAATATCAATACGGAGACGATATCCGAAGCATCGACTGGAACGTAACAGCTCGCTTTAATCACCCTTATGTCAAGATCTTCGAAGAAGAACGTGAATTGACCGTGATGTTACTGATTGATATTTCAGGGAGTCGTATGTTTGGTACTGATATTCAGCTTAAGAAAGACATGATGACTGAAATTGCAGCGACGCTCGCTTTTTCTGCCATTCAAAACAATGATAAGATCGGAGTCATTTTCTTTTCTGACAAGCTGGAAAAATTCATTCCACCCAAGAAAGGCAAAAAGCACATCCTTTACATCATTCGTGAATTGATTGATTTTGAACCGGAAAATACGAAAACGAATATTCCTGATGCCTTGCGCTATTTGACGAATGTTATTAAGAAACGCAGTACTGCATTTGTGATTTCAGATTTTATCGATGCAAAGGATTTCCAGACCGATTTGACCATCGCCAATCGCAGACACGATGTTGTGGCCATCCAGGTATATGACAAAAGAGAAACTGAGCTTCCTCCGGTAGGCCTTGTGCGTGTGAAGGATGCAGAGACAGGTGACGAACGCCTGGTCGATGCCTCTTCGAAAGCCGTACGCAAAATCTATCGAGATTGGTGGCTTCATCAACAGGGAATATTAAAGGATGCTTTCACAAAAAGTAATGTTGACTCAGTCTCAATATCAACAGATCAGGATTACGTACGTTCTCTGATGGGCCTATTTAACCTTAGAAATTGAATCGTTTGAAATACGAATATGTTTAATTATAAAAAAATTCTGGTTTTATTGGTGCTTAGTTCATGCCTGTTTCCTGTTATTGCACAGGAAATAAGTGTCAAGGCGACCATCGATTCCACCGTAATGTTCATTGGGCAGCAATCAAAGATGCATCTGGAAATCTCCGGACCTACTTCACTGCAATATACTTTCCCGACATTTCCGGGTGATACACTGGTTAACGGCATTGAAGTCTTGTCAATAGGGAAAGTGGATACTCTGGAAAATGAAAACAATTTGATTCATCTAAAGACGGATTACCTCATAACCTCGTTTGATTCGGGACTGTATTACATCCCCCCCGTCAAAATCATAGCAGGTCTTGATACTGTAGAGAGCAAATACATGGTGCTCAAGATCATGACCTATGATGTTGATACGGCAAAAGTTCAGATCTTTGATATTAAGGGTATCCAGAAACCACCGTTCGTCTTGGGCGATTATTTCTTACAGTTGCTGCTATTTCTCCTTATTTATGCCATTATACTTTTTGTTATATGGCTGATATTGAGAAGAAAATACGGTTTATCTAAAGCTGAAATTGAAGCAAGCAAACCTTTGTTACCGCCTTACGTCGTTGCCATTATGGAATTGGACAAACTTAAGTCAGAAAAGATTTGGAAGAGCGGTAAAAATAAGGAATATTACACTGCTTTGTCAGATATCCTGCGTAAATATATTCAAAGACGTTTCCAAATCAACGCTTTGGAAATGACTACAGATGAGATACTGGCTCTTTTTAAACGTGACAAGAATACACAATCCGTTTATCAAAATTTGCGTCAGATTCTTCAATTGGCTGATCTGGTAAAATTTGCCAAAACCAAACCACTTGAAAATGAAAATGAATTAAGCATCATGAATTCCTATTTATTTGTCAATCAAACAAAAATTGAGGAAGTTAAACCAATAGAGAATCAAATTGAGGGAATACAGGAAAATCAGCAAAAGGATGTTGAATCAGATCTGTCCAAAAAGGATGTTACTTCCCAAAATGATGAAATGAAAAAATATCAACCAAAATGATACTTGCAAATCCGTATTATCTCTATTTATTGCTGTTGATCATACCTGCTATTGTCTGGTATGTTCTAAAGCGGAAAAAACGTTATGCTACGCTTCAGGTATCGAACAGTTTTGCCTTTGAAGGACTTAAACCGTCCTGGAAAGATCGTTTGGAGCATGTGCCTTTCATTTTGAAAATGTTGGCATTTGTCATGATAGTTATTGCCTTGGCGCGTCCACAATCGACCAATAGCTGGCAGAATGTATCCACTGAAGGTATCGACATTGTTGTTACCCTCGATATATCCAGCAGTATGTTGGCCGAAGACTTGAAACCAAACCGTCTTGAGGCGGCCAAAAACGTAGCTTCCTCTTTTATTTCCGGAAGACCCAATGACAATATCGGTCTGGTGGTCTTTTCTGCTGAAAGCTTTACCCAATGTCCGTTGACAACAGACCATGCGGTGCTGCTGAACCTTTTCGGCGGCATTCAAAGCGGTATGATTGAAGATGGAACAGCTATCGGTTTGGGACTCGCCAATGCTGTAAATCGTATCAAAGATTCACAGGCCAAATCCAAAGTAATCATTTTGCTTACTGATGGATCAAACAATCGGGGAGACATTGATCCGATTACTGCTGCAGATATAGCAAAGACATTTGGTGTCAGGGTCTATACCATTGGTATCGGAACAAGAGGGAAGGCTCCTTATCCTTTTCAGACCGCCTATGGCATCCAATACCAAAACATAGATGTCGTCATTGATGAAGAACCTTTAAAGCAGATATCATCAATTACTGGCGGTAAATATTATCGTGCTACCAACAACAATAAGTTGAAGAGTATTTACGATGAAATTGATCAATTGGAAAAAACAAAGATGAAAGTGCACGAATACAGCAAGAAGAACGAGGAATACCGGGCATTTGGCATTGCCGCACTGATATTGCTCCTTCTGGAAATCTTTCTCAGAAATACCGTGTTGCGTCGTCTTCCATAATTGCTAAAAACCAGAACTATGTTTCGTTTTTCGAATCCCGAATATCTATATTTCCTTCTGCTGATCCCTACATTGGCATTGCTTTTCATTTTAGAAAACAGAAAGCAGAAAAAACGTCTGAAAGTCTACGGCGATCCGGACATTATCAGTCAGTTGATGCCTGATGTTTCACGTAGACGTCCCTGGCTGAAATTTATCCTGCAGTTGACGGCCATAACGGTGTGTATTTTTATGGTGTCAGGCCCGCAATTCGGTTCAAAATTGGAAAAAGTCCAAAAGAATGGTGCTGAAATGATGATAGCCCTGGATGTCTCCAATTCCATGATGGCTGAGGATATTACTCCAAATCGTTTGGAAAAATCAAAGCAAATACTCTCCAAATTGGTTGACAAACTGAGCAATGACAAAATTGGTCTGATTGTTTTTGCCGGAGAAGCATTCACTCAGTTGCCGATTACGAGCGACTATATATCTGCCAAGATGTTTATGAGCAGCATTAATCCGTCACTTGTATCTACACAGGGTACAGCCATAGGTGCAGCCATTGATTTATGTGTACGCTCCTTTCCCCAGAAAGGAAAAGCGGAGAGAGCCATCATCCTGATTACCGATGGTGAAAACTTTGAGGATAATGCAGTAGAACGTGCCAAGGAAGCATTGGCTCAGGGTATAAAAACGCATGTCATTGGCATGGGGCTTGACAAAGGTGCTCCCATACCCATTGCAAACAGCGATGAATTTCGTAAAGACAAGGATGGTAATGTGGTGATTACCAAATTGAATGAAAAAATGTGTCAGGATATAGCCGCTGCCGGTGGTGGTATTTATGTGCGTTCTGACAATACCAACAGTGCACTACGTATCATTACGACAGAACTTGACAAAATGAAAAAAGCCAACGTGGAATCATCCGTATATAGTGAATATGATGAACAATTTCAAGGTTTGGCATGGATTGTTTTAGTTCTGTTGTTCATTGATGTGTTCATTCTTGAACGAAAGAACAAACTCTTGCGCAACATCAAATTGTTTTAATCATGAGAATACTCAAATACATATTATCCGCATTTTTTATCCTTGGTTCATGGGGTGTTTCTGCTCAGAAAATGGAAAGAAAAAGTATCCGTCAAGGAAACAATCTTTACGAAAAGCAAAAATATACAGAAGCGGAGATAGCCTATAGAAAAGCTTTAGAAGTGAATCAAAAATCAAAAGAAGGTTCATACAACTTAGGGAATGCCCTTTACAGGCAGGAAAAAGGAAAAGAGGCATTGGAACAATATCAATTGTCTTTAAGTCAGCAGACCAACCCTTTAAAAAAAGCTGCTATTTTTCACAATACCGGTAATACTTTCATGCAAGCAAAGGATTACGGGAAAGCAGTTGATTCCTATAAATCATCCCTGAGATTTAACCCGAGTGATGATCAGACCCGTTATAATCTTGCCATGGCTCAGGCTCTTTTGAAGAAACAACAACAGAACCAAAAGAACAACAAAAATAAAGATCAGAATAAGGACCAGAAACAGGATCAACAAAAAAAGCAGCAACAGCAACAGCAAGATGATCAGGAAAAGAAGCAAAACAAACAACAACAGCAACAGCAGCAACAACAACAGGAGCAAGTTTCCAAAGAAAAAGCCAAACAGTTGCTTGACGCTTTAAGTCAAGATGAAAAAGATACACAGGAGAAGGTCAAGAAACTTCAAATGCAGAAAAGCAAGACAAAGAAAAGAGAAAAAGATTGGTGAAAAAACGTAACTTTGCATGCTTTAAATAAAGAGTAGTTTAGATAACTGATATACATATATAAGTTTTTATTTAAAATGAGGAACAAACTGGTACTGGTATTCGTTGGGATGTTGATCTGTTTTGGCAGCAAACTTTTTGCGGCAGATGTGACATTTACGGCCGAGGCTCCAAGAACGGTGGTCATGGGGCAAAATTTCAATCTTGTATATACGTCCAATGCAGAAGCCAAAGATTTACGGATTGCAGAATTAAATAATTTTGAAATTCTATCCGGACCATTCACTTCTACAATGAGCTCAACAAGCATCATCAATGGACAATATTCTTCTTCAACATCATATCGATTTACGTATGTCTTGTCTCCCAAGGAAACCGGGACTTTTACAATCTCATCTGCCACAGCAAATATCAGAAATAACAGATATACAAGCAATAGTCTGACTATTAAGGTTCTGCCTGAAGATCAACAATCAAGTGGAAGCAGCAATTCTTCGCAACGCTCATCTATAAGCAGCTCCTCCTCCTCACAAAGCGTGTCTTCAGACCAGATTTTTATTCGTGCCATCCCTTCTAAAACGAGGGTTCGCGAACAGGAAAGTCTGACTGTCACCTATAAGATTTACACAAAAGTGGACATCGCCGGATTCGAAAATCCCAAGTTTCCCGAATTTGTAGGATTCATGGCTCAGGAAATTGATCTTTCCAAAAATCAGCAATGGGATTTGGAAAACTACAATGGAAGTAACTACCGGACAGCCATCCTGAAACAAACGGTACTTTTTCCACAGAAAGGCGGAACACTCACCATCAATAAAGGTTCCTTTGATGTGGTGGTACGTGTAAGAAATTCCAATACCCGTGCAAGGAGCATATTTGATGATTTTTTTGACTCCTATTCTGAGGTCAAGAAAACAATATCATCTAATAGTATCAATATTCAGGTTGATCCGCTGCCTTTTGGCAAACCTGCAGATTTCTGCGGCGTGGCCGGAAAGCTTAAGATGAGCTCATCTATCACTTCCAACAAAGTAAAAGCCAACGAAGCCGTAACCATCAAGGTTAATATTTCAGGTAGTGGAAACCTGAAAATGATTTCTACTCCGGAATTCACTTTTCCTGCTGATTTCGAAGTATATGATCCCAAAGTGGACAACATGTTTAAAAATACGTCAGGTGGCGTAACCGGTACCAAAACGATTGAATATCTATTTATTCCAAGATATGCCGGTAAATTTGAAATTCCCGGTATTTCACTAAGCTATTTTGATATAACTTCAAATAGCTATAAGACTCTCAATACAAATAGTTATACACTTGAAGTTGCCAAAGGTGAAGGTGGTCAGATGATATCCGGCAACTTTACCGATCAGGAAAAAGTTCGTTTGCTGGGATCAGATATTCGATATCTGAAGAATAACGTCAAAATCCATCAGCAAACAAATCTTGTTTATGGAAGGGAGTGGTTCTGGCTTTGCTATCTGATACCGCTTTTGTTATTTGTGCTCTTTCTGATTGTCAATCGCAAGCAGGTGAAAGCCAACGCCGATGCCGCCAGAGTCCGTAACCGAAAAGCAAGCAAAGTGGCAGTAAAACGTCTAAAACAAGCCGGCATCTATCTGAAAGAAGGCAAGAAGAGCTTATTCTATGATGAAGTATTGAAAGCTCTCTGGGGGTATACCAGTGATAAGTTGAATATTCCACTTTCACTTTTGACCAAAGAAACCATAGAAAATCAACTTGATGATTGCAAGGTGAGTGAAGATATCAGAAAAGAATATATGGATATTCTTCAAACTTGTGAATTTGCGCGTTATGCGCCAGGAGAAGATAGTCATGCCATGGATGTCCTCTATGAAAAGACGATGAATGTAATGAACAAGATGGAAAATACGATTAAAAAATAAGAAGATGTACAGATCATTAAGTATACTATTTCTTTTGTTAATCTGTTTTTGTTCTTATGCTCAAACAGATACAGTACAGGTCAAGACTGAGATGACAGAATCTTCAGATTCCTCGAGAACCAAAGAAGTTCGAACGAAAAAAGTTTTTGAAGGTTCTGCTGATGAATTATTGAAGAAGGCAGCTGTTTTGTACACACAAAGCCATTATACAGAAGCTGCAACAATTTATGAACATATCCTGGTCAATTTTGGAGCTTCTGATAAACTATATTATAACCTCGGGAACGCGTATTACAAATCTAAGAACATGGCACCGGCCATCCTTAATTATGAGCGTGCACTCAGACTGAATCCCGGTGACAGGGATGCGAGATTTAATCTGGAAATGTGTCAGGCACGAATTACAGACAAAATCGAACCCGTAGGTATGTTTTTTATAAACCGTTGGTTTAAATCCCTTGAAAATAGCTATACTTCCAACGCTTGGGCCGGAATCAGCCTCTTTTTCTTTATACTTTTCATAGCCTGTTTGTTTTTATACTTCTTTACAAAGTTTTCCTGGTTGAAGAAAAGTGGATTTTTTGTCGGCCTTTTATCCCTTTGCCTTAGTGTGTTGTCGCTGGTATACAGCGGAGAGCAACATCAACGTCTTGTTAAGCCTGATACGGCCATTTTGTATGCACCGACGGTTACAGTCAAAAGTTCTCCTGACGAGAGTGGTACAGACCTGTTTATCATTCATGAAGGATGTAAGGTTAAAGTGTTGAGTGTACTTGGTACATGGAGTGAAATAGAATTGGAAGATGGTAATATCGGATGGTTGGAGTCTAATAATATTCAAATGATATAAAGTTTCAATGATGGGCCTGTTAGAAAGAATTATCGATTGGGATCAGGAAATGTTATTACTGGTCAATGGCAATCATCTCCCATGGTTGGACAGGTTTATGTGGTTGCTATCTGAAACGATGATGTGGGCACCGGTTTTGTTGGTGATGATTATTGTGCTCATTCGCAACAAGAAGGGACAGACATTCTTAATATTGCTCACTTTTGGACTTTTACTTGTTTTTACGGATCAGATATCCTCTGGAGTCATTAAACCTTTGGTTGCCAGGTTTCGTCCGACCTATGACCCTGAAATCGCAAATCTTGTTCAGGTGGTCAATCATTACAAAGGAGGGGAGTATGGCTTCATTTCAAGCCATGCAGCCAACGTTTTTGCTTTTGCCGGACTTGGCATCTTGTTTTTTAGAGATTGGCTCTATGCGTCCGTGATCTTGCTTTGGGCGATAGCTGTTTCGTATTCAAGGATTTATCTGGGTGTCCATTTTCCTATGGATGTGATTTCCGGGGCTTTGTTCGGTATTCTTTCTTCCATCGCATTTTATTATCTATATAAGTTCATCATTCAAAAGAGTACAGGCATTCGTCTCATTTCAGACAGGAGGTCAAGACAAATGACAAGAAGCAATTATAGGAAGTCCGACCTGTGTTTTATCGTGATTTCATTGCTGTTGGTCGTGGTAACCATGTTATCCGCATCCTATTATCTTACCTGGTAAAAGATATCCTGATAAATTAAGATAAGTTTTCCTAAAAAAGACTATAAATATTTTTTCTTTCCTGTTTTATTCTTTATTTTTAGAGCAGTTTAATTTTAACAGTAGTATTAACTTCAAAATTCATACGGCCATGATCAAGACTATAACTTTTAACGATCTTCGTAAAATCAAAGACAGTTTGCCCTCCGGCAGTTCTCAACGTATAGCTGACGAATTGGGTATATCTGTTGAGACTGTCCGGAATTATTTTGGTGGGTACAATTATCGAGATGGTAAAAGTGTTGGCGTTCATATTGAACCCGGACCCGATGGTGGATTGGTCATGTTGGACGATACCGTCATTTTAGATATGGCAATGGAGATTCTTGAAGACAAGAAAGCTTAATTGCAAAAAGAAAATTTTGATACTTATTTGAGGCCACTTTCTTAAAGGTGGCCTTTTTTTAATTTTATTTTCTTTAAACGAAATTAATATTACATGATGTTTTAATTCTTAAATTGTAGATTGCAGATATGTTTAATTAATATTAATAATTTTGTCCAGCCACTACTTCGTGTATTTATTCTGTCTATTTATTTTTTTCATCATTCATCATAAAACAAGATACAACGACATGAAAGACAACGAATTGAGGCTTTTTTTAGTTTATTCTCTTAATATCTGTTTTGATAATCCTTTAAACAT
>Ga0265294_10004364_pt1 | contig 17710 bp, 12 predicted proteins | sample MunlanPumphouse3_FD_192504 | JGI IMG/M metagenome (GOLD analysis project Ga0265294, IMG submission 192504) | Groundwater microbial communities from a municipal landfill in Southern Ontario, Canada - Pumphouse #3 | ecosystem: Environmental > Aquatic > Deep subsurface > Groundwater | place...
GCTTTTGCCCGAGCCGATTTTGCCGATAAAACCGACCCTCTCCCCCGCTTCTACGGTAAAGCTCACCTTATCAAGCGCCAAAACGTCGCTGTTTGGGTATTTAAAAGTCACCTCGCGAAACTCTATTTTCCCCTCCAAAGAAGGACGGGAGAGAAACTGCTTGGCATGTGGGCGCTCTTGGGGTTTTGAGATGATGCTATCCAAAACGTCGTACGCACTTTTTGCATCGGCATAGTTGGTAATAAGTGCCGCCGCCTGCCCCATGGGGGCTACTACGCGCGAGGTTAAGATGACAATAGCGATCAGCCCTCCCATCGTGAGTTCAAACTCTTGGATCAGGTACACCCCGACCACCACCACAAAAACGGTATTGAGTTGGATAAAAAGGTTGGTGACGTTGGGAATCGAAGAGGAAAGCAAGCGCGATTTGAGATTTTTATGTGCAATCTCCCCCGAAGACTCCTCCCAATTCCATTGGATTTTCCCCGCCATACGCATCGATTTGACCGTTTCTATATTTTGCAGCGCTTCGATAAGAATCCCGTTTTTCTTTGCACTTGCGGCATGGGAACTCTCGATAGACTCTTTGAGCGGCTTGCGGATCAAAAGCGCATAACCAAAGATCAAGAACATCGTTACAAGCGGTACGAAAACGATCACGCCGCCGATGTAGTAGATCACCGCCAAAAAGATGATCGCAAAAGGCATGTCGATCAGTGCGGTCATGGTTGCGGCGGTAAAAAAGCTCTTGACCGCCTCGAAATCTTTGAGATTGCTTGCAAAAGAACCTACCGATGCGGGATGCTCGCTCAGTTTAAGATCAAGCACCTTTTCAAAAATAATAGAGGAGAGGATAATGTCGCTTTTTTTGCTTGCAAGTTCAAGCATATACGCACGTACGAATTTGAGCGTAAAATCAAGCAGATACACAAGAACGACCCCGATCGTAAATACCAAAAGGGTCTCTTGGGCATTGTTTGGGATGACGCGGTCGTATACGTTCATCGTAAAAAGAGGCGTTGCTAAAACAAAAAGGTTGACTAAAAACGAAGCGATCAATACGTCGCGGTAGATATTTTTGGAACGTTTAAGGGTCGAGAAAAACCAATGTTTTTGCTCTAATTGCAAATGCTTGGCATGTTTGTCGCCGTATTCGTACTCTTTTTTGAGCATAAACGCAAACCCCAGATACTCCTCTTCGAGCTTTGAAATGGCTACCGTGCTTTGCGAACCGTCTCCGTCGACAAAAACGATCTTTGCCTCCGTTTTATCCTCGTTAAAGGCTTCCAAAATACAAGTATTGTCGTTGCTAAGAAGCAAAATAACAGGCAACTGCAAAGAGAGAATATCGCTAATTTCACGCTCGATAAGCGTTGCTTTAAGACCTGCACGGCTTGCGGCTCGGGAGAAAAGAGATTTGGAACCGCTAAGAGAAAAAAGTTCGATATTGCCTTGGAGGTTGTGCACGGGTAAGCCCGCGATGAGCGCTTCGTGCGTGAAGGGTTTGTGGTAGAGTTTGGTGTATAAAACAAGCGCGTCTAAAAGCGCGTCTTGTTTTATTTTTTGTGTATGCAGGCTCATCGCGTGACCTTATTCAAAGAGTTTTACCTCGATGCGGCGATTTTCCTGCCGCCCATCCGCCGAACGGTTGTCTGCGATCGGTTCAAGTTCGCCGCGACCGCTTGCTACGAGTCTCTCTGCGGCAATCTCCTCGGCTACGAGTGCTGCCTTGACCGACTCGGCTCTGGCGATCGAGAGTTTCATATTCGCATCCTCTTTGCCGACGCTGTCGGTATGCCCTATGATTTTTGCGTTGTATGCCGTATAAAGCTTCATAAATGCCGCAAACTCAAGCACCTGCGGCATCGATTCTGCCAAAATCTCGGCGGAGTTTGTTTTGTACTTCAATGAAAGCGATTTAAAGATCGGGCATCCGCTCGCATCGATTTTTAACCCTGCGGGAGTATTGGGGCATGCATCTTTATAATCAAGCACCCCGTCGCCATCGGTGTCAAGCGGGCATCCGCTTGTATCTACCGCCACCCCTTTTGGGGTATCGGGACATTTATCTTTGTAATCGAGCACCCCGTCGCCGTCGCTATCGAGAGAACATCCGTTTTTATCTACCGCAAAACCTCTCGGGGAAGCGGGACATTTATCGACACTGTCAAAAACACCATCTCTGTCGCTGTCGATATCTTCGGCTTTGGCGATATAGATTGCAACCATGACACGGTTGTTTTCCTCTCTACCTTCGTCATACGTTTGGGTAAACATTGTCTCCAAACCACCACGATGTTCAAGCACGAGATTTTTCTCCTCTATACCCTCGTCGGTGAGTCTTTTTTTAAGATTCTCTACATACTCGCGGCTTGCATCCGCGCTTGTATTTGTATCGAGTTCGTACCTAAAAAGGTTTTGTATCGCGTTGGCATAAGTTGATGAATCGACGCTCTTTTCGTCGGCATCGTCGGTCGGGGCGTCGGTATGCCCGATAAGCGTCACGTAAAAGGTTTTCGTGCTCTCTTGAAGCTCTTTGATCTTTTTCACAATCGCATCGTAAGTCTCTTGGGAATCCTCGCCGATAGCACCGTCTTCTACATAAAGGGGCGCAAAACGGAGAATCTCTTCAAAATCCCCGTACATAAAAAAATCTCTCTCTTGCGCCGTCGTGTTTTGATCCTGCACTGCTACGCTATAGCTGTACTCGTACGTACTTCCAAAAAGAGCCGCCGCAAGGGCTAAAGATAGGGTTAGTTTTCTCATTTTGTTTCTCCTCTTGCAAGTTCGATCGCAACGCGTCTGTTTAGGTATCTATTTTCGGGCGTATCGTTCTCTACCATCGGTTCCTCTTCGCCGCGTCCTTCGCTACTAAGACGTACGGCATCGACCGACGTGGCAACGTAATTACGCACCGAAAGGGCACGTTTTTGAGAGAGCTCTTTGTTGGCATGTGCCGCACCTACGTCGTCGGTATGCCCTATGATATGCGCTTTATACTCGGGGTTGTTTTGCATAAAGGCAACGAATCTATCGACCTCTTTGAGCGAAACCTGCGGCAGCGCCGTGCTTCCCGACTCAAAATTGATATGCAGCGTCATCGCTACGGGGCACCCTTGCACGTCCACCGTGTACTCGATGGGGGTATTCGGACATTGATCCTCTTCGTCGAACACTCCGTCCATATCGCCGTCCAAGCGGCATCCGTTAGGGGAAACTTTTACTCCGAGAGGCGTGTTTTCACATGCGTCTTTTTCGTCCGCCACGCCGTCTTTGTCGCTATCTTGCACGATCTTTTTACATCCGTAAGGCATGATGTTGTTCCCTGCCAAAGAGTTGTCGCACAGGTCGATATCGTCGGCGATCATATCGTTGTCGGCATCGAGCTGCACGGGAAGGGTGTCTAAGATTTCGTGTGCCTCTGCATCGGTTGAGAGGTTCACTTTTTTAAGGTACTCCGCTTCCTCGTTTGTAAGAGCCATTACCAAAAGCCCCATCGCATCTAAAATTCTGTATTTGGCAAAAAGGTAGTCGTATTCGGCACTTATGATCTGTGTGCGTGCGTTGATAACGTCGTTTTGCGCCGAAAGAAGGTCAAGAAGCGTTCTGCGTCCCAGATCGTACTCGTCTTGGTTCAGCTCTAGCGTAATCTCCGCAAACTCTTTGTATTCGCGCAAATCTTTAAGCTGCAACTCGATCATCTCATACGCGTTCCATGAAAAGTCCAAAGACTCGATCACTTGGCGTTTGAGATCTCTTTTGATCTCCACCTCTTGGTTGATAGTACTTAAGTGTTTTTGCACGTCGGCAACATCCGCTCCCCCTTTAAAGAGGTTGTAATTAAGCACGATACGCGCGCGGAATCTGTCGTCGGGCTGGTCAAACCCGTTGCCCACGCGGCTGACGTCGTTTAAAAACTGAGAAACTTCCAGATCGATTTTTGGGTAGTACTCTTTTTGTTTTTGTTTATAAAGTGCCTGCGCACCTTTGATGTTGTAGTTACTTACCAAAAGCGAAGGGTTATGCTCGATGGCGTACATAGCCGCACGCTCGATACTCTCGGGCATCGCTGCATCGAGAGTCGGTTTTTGCATATTTGCGCTATTTGGCATGCGCCCCAAAACACGACGGAACGTGTATTCTGCGTCTTTGGTGTTGTTTTTTTGTACCGTAAGATTGGATTTTGCCAAAGAGAGGGAGGCTTGGATCTTTTTCACTTCCGAATCGGTCGTAAGCCCCGAATCGTAAAGCTCTTTAACCTTGGTGAAAATAGATTCGTTGATTGCAACGTTCTCTTTTGCCGTTTGGAGCAGTTCGTGTGCTTTAAGCACGTTGATATAGGCGCTGCTCATCTGAAACGCAACGTCGTTTGCTTTTTCGAGGTAGTTGTATGCAGCTGCCAAAATGCGCGCTTCTTGGTAATCTACCTTGTGCATCGTTCCAAAACCGTCAAAAATATTTTGCGTAAGCGTTAGAGAGGTTTCATAGTTCGTGTAATCAAAGTTTCTGTCGTCAAAACGCTGATCTTTGATCTCTCCGACGTTGTTGTAGCCTGCCGTTGCACGAAAATCGAGTCTTGGGTAATACTCCGACTCGGCAATATTCATATCTTGCTGTGTTGCACGATAATTTTTCAACCGCTCCTGTACGATAGGATTAGTACCTAGCACCTCTTTGACGCTCTCTTCGAGCGTCAAGGCGCAAAGCGAAGATGACGCGAGCCCCAAAACGATCGCGGCGATAAAACTTCTTTTCACATTTTCCCCTTATCATAAAAATAATGAGAAATTGTAGTTTTAAGAAGTGTTATTGTGGTGGGATTTTAGTAGATAAGCGTTATTTATATCACATTTGTATTTTATAGCCTATCCCGAATACGTTGTGCACCGTATCTTTGGGGATTTTTTTGCGAAGCCCTTTGACGAGAGATTTCAGGGCATCGAGTGTTCCTATCTGATCGTACCCCCACACGTAATCGAATATCTCATCGTAGGTAAACGTCCGAGTCACGCTTGAGAACAAAAGTGCCAGCAGCTTTTGCTCTTTTTTGGTAAGCGAAACGGTTTGATCGAAATAAAAAAGCTCCTCCCTTTGCTTGTCCCAACTCCAATTTTGGGCAAATGCCACACGCACAAGGGGTTTGACTTCAAATTGTTTTAGTTCCTCTACCGCGGAGTGCAACGCCTCTTGCAGCGCTTTGCGGGTGATCGGTTTTGTAAGGTAGCATGTAAGTTTCAGCGCCGCCGCTTCGATCAAAAACGGCGTATCGGTATGGGCGGTGAGCATAATCGCTTTGGTGGCATGATCCTCTTTACGCACCTCGCGCAAAAACTCCAGCCCGTTCATCCTTGGCATGTGGATATCGACGATCATAATATGGGGTTTTGCGCTTTTGTACACTTTGAGTGCCTCTTCGCCGTCTTTGGCTTCGTACACCTCATCAAAAACCATTTGCAAATAGGTTACGTAGTTGGTGCGTAACGCCTCCTCGTCCTCTACGAATAAAATACGGTAGGGATATTTTTCACCCATTGATTCTCCTCTTTGGCATGTAGATAGCAAACGAAGCGCCATCGCCTTTGTTGGTTGCAAACAGATCGCCCCCCAGACCCTCTTGCATAAGCATCTTGGCAATGTAGAGTCCAAGCCCTGTTCCTTGTGATTTATGTTTGGTACTAAAGTAAGGTTCGAATATCTTTTCACGATGCTCTTTTGGGATGCCGCCTGCATTGTCCTCTATAAAAATCGCGTAGGTATCCTCACCCTCTTCCAGCCTAATACGTACGCGTCGCCCCTCTTCTCTGCGAAGCAGCAGCGCGTCTTTGGCGTTGTTCAAAACGGTAAGAATCACCTGTTCAAACTCCCGCGGGTACCCGTAACATGCCACCTTTTCGGGGATAAAACGCTCTACTTCGATAAAAGCGTTTTCAAAAGAACCCTGCACGATCAAAAGTGCCTGCGCCAAAGATTCGTCAAGGAAAAACTCTTTTGCCACCTTTTGGGGATGGAAAAAGTTTTTAAAATCATCGATCGTTTTGGACATATACCCCGTTAGCGACTCTATTTCGCAAAGCCTTGACTCCACGGTTGCATCTCGCAGATTGCGACTGCCCAGCCAAGCATCGAGCAGCAATACCGAAGAGTTGATCTGTGCAAGCGGTTGTCTCCACTGATGGGCGATATTCTCGATCATCTCCCCCATCTGTTCAAGCCTGTTGCGCTGTGCTAAAAGGGCTTGATGTTTCACGTTTTTTTCCACCTCGGCGCGCACCTTCTCTTGAAGCGAGTCGGTAAGCATTTCAAGCTCTTTTTTTGCCTTTTGAAGATGGTAGGTGTTGTAGCGCAATGCCGTTTCGTCTTCGCGCCGCTTTGTTATATCGTAGCCGACGTGGATCACGCTTGCGTTTGGCATGTGGATATTTGCCCACATCGTCACGATCTTTTTGCCGCTTTTGGTTGCAGGGTGCCACTCTTTGAAGGTTTTATCGTTTTTCTCTTCAAGTGCGTCGAGAAACCTCTGCCTATCGCTGATATCGGGGTAAAAAACCTCCAAAGGGTTTCTCATATTTTGCAGCTCCTCCAGCGTCCATCCGAACACCTTTTCGCACTCTTTGTTCCACATAACGACTCTCCCCTCGGCATCGAACGAATCGAGCAAAACGGGTGCGATATCAAAGAGGGTGCGAAAAAGGGTTTCGCTCTCGCGCAGCTTCATTTTAACACGCTCTTTTTTTTCAATCTCCTCTTGGAGTTTTAGGTTCCAATAAAGCGCAACCCCCAAAAGCACGACGAAGAAAAAAAGCAACTGCATCATAAACCTGTAATCGGGGGCGAGTTGGTAGCTGATGTTGCTCCATCTGTTTTTGATCTCTTCTCTTGTTTTGAGATCGATCGTATCGAGCGCTTTTTGCAATATTTCATGCAAAATCGGCTCGTCGTTGCGCGAAGCGATCCCTAGAGCAATGCTCTCTTGAAACTGCCCCGTAATCGCGACGTCGTCGATACCGTTTTTGTGCAGCTCGTGGTTAATGACGATGGAGTTGTCCAAAAAACCGAACACCTTCTCTTGGCGCACGTGTGCAATCCCCTCTTGGATCGAATCTACCTCGACCAAAACAAGCTCTTTGTAGCGTTTTTGCAAAAGCTCTTTATGGGAGTAGTTCTTCACCAACGCCAGTTTTTGCCCCTTGATACTTTCCAAATTATCTACAAACGGCAACCCCGCCTTCGTCGCCAAAACAATGGGGGTTTTGAGAAAAGGGGTCGTAAAATCAAGATACTCCTCCCTGTTGGGAGTTTTCTCTGCAAAAGCCAAAAAGTCACACTCCCTTGCGCGCACTTTTGCAAGCGATTCGCTCCATGTTTGCGTAGGGATTAAGCGAACGGGAATATCGATTTTTTGTGCGACAAGTTTGATCATATCGGCACCTATCCCCGTATAAACACCCTCTTCTATCTTCTCTAGGGGCATCCAGTTTGGATCGACGCACATGCGCAACTCTTTTTTTACCTCCAGATACGCTCTCTGCTCCAAACTCGGCGTAAAAGTTTTTTCGCCGAATGTATAAAAAAACTCCTCCAAACTTTTTAAAGGCTGCGACGATATATCTTTGGACTGGATAAAACCGTCGCGTATCGCCTCGACTTTCATTTTATCCACGCTTCCGATCTCATACACGTTGGGAAGCATCAAATACTCGATCTGGTTCGCTTCAAACAAAAGCGCCTCTTTGGTTTTGTTTTGGGGGTTGTACTTGCGTAAAATCAGTTCGGACAGCTCCTCTTTGTGTTCAAGGGCATGCTCCCACCCTCGTATCGAGGCACTTCTAAAATCGGCGACCCTTTGAGGATGGTTGCGCAGCTCCTCTTGGGTGGTAAAAAGGTTAAGATCGTAAAACTTGATCCCGTAGGCGGCAGGATCGAAAAGGTTGTACTCCACCCCCATACGATCAAGCTCGTAGATTTCATTCGTGGTAAAAACACTGATCGCATCGACTTTTTTCTCTACAAAAGCATCGAGCCTGAAGCTTCGCGGTACATTGTAGATATCCTCTTGGGTGAGTCCGAATTTTTTGAGCATCAACACCAAAGAGTGGCGGTGGGTGCTATCGAGCATCCCCATCACTTTTTTCCCTTGCAAATCTTTGGGGGTGCGTATCTCTTTTTGGGTGACGAGTACGAGAGGGGATTGTTTGAAAAAATTTGCAACGAGTACGATAGGCTTATCGTGAAGATAATCGACTATCAAAGAGGAGTAAGAGAGCCCGTACCGGGCTCTTTTAGAGACCACCTCATCGACGATATCAAGCGACGTATCAAACTCTTTAAACTCCACGTCAAGCCCGACCTCTTCGTAAAAACCCATCTCTTTTGCCGCATAAAAACCCGCAAACTCGAACTGGTGTTTCCACTGAAGCTGAAGAGAGACCTTCTCAAGCGAATCTGATTGCGTTTGTGCATGCGCATGAAGTAAAAACAAAAAAGATACAAAGAAAAAAAAGCGCACGAAACCCCCGATTAGCCTAGAAAGAAACGGCTATTATAATAAAAAAAAGTGAAAGAAGGGTGAGATTTTAAGGCGTAATTCCATAAAATTTCACTCTTTTACTGATGTTACGCACTTTCCGAGCAAAGCACGTAAAGTGGCAGGGACAAATGTCCCTACAACCCCCTAAAGCTACCCATATCTTTCGGATACGGGAGAAAACTCATAGTATAGGAACATAGATGCTTGATTTTAAAACCCTTCTCTTCCTCGCTTTTGTTTTTTTATTCTTCGCTACTATCTACGGGTTTTGGCTTGAAAAAAAACACCCCCAAGCGCAAGGAATCCGATTTTTCACCCTCTTTGCCTTCTCTTTTCTCGTGGGAAAATCGCTCCATGCCATGCGCAACCTCATCCCCGATTTTTTTTCTATCATTTTTGCCAATACCCTTATCGCTTTGGGCACGCTCTGGCTTTATGTGGCTCTTCGCGCTCTTTTTGGGCTCGATGCACGCTGGCACAAACGCTACTTCGTCCCCGTAATTCTCGTATTTACGGGGTTTGTTATTTTTACGTACCTTTTTTACGATACCAATATGCGTATCCTCATCCTCTCGCTGTTTTTTGCTTTTTACCTCGGTTTGTTTGCGTGGATGTCGTGGCGCTACGGCGCAAAACCTTTTGCCCGCCTACACCGTTTTACTTCCCTTTTTTTCGCTTTGGGAGCAGTGCTTTTTATTGCCCGCTCTTTTGCGGCAAACACCCTCTACCTGCCTGCAAATTACCTTAGCACCAAGGAGCTGTATATTTTGCTCCCCTACTACTATCTCGACATGGCATGTGCCCTTTTATCGGTACTGTTTTATCTGCATGCCAAGCGTTGCCACATGCCAAAAAGCTAATCGGCAAGCCTCTTTTGGATCGCTACGAATGCATCCAAGTTTTCAAAAAACAGATCGATCAGCACGGGGTCGAACGAAACACCCCTCTCCTCGCGTAAAAGACTTAAAATATCTTCTAAGACCCACGCTTTTTTATACACCCGATCGTGTGCCAACGCATCGAACACGTCGGCTATGGAGGTGATGCGCCCCTCGATGGGGATAGCATCGCCCGCCAACCCTCTTGGGTAGCCTTTGCCGTTGTATTTTTCGTGGTGGGTGTGGGCGATCACGGCGGAGGTTTTTAAGATAGGGCGCTCGGAGTGCTTAAGCATCTCATACCCTAATTGCGCATGGGTTTTCATGATCTCGAACTCTTCGGGGGTGAGTTTGCCCGGTTTGTTGAGAATATGATCGGGGATGGCGACCTTGCCGATATCGTGCATAGGAGAGGCTTGTTTAATCAAATAGGCATGTGCCTCATCAAGCCCGTAAAGCTTAGCCAAAAGATAGGAATACTCCGCTACCCGTTTGACGTGCAGCCCCGTCTCTTTGGAGCGGCTCTCGCCGATGGCACCCATGGTATAGACCACCTCTTTTTGGGTAAGCACGATCTCTTCGTTGAGTTTGTAGATTTCGCTGACGTCGTGCATCGCCTGAATCAACTCTACGATATTCCCCTCTTCATCATAAATAGGGTAAAAGTAGGTATCGACGATATATTTACCGCCGTCTTTGGCGATGTTTGTAAGTACCTTGCGGGTTTTGATCCCTTTTTTGAGTTGTTTGAGCACTTTTTCGCAATCCCCGTTTTCTACGTGTTTGTAATCGCGCAAAAAGCTGCAATCTATGCCGTAGAGGTCTTCGATGCTAAATCCGCTCAGCGCGCTGAAATGTTTGTTGATATGGATGATTTTGTTCTCCAAGTCGGTCTTCACCACCGCAGTGGTGTCGTTGATGGCACTTTCGTACTGCTTGAGGTAGTGCAAATCTTTACTCGCCAAATCGAGGTTTTTTTTCAAAAACTCTTTGTAAGATTCTAGCTCGGTAACGTCGTTGCGTATCCCGATATACTCTTTGAGGTTCCCCTCTTTGTCGAATATAGGCGCTATCTCCGAGATCACGTAGTAAGGGGTGGCATCTTTGCGTCGGTTTTTGACCAGCCCTTTCCATATTTTGCCCTGCGAGATCGTCTCCCACATCTCACGGAACGTCTCCCTTGGCATGTCGCCGTGGCGCACGATATTGTGAGGTTTGCCGATAAGCTCCTCGCGCGAATAGCCGCTGATGGCACAAAAGTTCTCGTTTACCTCTTTGATGATCCCTTTGGTATCGGTGATGGAGAAAATAGAGGCTTCGTTGACCGCGCTTTGAAACTGGCGCAGGTAGTGGATGTTGGCATCAAGCTCCTCGCTTGTCGCGCGCACGAGTTGCGTCAAGGCTTTGAGCACGATCTGCTCTTTGGTTTGCGGGTTTGGCATGTGTTCGAGTGAAAATTCGGAACTCTTTTGTTTTTCCTCATCGAGCGTCACATAGGTGGTCGTGATATTCAAAAGAGAGTTCGTGCAGCTTGGAGCATCGTGGTAAAACTCCCCGTAGGTTACGAACCCGCACAAAGGGGCGACGCGACCGAGTACGCCCAGTTCGAGGTCGAGGTATTTTCCCAACATGCTACGCCGCGCGGCGCAAGTATAAACGTAGATCGCTTCGTGGGTCTGGGCATGCAGATCGCGTATCTGCTCTTTGGCATCTTCATACACCCGATGCACGTCCGCATACCCGAACAAAACGCTTTTGGCACCCTCGAAATTCCCCGCATAGGTGATCGAGCCGTCGTCGTTAACGCTCAAAGGCGCACGTGCTACCGACAACCCTTCGCGCTTAAAGATCAAAGGAAAAACCGTCGCATACTCCAAAATATTTGCCGCGATCTCCTCGCCGAGATATTTTTTGTATATCTCTTTAATCGGGGTTCCCTCCAACTCGAAAAGGGTCGCGCCGCTGCTTTTTGTGATACGCATCTCTTTGCCGATGGTTTGCCAGTTGAGAAGATGTTTTGTTTCTATGCGCAGGGTAGCAGAATCTATAACGGCGGCGGCGAACGTAGCCTTTGGTTGCCCAAAACAAAAGACGCTCGCTCCCTTAAACTCCATCGCATCGGCACCGTTACCCCCTGCAAGAGTGATGCGCGGATACTCACATGCCATAGCTTCAAGAAGGGGCGTAGCATCGTAAGCAAACGTATCGGCAAACAAAAGAACAAGCTTGCTCTCCTCTTTGATTGCACCGCGCAAAAGCACCATATTCTCCTCGTGCGAAAGGGAGGTGCCGCAAACGGTGCGCACGCTTGAAGAGGCAAAAAGGGAAAATCCTAAAGTGATCGTGTTATCGAGTATCTCTTCGTTTGCGATGTTCCCCGCGCTTGAGACGGCGATGAGCTCTGCATCGGGCAGTTTTTCAAACAGGTAGTCGCCGATTTCGCGCGCTTGTTGCTCCATCGCGTAGGGGAAAAACATCTGCACCAAAACAGAGCGCTCTTGCGCAATCTTCTCCCTCTCCAAAACAGATTGCAACGCTTCAAAACTGCTAAAATTATGGCTTACTACCCTCATTTTCGTCCCTTTCTTTCTGACTAAAAAAGTTGGATTATTATAGTCAAAATAACTAAAATCCCGTAATTTTTTACGAAACTAAGAGGATATGCTATATAATACGCTCTTATAGCACTTAAGAATGTTAAAATGAGTGAACAAGGAGAGGTTATGTATGTTTCGTCGTATAACACCTATATAGCTCCCTTAAATATTTCCGAACAAACGGAACTCAAAAAAACACAAAAAGGGCGTGAGCCTTCGGCGTTTGCCCTTGAGACAAAGCCCGATGCTCCGTTTTTAAAACCCTCGACTCTTCCCGTCGATTACGTAGCAAAAAACAGCGGCTTTTGGCAAAAATACGAGCTTCAGCGCCAGGTGCAAGAGCAGCAAAAGCAAGGGGAAAAGGTTCAAGACGCCGCAGGGCTTTTTACTAAAATAAGCACCCTCCAACATGCCAAAGAGGTTTATACCCACCCTCTAAAAACATTTTCACTCTACCCTAAACCCCATGCCAAAGCGATCGACCAAACCCCAAAAATCGACGAAAAGCTCACCCCGCAAGCGCACGAGTTTAAAGAGCTGCAAATGCGCCGCACGATGGTCAACACCTACGTCGCAAACGACACCTACTACAAAATCACCGCGTAGCTTATGATAAGAGACCATTGGTTCATTCGGGTACTTTGTGTCCTAATTCCGTAAACTCTTTTAATACTTCAGCTTTTTCAAAAAACTTTGATACGACGGATTTTGCGTATGCGGGAGAATCTTTTTCTATATAAGCGGCGATAGACTCTATATCTTCAAGAGCTTCTTCCGACCACTCTACTTTAATAACCATTTAGCCATTCTTTCTTTTGCATCTTTATGGGATGAAACCTCACCCTTCTCTGCACGGCTAATTCCATTTTTAATTTTTTCTATAACATAAAGGTGATACTGAATATCTTCATACGTACAATTGTCAGGAAGATTTCGAATCATATCGTGTGCTTCTTGTTTGACCGCAACCATGTACTTTCCTTATTTTTTTTGAATTATAACATACTTGTTTTTTGAGCGTAACGGTTATCAAAAGCTATAATTTCACCTAAGATAAACCATTGCGTTCTCCGTACTTATTAGAAGTGCATCTGCACAAGCTTCCTAATTTTAATACTTCCAGTCATCATTTTTAGATGTTCTTGTAAGCATAGAGTGATCATAGCCGAAGCATTTTCCGCTTAACTTCCAAAAGTCACCTTTGTAGTAACTTCTATATTCAATATCATTATTTGTAACTTTTACTATAAGCATATTCGGAATATCTTTGTGGTAAAAAAATACTCTTGTGCATCTTCCATACTGCCTTTTCCTTTAAAATCGAATGTTTAACTTTGCCAAATAGTTTGTGATTATACATTTATTTTTATTATATTAGAGACTTGTTTCTGCTTTGACATCCAAGCGAAAAAATAAACTATTTGGGAACTGAAACCTTTGGTATATTTTGACGAGTTCATCCTGCTCTTCCCTCAGCGCACCTTTGCATCGTACAAAGTTGTCGTTATATTGTAAATATTGACAAAATAACTCTATTTACATACAATATATTTTAGTTTATATAAATAATCCGCACAAGGAGATTGCTATGCTAAGCATCGGTATCGGGGAGATTCAAAAAAACACTTCGGTTTTTACGAATATGACCGAAGCTATACAGATTATCGACAAAAGAAAAAAACAAGTGCTTGCTACGGTGTATCCAGTAAAACAACAATCGGTTATAAAAAAGTTATCGGGCAAATATAAAGAGAGAGTTCCAAAAAGCGATATGTCGTTAGAGGAGATCAAAGAGTTTTCGATGACGGAAGCTATGAAGGAAAAATATGGTTTATCTTCTTGATACAAATATCATAATCCGATTTTTAGTAGGAGACAATAAAGAGCATTTAGAAAAAAGTACTGAATATTTTGAACAGATAGAGCAAGGTTCAATGGAGGTTGAAATCTTAAGCGACGTTTTGATGGAAGCTTTTTTTGTCCTCACAAAGTTTTACAAACTTCCTAAAGCCGAAGTGATATCCGACCTTAAAACGATTCTTTCGTTTGAAGGAGTCGTGAATAAAGACAAAGTATTATTATTTGAGGCACTTAGTATTATTGAAAATAAGAATGTTGATTTTGTGGATGCTTTGATATGCGCAAAATGCAAATTTCAAAACTATGAAAAATTGAGTTTTGATAAAGATTTGAACAGATGTTGATTACAAACAAAAAACTTGATATGCCCGCCCTATTCTTCCCTCCACGCATCGGTGCGTAGTACGCGGTTGTCGTCGAAGATTTTGAGTTTGTACGCTTGTGCGGCTTTGCCCTCGCTCATCTCTACGACGGCGATTTGGAGAATTTTTTTGCAGTTTTTCGGGATGTCGAAATGCCCTTTCATTCCCGTGAGAAACTGCTTGAGAGGGACTTTCGCCTCCATCCCTATCACGTTGTCGCGGCAACCCGTTAGCCCTATGTCGCTCAGGTATGCCGTGTCGCTCGTAATCTGAAAATCGTCGGTGCCGACATGGGTGTGGGTGCCGATGATCGCGCCTACTTTGCCCGCTAAAAGCATCAGCATCGCGCGTTTTTCGCTCGTGGCTTCGGCATGAAAGTCGATAAAGATGTTTTTTACTCCCTCTTCGTGCAGTTTTGCCACGCTCTCTTGGGCACACCGAAATGCGTTGTCGACGTAGGGCATGCCGTAGTGCCCCATAAGGTTGAGCACCGCGAGTTTCTCGCCGCCAACCTCGTACACCTTGCACCCCGTTCCCGGAACCCCATCGGGATAGTTGTGGGGGCGCAGCAGTTCGCGGGTTTCAAAAAGGGGGATAATATCTTTTTTATCCCACGTGTGGTTGCCGCCGCTCATCACGTCGATGCCGCATGCCAAGAGTTCGTCGCAGTTTTTTTGGGTAAGTCCGAAGCCGTGCGAAGCGTTTTCGTAGTTGGCGATTACGAAGTCGATCCCCTCCTCTTTACGAATCTTTTGCAGATAGGTTTTAATCATCTTTCTGCCGGGTTCGCCGACGATATCCCCTATAAACGCTATTTTCACACATTCCCTCTCTTGTTGCGCAGGTACCCTAGCACCGCTTTGATAATATCGTCGTCGTCTTTGCTGTGAGATTTTATGCTCTCTTTTTGCTCGTTTTCATAGGTAAAGGTGATGTTTTGCCCGTAATTCATGATCGATTTGATCTTTTGTTCAAGCCCCATCAGTTTCATCGCCATCAGTTCAAAAAACTGTTTCGTCGGCGTATCGAGGGTACCGAAACGATCGATCACCTCCTCCTCGATCTCGTACACCTCCACTACGTTTTCACATGCCGAGAGGCGGCGGTAGATATCGAGGCGCAGCCTGTCCTCTTTGACTACCTCATCGGAGATAAATGCCGAGATAGTGAGTTTGATGTCGATTTTTGCTTTTTTGTTTTCAAACTTGCCGCTAAGCTCTTTGATCGCATCTTCGAGCATCCGCAGATAAAGCGAATACCCGATATTTTTAATATGTCCGCTTTGGGCATCCCCCACAAGGTTTCCGCCACCGCGGATCTCAAGGTCGTGGTAGGCAAGCACCGAACCGCTTCCCAAAAAGGAGTTCGACTCCAGTGCCAAGAGCCGTTTTTTCGCTTCGTCGGTAAGCTGTTCTTTGTTCTCGACGATGAAGTAGGCAAAACCTTCCAAACGCCCGCGTCCGACCCGCCCGCGAAGCTGATGCAGATCGGCGATCCCGAACCTGTCGGCACCGTCGACGATGATAGTATTGACCCGCGGCATGTGGATACCGCTCTCTATAATGGAGGTCGCAAGCATCATATCGTACTCCCCCGCTTCAAATTTGAGCAGCTCCGCTTCGGTCTGGGTCGCGGAGATTTTGGAGTGGAGCATCAGCACGCGAAGTTCGGGCATAAGCGCTTTGAGTTCGCCGAGTTTGATTGGCATGTGGTCGATAGAGTTGTGCACGTAAAACACCTGCCCGCCGCGGCGCAACTCCCTTGCGATAACCTCTTTAACAAGCTTTTCGTCGTACTCTTTAACAAAGGTGCGCACCCCTTGGCGCTCACTCGGCGGCGTAAGAAGCTGCGACATCGTTTTAATGGAACTGAGTGCTTGATTGAGTGAGCGGGGGATCGGCGTGGCACTCATGCTAAGCATATGCACCTCGTGGTAAAGCTCTTTGATCTTCTCTTTTTGTTTGACGCCGAATTTGTGTTCTTCGTCGATTATTACGAGTCCGAGTTTTTTAAACTCAAGCCCGAAAAGCGCGTGTGTCCCGACAACCGCGTCGATCTCCCCCGATGCAAGCCCCTTAATGATGTTGTTTTTCTCTTTGGTGGTTATAAATCTGTCCATTTTGGCATAGCGGATACCAAGCCCCGAAAAACGCTCATCGAGAGATCGGAAATGTTGCGCCGAAAGAAGGGTCGTGGGGACGATAAACGCCGATTGGAACCCCCCTTTGTACGCCGCATAGATCGCATTGAGCGCGACTTCGGTTTTGCCGAATCCTACGTCGCCGCTGAGGAGCTTGTCCATAATATGCCCCGAACCGACCTCTTGAAGTATCTCTGCAATCGCTTGTTTTTGATCTTCGGTGTACTCAAACCCCGCCGCTTTTTGAAAACTCTCGATCGCAAATCTCTCTGCTTCGATCACGGGAGCTTTGATAAGTGCGCGCGCGGCGGCAGTGTTGACGATGGTTCCGGCTATCTCGAAGAGGCGTTTTTTTACGCTCTCTTTGAGTTTTGCAAAACTTCCCTTGCCCAGCCGATCGAGTACGGGAGTGGTTCCGCCCGAAGCGATGTAGCGGTCGATATAATCAAGGTTTTCGACGGGGAGCAAAATCTTGTCATCACCCACGTAGCGAATCACGATAAAGTCTTTGATTCCCCCTAAAATCTCCGCCTGTTCGATCTTCTCGAAGATACCCACGCCGTAATCTTCGTGTACGACGTAATCGCCCGCTTTTAGATCATCCAAAAGGATAGAACTTTTGCGGCGACGGCGCTGTTTTGAGGGTTTGTTCAGCGAGATTATCAGCTCGTCGGGAGTGAGAATATTAAGAATATAAGGCGCATAAAGCTCTGTGATATTTGTAAAATCGTGCAACCCCGCTTGCTTAAAAACCGCCTTGTTTGCGGCAATGACCGTGATCTTTTTCTCTTTATGCACGCGCAAAAGGGTATAAAGGTCGGTAACAACCACCTCTTTGGTGTCATCGCTTGCGCTAAGGGTCTCGCAATCGAACATCTCCCTTGCCACCTGCGGGTTGTTAAGTCCGTAGGCATCTTTGAGAAGATTATCGAGATTTTTGCTTTTGGCGATTTTTTTGTTTTCCAAAAAGTTTTCGCCGAACTCCTCTAAGTGCCACAATCCCAAAGAGGCGATATCTTTTTGCAGTGCATCGAAGGGGGAGAACTCCACCCTTTGTTGCAACGCAGTAAAATCAGCTTCGTTCAGAGAAAAAAATGCGGGTGTGATCTCGAGCCGCTCAAGCTCCTCCCCCGTGGTTCTTTGGGTTTCAAGCTCAAAATATTTGATCTGTTCGATCTCGGTATCAAACATCGAAATACGCACGGGTGCACTAAAAGAGGGGATAAAAATATCTATAATATCGCCGCGATGAGAGACCTCCCCCTCCACCTGCACCATATCTACGAAGGTGTACCCCCACGAAAGAAGCTTCTCTTTGAAATCGCGCAGATCGATCGTAGCGCCGA
>Ga0265294_10004367_pt1 | contig 17708 bp, 16 predicted proteins | sample MunlanPumphouse3_FD_192504 | JGI IMG/M metagenome (GOLD analysis project Ga0265294, IMG submission 192504) | Groundwater microbial communities from a municipal landfill in Southern Ontario, Canada - Pumphouse #3 | ecosystem: Environmental > Aquatic > Deep subsurface > Groundwater | place...
GTGGTCATTGAAACTTCAGGTTTGACAGAAGATGAGGTTTTCCAACAAGCACTAAATGCGGTTAAAAATTTAGATCAACCAAACAAGGAATGAGTTTCATTCCTTTTTTATTTGTTGGCTTTTTAAATGACATGATTTCTTCATCATGTTATACTAAGACTAAAGAAAAGGATGGGTATAACATGGCACATATCTTAATGAGTCGAGGAATTATCGATAAACCACATATTAAATCAAAAATAGAACCATATATTAAACCAAATATGAAAGTCTGTTTTCTAGCATTATCTTATTTTAATGACCAGTTTAAGGATCAAAAAACATATGAGGATTTTTACTCTGAAGGCGGAGAATATTACGAAAAGATCGTTCAACAATTTTCAATCTATGGCATTCAATCTTCAAATATATCTTGGATCTTAGATTCAAAAGATGATCAAAAGTCAGCAGTAAAAAAAATTAAAGAAGCGGATATTTTATATTTTCCAGGAGGCGCACCCGATCGATTTATGGAGCGTATCATCAACCTGGGTATAAAAGATGTGATTGAAGCCCATCAAGGGCACTTTATAGGGTCATCTGCTGGCACGATGATTCAGTTTAAAAATTACTATATATCAAAAGATAATGAGTATAAAAAGTTTACCTATGAAGAAGGTTTAGATTTATTATCTGGATTTTTTGTTGAAACGCATTATCGAAGAAGAGTTCAACAAAAAAATGGCATGCGTAAAGTGTATAGAGCTTATCATGAACCGATTTTTGGTTTGCCTGATGATGGATTGATCATCGTCGATAAAGACGAAATTGAACTCATTTATCCGGCAGATATTATTTATGGAAATCAAGGGATTTATTATAGAAAGTAGGAATAATTATGGGAGATAAATATTATCGAGAATGGCAAAAACGGAAAAAAGTTAAAAGATCACCAATCTATCGATTTGGCATGATCTTATTTGGCGTATTGATTGTTGCGATCAGTATATATATTCAATCACAAGAAGAAAAAGAAGAAATTACGTATAGTTCTGCTCAAAACGGTTTAGGATTCTATTATTATTCTGAGGTTCAAGATAATACGTATTATGCGTCTTTAAATGGTTTAGAAGGAGAAGCTTTAAAAGAAGCAATGCACATTCTTCTCAATCAAAATTTTGAACCAACATCTTATGGTGATGCACGCGAATTTTTAGCAAATGCTGATCGAAGCATTGATGATCCGACAAAAGTATGGAATATTTATGATGGCGCTCTAGCTCCTTATGAATGGGATGCAGTCTCATGGCATAGAGAACATGTATGGCCAAATTCAAGACTTGGCTTGGAACGTGTTGACAATACGGATAAGACCATTGCAAGTGACCTACATAACTTAAGAGCGGTTACACCTGCAGTAAATTCTCAAAGAGGCGATCGATTTTTCTCTGATGGTTCAGGGGAACATCAAATTACTGATGATGGTGGTTTTTATCCAGGAGATGAACATAAAGGCGATGTTGCACGCATCATTTTCTATATGTTCATTATGTATGAAGAATTAGAACTTCGAGATGACAATTTAGAGGATTTAGAAGCTTATACACCAGAAGGTGCAATAATGGGTATTTTAAGTGTCTTACTCGAATGGCATAAAGAGGATCCAGTCAGTGATTTTGAACGCGCTAGAAATCAAGTCATTTATGAATACCAAAATAATCGAAATCCTTTTATTGATAAACCAGAATATGCCCATTTGATTTTTGAAGATAAAACCATCGATGATTTGAAGCCTGTAGCTTCATTATCTAACTGGTTAGATGCTTGGACAAATTGGATTTATGGATAATTCATTCATATTAAATCCGGGAACCTATTTTGTAGGTGATCCCAGCCTTGTCATATTAAAAAAAGGGTCAGAAGCAATTCAATTTACCAATCAATTATGGAAAAAAGTCTATGAAGATCAATTGCGATTTAAAAACATCATCATTGATGGAGTTAATTTATATATTATGAAATCCATGTCTGGTGATGGTGTATTTCAAGGGATTGGTACTGATTCTGGGGTTATAAGTATCATCGATTTCAAAGATATGCAAAATGAATTATTGTTTCGTATACCTTTAGTAGAAAAAGGATTTAAATGGTTAATATTAGATTGTGAAGCTAGCGTATTTGAAGAAAACGGTATTCTTAAGTTTCAAAATGGACTAGAAATTAATACAAACCAATAAAAAAGACCAAAAATTTGGTCTTTTATTTTTGATTGAGTATCAACAGAGAAGAACGATAAATTAAATCAAGCAATTCAGTTTTTTTAATTTTAATGCTATTTGTACAATATTGATAAAGTAAACCACTCATTAAGGCCTCAATAACATTTTTTTGATAAGGTATGGCTAAGGGCTTGATCATATTTTCATGATAACCTTTTTGAAAAATCTCAGTAAAGCGTTCTTGAATTCTTTCTTGTATGTGTCGAGATTTTCTTTCAATCAGTCCGGTTGGATCATAAAGCGTTTGCTCATTATTTAAAATGGCATCCATAATCTCTTTCGCATCAAGTAATACAGTTAAAATTAGTTCAATTTGTTCCTTAAATTGTTTCTCAAAGGACTTTTCATTCAAAGGCTTTAATAATATCGTCTCATAATGATTAAGGAGTAGATCATAAGTATTTGAAATTAAACTTTCTTTATTTTCAAAATACTCATATAGTGTACTTTTTCCAATATCAGCCTCTAAAGCGATTTGAGCAATTGATAGCTTATCCAGTCGATCTCCTTTTTTGATATGAGATATGATCACATCGATAATTCTATCTTTAGTTTGCATCACGGCTAGCTTCCTCTATCTTAATTTTTTTACGGTTAATTGAGGCATATAAAACAGGGATGATGTAAAGGGTTAAAATGGTTGCATAAATGAGACCACCAATCGCGGTAATTGCCATCGGTTGTAACAATTCGGATCCTTCACCAAATCCTAATGCAAGTGTTAATAAGGCTAAAATGGTGGTTAAAGCAGTCATTAAAATCGGACGTAGTCTCGTTTGTCCAGCTTGAATGATGGCTTCTTTAACTTGCATGCCACTCTCTCTAAGCTTGTTAATATAATCAATGAGAACAATCCCGTTATTAACGACAATTCCGATTAAGATGATTAGACCCATAATGGATACTAGACTTAAATAGGAATTTGTAATTAAAAGTGCAATCAAACCTCCGGTAAAAGCAAGTGGAATCGTGCCAAGAATAATCAATGGATAGATTAAGGATTGAAACTGAATCGCCATAATCATGTAGACAAGAAGTACGGCAACTATAGCAGCTATAGATAGGTCAGAAACTGCATCCATGATTTCTTCATTTTCACCTTCGAAGGTGACATAATAGCCAGATCCATAAGATTCAAACTGTGAACTATCTAAATATTCGTTAATGGCATCAGTCACTTTATCACTGACAAGTGTGACATTTAAGCTTTGATCAATTTGAGCAGTGACGTTGACATATCGGTTATTACCATCTGTTTGGATTGTTTGAAAACCCGTGATGCGTTCGATTGATGTAACACTTGATGCATCATCTGTAAATAACGGAGTTAAGATTAAAGATGTTAACGTTGGATTTTCTGACATTGGATTTGGATCCATAATGATTTCATTATCTTGAATCCTTAAAAATGGATTAACGATAAATCTTAATGGTTCACCTGGGACATATGTGGGTAAGAATGCATTAATGACATAGATCGATTGATTTGAAGATGCGACATATTGATCAATTAATAAGCGTGTTTGATCATTAAATAGCATGATACCAGATAGAAAATTTTTATAGTCGCCAAAGATATCAAAACTAATTCCTTGGTTTAATGAATCTGTTGGAATTTCAAGGGTATAATCAACGCCTTCTATTGTGACAATGACTTGTCTTGTAGCACCTAGTTGGTCAAGGTTTTGATACAAGTAACTTACGTTGTCCATTACATCTTGATTTGTCAATTGATGAAGCATTGCTTGATCTTGATTAATTGTAATTTTCACATTTTCTGCACCAACTGAAATACCGTTATCAGCTTTTATAACGCCTTCGGTATCCCTTAAAATAGATGTTATATCATTAGAAATCTTTTCAAGAGTAAGCAAATCATATCCAGCAACTTTGATATTGATGCCACTAACCCCCGTAAGCCCCGCTGTGCTATTTTGTGCAGCAACACTATATTCAAAGATATGATCAGATGATACAACATCATTATTTGTGATTAAATCATCGATAAGTGCTTTAATGATGACTTCATTTTCAGTTGTAGAATCTAACCTACTATCTTTTAGATTAATGGTGATACTGATACTGCCTTGTGCTCCACCACCCATGGCCATCATGGGACCAAAACCAAAGCCAGATCCACTTGATATCGATGCAGAAACTGATTCAACATCTTGAATCTTTAAAATTTCTTCACTTAATAGATCTGCAAATAAAGCTTTATCAGTGAAAATAACATCTGAAGTAGTTTCAATAGATATGGTAATTGCTCCTTCATCAGATTCTGGAAGTAAGATGAATCCTTTTTGGTAGACTAGAATAAATGATCCAAAAAGCATGAATAGAACGATTAAGATGGAAAGAATTTTGTGATGCATTGCAAAACCAATGGATTTTTCATAACTTTCTTTAGCCTTATTTAAGAATTTAGAGGGTTTCTTGTGTTCTTTAACATTCAACATACGGGATGCCATAGATGGAACAACGGTAAGCGCAATAATTAAGCTTGCTCCAAGTGAAAATGCAATTGTTAATGCCATACTTAAAAAGATTTCAGCAACTAAGCCTTGTACAAAAATTATAGGTAAAAAGACAGCAACTGTTGTGAGTGTAGAAGCAGTGATTGCTCCAGCTACTTGTTTAGCACCTTCAACTGCAGCCTCGGTTTTTGATTTTCCTTCATGAATCATTCGATAAATATTTTCGATGACGACAATGGAGTTATCAACAAGCATCCCAATACCTAATGCCAATCCTCCCATCGATACAATATTTAATGAGACATTTGAAAAATACATTAACATGAAAGCTGCTACCACTGAAATTGGGATTGATAATCCTACAATAAGAGTAGGTTTTAAATCTCTTAAAAATAGGAAAAGAATGAAGATTGCTAAAATACCACCAATAATGATATTATTTAAAACTGAATTAATAGCAAGATTAATGTATTCACCTTGATTTAATAAAATTGAATAATGAGCATCATCACCTTCTTGGGCTATTAGGTCATCCAATTTTGCAATAATTTCATTGGTGACCTCAGTAATTCCATAATTGGATTGTTTCTGAAATGAAACTTGAATGCCTTGAATTCCGTTAATTTTAGAATAAGATTCAGTATTTGCATTGACGTAGGAAATTCCATTTGTGATGACTAAATCTTCAAGTTTTAAAACAGTTTGTTCAATTGATGTAATGGGTAATGCTTTTATATCGTCGAGAGAAGAAGGCGTATTTCCTAAATAAAGCATTCTAAGCTCCCCATTGTCTAAAACTATTCCGATTAAACCACCAACATTTTGATCCTCAATGGTTTCTAAAACAATATCTTCGGTTAATCCGTATAAATTAAGTTTTTCTTGATCGAGTTTAACTTCTAATATAACATCCGCTTGACCTGAGATTGAAACATCTGCAACACCTGGAATACTTTGTAGTTCAAACATCAATTGACGTTCGATCCATTCCGTATTTCTGATCAGAGCTTCTTCATCAGTGACAGATGCATCATAGGTTTTAAATAGATTGATCGTCATCACAGGTAACATATCAGGACTTATTCTTAAAATTCTGGTTGAACCTACACCATCTGGGAAATTCGTATTGTTGAGTAATTCACGAAGTTCAACAACAACCGTATCCATATTGGTACTTTCTTGAAAGGTAACTATTGATATACCGAAATGTTCATTGGACATTGATTGAACTTCATCAAAGTTTCCAATCGTTGAGACAGCACTCTCAATTGGTTTAGCAATATGAAGTTCAACTTCTTCAGGGGAAGCACCTTGATAATCGGTAATGGTTACCAAGTAAGGTAAGTTAATTTCTGGGAATAAAGTTAGTGGAAGCCGTGTGACTGAAAAAATGCCTAACACGATAATGATTAAAACTCCCATTAAAATTGTAATTGGTTTTTTAACGCTATATTTGCTCATATGTTCTCCTCGTGATTCAAATTGAATGATTTTACCGACCGAACGTTCGGTCGGCAATGTGATTATACCAAAAATAAATGAATTCATGATAGAATAATACACATTTTCACATCACAAAAATTCAGAAAATAAAAAAAGGATGATAAACACCCTTTAATGCTTATTTGGTACCCCCTCACGGATTCGAACCGTGGACCCACTGATTAAGAGTCAGTTGCTCTAACCAACTGAGCTAAGGAGGCGTCTAATGGTCGCGTTTTCTATTATAGCATAGCTTTCAAAAAAATCAAATACTAAACTTACATTTTAAGATGAAACATAAAATTGAGATTGTAAAGCCAAAATTGATGAAGAAATGAAGTTATAAAATGATATAATAAATAAATGGAAGGTGATTGAAAATGATGTTAGAAAAAGAACGCGGTTCGCTTTCGAATCTCATATGGTTATTGACATTTTTATTATCAAGCTGGACAGTTATGTGGTCAATCATTGATATGAAAATATGGATTTTTAGATATTTTACGATGCAAAGCAATTTTTTAGTCATGCTGGTTGCGATTATGTATTATACAATGAAAGAAAGTAAACCATATTTTAAAACATTCAGTACAATCACGCTATTTAATATTATCGTGACAGGTGTTGTATTTCATACGATGCTCAGTCAGTTTAGTGGATCATTTTTAGTAGAACTTCAACATACGTTTGTTCCAATCATTTATGTCATCTTTTATTTTGTTGTTTTAAAGGAAGGAATTGAGGTAAAGAAATTTTGGATTTTACTCATATACCCTATGATTTATTTCGTGATTTTTTTCATCCAAGGGATATTTACAAACTGGTACCCGTATCCTTTTATGGATCCAACTATTCAAAGTGAAGGAAGCTTAGCTATCACCATTTTAATGATGGCATTAGCCATGGCTCTTTTAGCTTTACTCTTGACATATGTTAAACAAATACTTCATCGAAAGAATCAAATGATGACGGTTTCAAATGATGTATAAATATACGCTAGGATTTGTCATAAAAGGTTCTAAAGTCTTACTGATTAATCGTGAGAAACAGCCATGGAAAGGTTGTTGGAATGGACTTGGAGGAAAGATTAAAACAGGTGAGACCAAAGAAGAATCCATACTTAGGGAGCTAGAAGAAGAAACAGGTTTAGTCTTTACAATTGATCAAATCAAATTTAAAGGTGAAGTGACATGGAATCTTTTTGATGCCATGGGTCATGGATTATATTTATTTATCGTTTATTTACCAGAAGATGATCACTATTTAACACCTAAATCCACGGATGAAGGTATCTTAGATTGGAAAGAAATCGATTGGGTGTGCGATTTTGATAATTTGGGTGTCGCACATAATATTCCTTATTTTTTGAAAACTATCATTGAAGAAGAAAGTAATTACCGATTTAATTGCGTATTTGAAGGAAATATTCTTCTTCGTGTCGTAAAGGAAGTTTTGATATGATTTACTATGTGACGATTGGAATTATAGGGTTAGCAATTTTAGGTTTTTTTATATTGTCATTAATTGAAAAAAAACATTTAAATCAAGTTAAAAACGAGATATTTTTAATGTTATCAGAATATGGGAAACTAGAGACCAATGGTGGGAAAACAATCTATCATATTCAAGATCAACACATAGAAATTTTACATTTTGTATTAAAACCCATGGAAGAATTAGTCATTAATAGCCGCGTGATGTGGGAAGTTTTTCGTTCAAATAAAGCCATGTTAGTCGATCAAACTGAGTTTTTGAAAAGTGAAAATTCAAAATGGATCATCGTGTATCCATCGATTCATCGAATCAAACGCTATATTAATGAAAATGAAATGGTATTTGTAAAAAAAGATGATCAAATCTATGATTATCAACTCATTCTATGGATTGAATTAAAAGATTATTTAGAGGAAATAAGACATGGAACATAAAGTGTTACGCAAACAATATTTAGCTAAAATGTGTTTTGTATGTGGTGTTGACAATGACAGTGGTTTAAAAACAAAGTATTATGTATTAGAAAATAAACGCGTATTAGGCATTTTTCAAGGTCAAGATATCCATCAAAGCTATCCAACGAGGATGCATGGTGGAATTATTGCTGCTCTATTAGACGAAGCCATTGGTAGAGCACTGCAAATTGATGAACCAGAAGCATGGGCAGTCACGATTGAATTAAATGTTAAATATCATAAGCCAGTACCACTCAATCAAACGCTATATGTCGTTGGATGGTTACATTCAAACGGAAAAATATTTGATGGAGAAGGCTATATCATGGATGAAGATCACGTGATTTTAGCATCTTCAAAATCGAAATATATGCGTCAAAGTGTCCAAAAAATCGTGGGCAACATGGATTTTGAAAAGGATTGGCAACCTGATTCAGCATCCACTGATTTTGAAAGGATCGATTTACCAAAATGAGTATTTTAGATGTTGAGAATTTAAGTTTTAGTTATAGTGGAGAGAATTTATACCAAGGCGCATCCATGCGTCTTTTTGAAGGTGAACATGCGGTTTTAGTTGGACCAAATGGCACTGGAAAATCTACATTACTTAAACTTTTAGATCGATCATTATCTCCAGATCAAGGATCGATTAAATGGATGCCTACAAAAAAGATTGGATATATGGATCAATATGCAAAACTTGATCCTAATATGATTGTTAAAAGCTATTTATATGATGCGTTTCAAGTGCTTTTCGATAAAGAAAGAGACATGGAAAAGTTATACGAAAAAGTTGTAACAGCAGATGAAAAAGATCATGATAAATTACTGACATGGGCTGCGCAAATCGGTGAAGAGCTGATTGAAAAGGATTTTTACCAAATTAAATCTAAAATTGGAAATATCATACATGGTTTAGGTTTAACTTTAGATATTTTAGAAATGCCAATTGAACATTTATCGGGTGGTATGCGCGCCAAAATCATTTTAGGAAAATTATTATTAGAAGAAGCAGATGTACTACTTTTGGATGAACCGACAAACTTTTTAGATGTGAGACACATCGAATGGCTCGCTAAATTTTTACAAAATTATCCAAAGGCATTTTTAGTGGTATCTCATCATGAAGAATTCCTTGATCAAATAGCAAACACAGTTTTAGCATTAGAAAATGGTGTCATTTCAAGATATAAAGGGGATTATCAATTTTATTTGAAAGAACGTGAATTGCGGATTGAACAACAAGAAAAAGCATTTGTGAGTCAACAAAAATTTATTCAAAAAACGGAAGAATTTATCCAAAAAAATATTGTTCGAGCAACGACAACAAAAAGAGCACAATCCAGACGAAAGATGCTTGAAAAAATTGATCGAATTAGTAAACCTAAATCAACGAAAACGTATCATTTCTATTTTCCATTAGCGGGTCAAACGGGGAAAGATGTTCTTAAAACCAACGAGCTTGAAATTGGTTATCAAGATTCACTGCTAGAACCGTTAACGATTGCCATTTTAAAACAAGAAAAAGTAGCGATTACGGGTAAAAATGGTATTGGGAAGTCAACATTCATTAAGACAGTCATGGGGATCATTCCACAATTAAGTGGTACTTATTCATGGATTGACACTGCAAAAATTGCTTATTTTGCGCAAGATGAAAAATTTGAAGATGGGCTAACTCCATTTCAAATTGTGCATCACAGGTATCAGCATTTTACCAAAAAAGATGTGATGAGTTTATTAGGCAATCATGGCATTAGCTTTGAAATTGCAAATCGGGATATTAATACATTATCTGGAGGAGAACAAACTAAGGTGAGATTAGCATTATTACGCCACGAAAAAGGTAATGTACTAATTCTGGATGAACCCACCAATCATTTAGATGTTCAGGCTAAAGAAGCGTTGAAAGAAGCATTGATTAATTATCAAGGGACACTCATTTTAGTTTCCCATGAAAAAGAATTTTATGCGGATATTTGTGACTACGAAATTACATTATATGCCGATTAAAAAAGTGGGAAAATTTTCCCACTTTATTTGTCTTCAAATTTATCAATTTCTTCAACCAAGACATCGTAGACTTCAGATTCTTTAATTTTTTTGATGATTTCACCATGTCTAAATAGAATCGCTTCACCTTTACCACCTGCAATTCCAATATCGGCATGTTTAGCTTCACCAGGACCGTTTACAGCGCATCCCATAATGGCAACGTTGATGGTTTTATTGACTTTAAGTAAATAAGTTTCAATCCTTTTCGCGATATCGATCATATCATATTGAATTCTTCCACATGTTGGACAAGAGATTAGATTAGGAACTTTATCTTTTAATCCTAAATTTTTTAATATTTCTTTTGCTGCTTGGATTTCTAAAATAGGGTTATCCGTGAGTGAGACTCTAATGGTTGAACCAATGCCTTCAGCAAGTAGAATGCCGATACCCATCGCACTTTTGATTGCACCACTAAATGCTGTACCAGCTTCAGTAACGCCTAAATGCAGTGGATATGGGAAAGTTTTAGCAGCTAATCTGTAAGCTTCGATCATTAAGTTCATATCGGTAGCTTTTAAAGATAGAAGAATATCATAAAATCCCATGGATTCTAAGATTTCAACGTGTTGTCTTGCGGTTTCTACCATATTCTCAGGGGTTGGAGCCATACGATTTGGAAGTGATCCACTATTGACACCAATCCGAATCGGTATTTTCTTTTCCTTACATGCGTTGACAACCATTTCGACATGTTCTCTTTTAGGGATATTACCGGGGTTTAATCTAATTTTATCGACACCTTGATGAATCGATTCTAAGGCGAGTCGATAATCAAAATGAATATCCGCAACCAATGGGATGTGAATTCTTTTTTTAATTTCTCCTAATGCTTTCGCATCGACCATATCTAAAACAGCGACACGAATTATTTCGCACCCTGCTTCTTCGAGTTGTAAGATTTGCTTGACGGTGGCCTCGACATCTTTTGTGTAGGTATTCGTCATGCTTTGAATATATACTTTATGATTTCCGCCCAATGGTAAGTCTCGAATAAAGACTTGACGGCATGTTTCTCTTTGCATTTTCATCACCTCTTTGATTATATGATAAAATCCAATAAATTGGTAGTTAAAATGCTTTTATGAGGTGATCGGAGCTATTTCAAAAAATATATTTTAAAATGATTGAAAAAGGTAATTCCTTTTGATATAATGTTAGCGTATGTTTGGAGGGATATCATGAGAGATCTAGTTAAATTGGTTTGTACAGAGTGCGGCGAAGAAAACTACCATACAAATAAAAACAAAAAAGCACATCCAGAACGTTTGGAAACTAAGAAGTACTGCCCACGCGAAAGAAAATACACAATCCACAGAGAAAAGAAATAAGCTATTCTTCGAATAGTTTTTTTTCTATAAAGGAAAATATATGATTTTATTTAAAGAAAATGAGACATTTGCTCATAGTTATTTGATTTGTCGATTTGATCAATGCATGTTAATCGATCCATCACACGATTTAGAAGATATTCAAAGAGCGTTAGATCACAGAACGCTTTCTGGTATTTTAATTACCCATGCACACTCTGATCACATTCATTTGATTGGCGAGTTTCAAACAAAAGTTTATATCCATCAAGCAGATCAACACCTATTATTTGAAGATCAATATAATGGGTATGCACCGAATAAGCATCCTTTTAAAAGAAAAGACTTGGATTTAGTCTCAATTAATGATGGAGATCAAATTGCTTTGGCGGATCAATTGATTACGGTCATCCACACGCCTGGGCATACAAAAGGTTCGGTTTGCTTTCTATATAATGATCAGCTCTATACGGGCGATACGTTATTTAAAGAGTCTGTCGGTAGACACGATTTATATTCCGGGAATCTTGTAGAACTTCGTAAAAGCATTTTAAAGTTGTGTGAATTACCAAGTGCTTATAAAGTGTATCCTGGGCATGATGAGAGTACCACCATTCGCTATGAACAAAAAAATAATCCATTTTACATCAAGTGGAAAAAGCAAAAGACAAGATAAAGACACAAATTGTGTCTTTTTTTCGCATTTTAAAAAATAGCACATTATTCTTGACAGTGCCAATAAAATATCATACAATAGAGTTGGCACAAAACTAGAATGAGTGCTAAAAGGAGTGAAGTGATGTTAACCAGTCGTCAAAAACTAATCTTAAAAGCGATTATCGAAGCCTATGTGCGTGATGCACAACCTGTCGGTTCAAAAGCACTCACTCAAATGCCATATCTTCAGTTTTCGTCTGCAACGCTAAGATATGATATGGCCCAACTCGAAGAATTAGGATATTTAGAAAAAACACATACATCTAGTGGTAGAGTTCCATCGGAAAAAGGGTATCGCTACTATGTTGAACATTTGGTCACAAGAGATGAAGATGTGATGGATTCGTTTCCACTCATTGATGAAGTGTTTATCAAGCACAGCATCGCTAAAGAACAAGCGATTCAAGAAGCGATTGCATTGTTATCTAATCTAACAAATTATACAACGTTAGCGATTGGGCCATCAGCAAGCCAATCAACGATTCAAAAAATTGATTTCATTCCGATTTCAGAAACAGATGCTGTAATTTTGATTGTCACTAATCAAGGGCATGTACAACATCAAAATATTACGATTCCTGAAGGTATGAAAATTCATGATTTAAAAGAAGTTATTAAAACTTTAGATGATTTGTTGCGTGGCAGATTGATTGAAGAAGCGAGTGAAATATTAAAAGCTTCATTTGCTAAAAACGAAATCAAATCATTTATGGATTATCAAAATCAATTGATTCAATCCTTTGTAAATGCATTTCAAAAGTTTGCTGAAGAAAACTTTTATTTATCAGGTGTAACCAACGTTTTTGATCAGCCAGAGTTTCACAATGTCCGACACATCAAAAACTTTGTAGAAATGCTCGATCGAAGAGAACTCGTGAAACTTATTGGTGAAAAAGAAGGATTATCGATTCGTTTTGGTAGTGATTTAAAACTTATCCCCATGGAAAACTGTACGGTCATTTCGGTACCTTACCGTGTGAGTGAACAGGAACATGGAACCATTGCGGTTTTGGGGCCGACACGTATGGATTATAGTAAGGTTATCCCACTTGTGGAATATATAGCGAGCAACTTAGGAAAGCTCTATAAAAAGTAAAGGTGAAAATATGGAAGATCAGACAAAAAAAGAAGACGTGATCGTCGAAGATAAAATAGATGACACAACAGAACAAAAAAAAGAGAAAAAAAGTAAATCCAAAGAACATATTGAAAAATTAGAAAACGACGTCAAAGAATTAAAAGATAAGCTTTTACGAAATGCTGCTGAACTTGAGAATTTCAAAAAGAGGATGAATCAAGAGCGCATAAACGATCGAAAATACGCATCGAAAACGTTAATTGGTGACATTTTAGCACCACTTGATCAATTCGATCGAGTCGTCAATATGACAACCGATAATGAACTTTTGAAAAATTTCTTAATCGGATTCAAAATGATAAATGATAGTTTATATCAAGTTTTAATTCAAGATGGATTAAAAGAGATTGAAGCTTTAAACAAACCTTTTGATCCAAAATATCATTATGCAGTAGAAAAGATTCATGATGCAAACAAACCGGACGGAGTCAACTTAGAAGTGATTCAAAAAGGTTATTTATATAAAGATCAACTACTTAGACCTGCCATGGTCAAAATAAACGAATGGAGTGAAAAAGATGGCGAAGACAAATAAAATTATTGGTATCGATTTAGGTACAACCAACTCATGTGTGTCCGTGATGGAAGGCGGAGAATCAAAAGTTATTCCAAATGCTGAAGGTGGAAGAACAACACCATCAGTCGTATCATTTAAAGGTGAAGAAATTTCAGTGGGTGATGTTGCAAAACGTCAAATGATTACAAACCCAAATTCAGTGAGTTCAATTAAACGTCACATGGGTGATTTGAATTATCGTGTGGATATTCAAGGTAAAAAGTATACACCACAAGAAATTTCAGCGATGATTCTTCAAAATTTGAAGAAAACCGCAGAAGATTATTTAGGCGCGACTGTGACACAAGCCGTCATTACTGTTCCAGCTTATTTTAATGACGCACAACGTCAAGCAACGAAAGATGCTGGTAAAATTGCAGGTCTTGAAGTTAAAAGAATTATTAATGAGCCAACTGCTGCAGCATTAGCTTATGGAATTGATAAAACAGATAAAGAACAAACTGTGTTAGTGTTTGACCTTGGTGGTGGAACATTTGACGTATCAATTTTAAGATTAGCTGATGGTACATTTGAAGTTATCTCTACATCAGGTGATAATCATCTTGGTGGTGATGACTTTGATGATCACATCATTGATTATTTAGTGAAAGAGTTTAAAAAGGAAAATGGTGTGGATTTATCCCTTGATAAGATGGCAAAACAACGTCTAAAAGACGCTGCTGAAAAAGCGAAGAAAGATTTATCTGGTGTGACCACCACACAAATCTCATTACCATTCATTACGATGGGTGTTGCGGGTCCATTACATTTAGAAATGAATTTAACAAGAGCTAAATTTAATGAATTAACTGCAGATTTAGTTGAACGTTGTGTTGGACCAGTTAGACGTGCATTATCTGATGCGAAGATGACTCAAAAAGATATTGACCAAGTCTTATTAGTTGGTGGTGCAACACGTACTTTAGCAGTACAAGATATGGTTAAACGCGAATTAAACAAAGAACCAAACAGAAGTGTGAACCCAGATGAAGTGGTTGCAATGGGCGCAGCAATTCAAGGTGGCGTATTAGCCGGTGATGTGAAAGATGTCTTATTGTTAGACGTTACACCACTTTCATTAGGTATTGAAACTTTAGGTGGCGTATTTACAAAACTTATTGAACGTAACACGACGATTCCAACATCAAAATCTCAAGTGTTCTCAACCGCTGCAGATAATCAACCTGCTGTAGACATTCATGTCTTACAAGGTGAAAGATCTATGGCTGCAGATAATAAGACTTTAGGTCGTTTCCAATTAGGAGATATTCCTGCTGCACCACGTGGTGTTCCACAAATTGAAGTAACTTTTGATATTGATGCGAATGGTATCGTGAATGTTAAAGCAAAAGACTTAGGAACGAATAAAGAACAAAAGATTACCATCAGTGGTAATGGCGCATTATCAAAAGAAGATATTGACCGTATGGTTAAAGAAGCTGAAGAACAAGCTGAAGCGGATAAGAAAAAGAGAGAAGAAGCTGACCTACGCAATGAAGCATCAAGCCTCATTTTCCAAACCAATAAAGCAATTGAAGATTTAAAAGAAGAAGTTGATGAAGCAACGAAGACAAAACTCCAAGGTCAAATTAAAGAGCTTGAAGAAGCGTTAAACGGTAATGATATTGATCGAATCAAGTCATTAAAAGAAACACTACAAAAAGATGCGCAAGATATCGCTGTCAAGGCATATCAAAAAGCTCAAGAAAAACACGAACAAGAACATCCACAAAACGGCAAAACGAATGATGATAATACCGTGGATGCCGAATTTGAAGAAAAATAAAAAAATAAGGGGCACTGCCCCTTATCGACTATGGAGTGGATGTTATGGCAGATAAAAGAGATTATTATGACGTTTTAGGCGTTTCTAAATCTGCATCAGATGATGAAATCAAAAAAGCATATCGCACTTTAGCTAAAAAATATCATCCTGATGTTTCGAAAGAAGATAACGCTGAAGCGAAATTTAAAGAAGTCCAAGAAGCTTACGATACCTTATCTGATGCTCAAAAGAGAGCGGCATATGATCAATATGGACATCAAGGGAATCCTTTTGGTGGGAATGGTCAAGGAGGTTTCTCTGGCTTTGGTGATTTTGGTGGATTTTCTGACATTTTTAGCCAGTTTTTTGGTGGTGGAAGAACTCGAAGTCAATCACAATATGGTCCTCAACGCGGTGAAGATTTAGAACGTTCAATTACGATTGATTTTATGGAAGCCGCTTTGGGCACAAAAAAGAATATAAGTGTAGAAATTGATGATGAATGTCCTGTATGCCACGGTAGTGGTGCAGAATCTTCAAAAGATATCGAAACATGTGACAGATGTCATGGTGATGGTTTTATCAATGTTGATCAAAGAACAATGTTTGGCACGATGCGTAGTCAACAAACATGTCCAAAATGTGGTGGTGCTGGTAAAATCATTAAAAAGCGTTGTACCACATGTAATGGCCGTGGCCGTGTGAAACAAAATAAGACTGTGGATGTGAATATTCCAGCGGGTGTTGATACGAACATGTCATTAAAAGTTGCAGGTTATGGTAATGGTGGAACTAAAGGCGGTCAACAAGGTGATTTATACTTAAACTTTAGAGTAAGACCTCATAAAGTTTTTGGTAGACAAGGTGATGATATCATTTTAGAAACACCGATTACGATGACTCAAGCTGTACTTGGAGCAACCATTGAAATACCTACTATCTATGGGGATGTTGATTTAAAAATTCCTGCAGGGATTGAGCATGGCACGATTCTTAGAATGCGTGAAAAAGGGATTGCAAATGTCAGAACTAAAAAGAAGGGTGACCAACAGGTAATCGTTCAAATTAAAGTTCCTAAAAATCTATCATCTCAAGAAAAGAAATTATATGAAGAACTTGCAAAATTAGAAAGTAAAGAAAAAGATTCTAACTGGGAAAAGTTCAAAAATTTATTTAAATCATAAGTCAGTGTGCGTTGATAATTTCAACGCACATTTTCATTTCGTTCTATGCTATAATTTTTAGTGTTGGAGGATGTATGAATAAAACGATTCGATTGATCATTTTATATATTTTTATCCAGGGGGTTATTCATAATTTAGGACATCCTGTGACCCCCGCATTTGTTCGTTCACTGGGTATTTCAGACTATATGTTTGGGATATTTTTTGCAACCATGAGTTTGGGGTTAGCCATTGGTGGACCCTTGTGGGGCATTTTGAGTGATCAAACTGGACATAAAAAGCGATACATTATCATGGGACTTCTGGCATATAGCTTTGGACAATTTGGATTTGGTTATGTTGGTGATGGCATTTGGATGGTTTTTTTCAGATTGATTTCAGGTCTTGGAGTCATTAGTGCACTCACACTTTATATGAGTGCATTAATTGAGTTATCAGAGCCAACAAATCGTGGGAAGTATTTTGCTTATCTTGCAGCATCTTCAACACTTGGAGCATCCGTTGGTTATGCGCTTGGTGGATTTCTTAACACGAATCAAGCGATGATTAATTTATTCAATACCGATCATTATCCTGTTATATTTTTAATTCAAGCGATTACGAATACACTTTATGTCATTTTGATTGGATTGACATTTAAAGATCCTAAAGGAATGGTAATGAATAAAGAGAAACAAAGCGTACTTAAAGGTTTAAAAAATGTCATTAAAATGGATCCGAAATTATTTATTTTCTTAATTTCATTGTCACTTATTACGATTGGTAGTACAAATTTATCAAAATATATCGATGTCTATTTTGATGATTTAGGGTATAC
>Ga0265294_10004368_pt1 | contig 17708 bp, 11 predicted proteins | sample MunlanPumphouse3_FD_192504 | JGI IMG/M metagenome (GOLD analysis project Ga0265294, IMG submission 192504) | Groundwater microbial communities from a municipal landfill in Southern Ontario, Canada - Pumphouse #3 | ecosystem: Environmental > Aquatic > Deep subsurface > Groundwater | place...
TTCAAAGAATAAGATATGCCAATAAAATACGTACCATACCTACCCAACACCGTAGAAGGTCAGGCAGTGCTAGACAACATAAGCCGTACCCAACGTGTATTACGTTACCGCGATAACGACAAAGTGATTTCTAAAATTATGCGTGGGATGCCTTACTACGAAGTGGAAAAACAAGAACAAGTAGGCGAAGAAAGTGAAAACTTGGTGATTCGTGGTGAGTGCCTTTCTGCTTGTGCCTACCTAAAAGAACAAGGCATTAAAGTGGATTTGGTTTACATAGACCCACCTTTTGCCAGCGGTGCAGATTACGCAAAAACTGTAAATATTAGGAGAAACCCTAAACTCGCAGCAGAGATTAAAGAGATGGAAGAAAAGGTTGACTCTGATGAGTTACAAGCCTTTGAAGAAAAGATGTATGGCGATATATGGCAAAAGGGAAACTATCTCAATTGGATGTACGAGAATTTAGTTGCCATTAAAAGCATATTGAGTGATAATGGTAGTATTTATGTTCACTTGGATTGGCATATTGGGCATTATGTCAAAATCTTATTAGATGAAGTATTTGGAGAATCAAATTTTAGAAATGAAATAATTTGGGAGAAACTAAAAGCAGCAAAAGGTCAAGCAAGTTCCTTTGGAAATGTGCATGATATGATTTTCTATTATTCAAAAAATAGTGAGGATTACATTCATAATAAGCAGTATGTTCCGCATTCTCAGGAAAGAATTGATAAGCACTACAACAATTATGATGAGAAAGCAAAAAAATACTATAGCCTAGATAGTTTTACCCAAACAGGACAAGGTGAAGCTAGAGATTTTGGTAAGCATGGTATTTTGGAGCCACCAAGAGGCAAACATTGGATTTGGGGTCAAGAAAGGATTGACCAAGGATTAAAAGATGGTATGATTATCTTCACTTCAAAAGGTAAGCCTAGGGTAAAAAGATACCTTGAGGATAGTAATGGAATTGCAGTAGGAGATATTTGGACTGACATTAACCCTATCAATTCACAAGCGGACGAGTCAGTAGAATACTCAACACAAAAACCAGAAAAACTTATTGAAAGAATTGTTGAAGCAAGTTCTAATAAGACAATGGTAGTAGCAGATTTCTTTGGTGGAAGTGGTGTAACCTCAAAAGTTGCAAACGATTTAGGCAGAAAATTTATCCATGTAGATATTGGTCTTAACAGCATTCAAACCACCAGAGACCGTTTAGTGGAAGCAGGTGCCAGTTTTCAGATTTTAGAAATTAAAGATGGTGTAAGCTTGTTTCGCAATCCCCAGCAAACTATGGACAAGTTGGCCAAACTTATTCCAGGCTTGCAACAAAAAGTACCAGGCATTGGTAAATTTTGGTTTGGTGCTTTGCAAGACAGTAAGTTGGGAACAGTTCCAGTTTACGTTCCTAATTTGATAGATGGTTCTGAAAAAGTATTAGACATTCCTGCCGTAAACAGAATCATCAATGAAGAACTGCAAAAATTAGAAATCAATGCCCAAAAAGCCATTGTCTATTACGTAGATGTGGACGACCGCAAGGCATTGGAGAAATTTATCAAAGACAACAACGCAACGCAAACAACTATTGAGTTAAAGGATTTAAAAGAAATCCTGCACGCCATTGTAGTAGAAGACGAAGTAGAAATCAAAACCACCGAAACCGAAGAAGGCTTTGAGTTAGAAATAACCAAATTCGTGAGCGACCGCCTCAATCAGAAAATCAATGATTTTAACGAGAAAGGAAATCTGCAAGCCATCAACAAAGGCAAGAAGTTCTCGCCTATCACTATCAGCGAGGAAGGTTTGGAGTTGATAGAATATCTTTCGCTTGATTGTGAAAATAAAGAAGGTGTTTGGTCAAGCAGTTCAGAAATCAAAATTGACAAACTTGGTTACATTTCAGTAAACGGAAAGAAAACCAAAGATTTTTGGAACGGTAAAATCTCAGCAGACAAAAAGCCGCTAAGACTGAAAATCAGAAATATCAGTGGAGACGAAACGATAAAAGTTTTTGAATAAACAATGGACTTCGACACACTACTAAAACAGCTTCAAGACTGGACAAATAAAGTACCATTGGTGATACTTGGAAGCGGTGCATCCATTTCATTTGGCTTGCCTTCAATGTGGTCACTCGGAGAGCATCTAAAAAAAACAATATCATTTACAGACACTGACGACCAAAAGCAATTTGATGAATTTATAATTCAGCTTGATAAGTTAAAAGACTTGGAATTGGCGTTGCAAGAATTACGTATTCGACCCAAAGTTCTTACTGAAATCATTTTCAAGACATGGGAATTAGTAAACAAGCACGACCTTGAAGCATACGACCAATTTATAAATAACAAAATTGAGTTTCCATTAGCCGAGTTGACGAAGTATCTTGTTTATCCAACAGACAAAAAGTTGTCAATAATAACAACAAATTATGACAGGCTTGCAGAGTATGCTGCAAGTATGGCTGATGCTTTTATATGCAACGGTTTTGCTCAAAACTATTTGGGACATTTTACAAATCAAATTCATCAAAATAATATAAAATCACTAAAGGGATTTAGCGGACAAGTAAATATTTGGAAAGTTCATGGTTCATTAGACTGGTTTAAAACACAACAAGAGCAAGATCTTCAACTTCCATTACGACACACAATACCAACAGGTTTGAAGCCCTCAATAGTAACTCCGGGTCTATCAAAATACTTTGAAACTCAATTAGAACCCTTCCGAACAATACTTACGCAAGCGGATAACGAAATAGAAAACGCAAATGGATTTTTGTGTATCGGTTACGGTTTTAATGATATTCATGTTCAGCCAAAACTAATTACACAAATCAAAAATAACAAACCAATTATCGTAATCTCAAAAGAAATAACGCCAAAAACAAAACAAGCAATCATTGATAATAAAAGTAGAGCATATATTCTAATTGAAGAAGCAAATACAACTGATACTCGTATTTATTCTTCACTCTTTCCAACACCAGAAATTATTCCGAATGTTAGCTACTGGACATTGGCTGAATATCTAAAACTAATTAAATCATAAACTTATGGCAATTTTCAAATTTGAAGAATCTTCTTCTATCGGAACAGTTTTTAGTGTTGATACGGCAACGCTCATCGTTAAAGTTGCTGAAATAGAAAAGCTAAGAAAACTACAGGTAAATCATTTAGTAGCAATCAAGAGTTCAAAAGCAGGGCAACACCTTATCGGTATTATCAATCGTATAACAAGAAAGGCTTCTGATGAAGAACAGCCAGCAGGTGATGATTTAGGTTTAAGTAATTTTCTTTTTACCGAGAACATTCTGAAAGTAAATTTAATTGGAACATTGCTTGATAAACATGGTGAAAAAGAAAATGTATTTAAAAGAACACTTGACACAGTTCCCGAAATTGAAGCACCTTGCTTTCCAATAGATGGCGAGAATATTACTAAATTCATGCAAACAATCTCAACCAAGGAGAATTATAAAATTCCTCTCTCAATTGGCAAATATTCAATTGATGAAAATGCCGAAGCATTTTTAGACGGAGATAAACTTTTTCAACGGCATGCAGTAATTGTTGGTAGTACAGGTTCAGGTAAGTCTTGGTGTGTTGCCAAACTCATTGAACAAATTGCAAAATTACCAATGGCAAATTGCATTTTATTTGACATTCACGGAGAATATAGTGGGAAAGATTTTAAAGCTGATGGGATACAACATTTACGTGTTGCAAACCCTTCTGATTTGGGCAAGAAGGGAAATCTTGCAAATGATGTTTTGATGTTGCCTTATTGGTTATTGACTTATGAGGAAATGTTGGCAATGCTTCTTGACAGAAGCGACAGTAACGCACCTAACCAAGCAATGCTATTTTCAAAGACGGTTTTTAACGAGAAACAGAAATATTTATACGAAGTTGGTGACACTACTTTTAAAGGAAGTATTACTATTGACAGTCCAATTCCATATAAAATTGAAAATGTTTTAAATGAATTAACAATTCTTGATGAACAAATGGTTGAAGGTTCAAAAGCTGGAACTGAAAAGCAAGGACCATATTTTGGAAAATTGACAAGGTTTATTCAACGATTAGAAGCAAAGAGCCAAGACAAAAGATTAGGTTTTCTTTTTCAAATTTCTGACGATGAACTTCAGTTGAATTGGATGAATGAGTTATGTAACCGTTTAATGCAAGGCTCAATTCTCAACACTAAAAAGGCAGGTGTTAAAATCATTGATTTTTCAGAAGTTCCTTCTGATGTTCTTCCACTTGTAATAGGTTTAGTCGCAAGAATTGTTTTCTCAGTCCAACAATGGACACCAAAAGAAAAACAGCATCCTCTTGGTTTACTTTGTGATGAAGCACATTTATACATTCCAGAGAGAACTAACCAAGATGCAGCTTCTGAACTTGGTCTAAGGAGTTTTGAACGAATAGCTAAGGAAGGAAGAAAATATGGGGTAAGCCTGACAGTAATTAGTCAAAGACCATCAGAAGTAAATAGAACTGTTTTGAGTCAATGCAACAACTTTATTTCGTTGCGTCTTTCAAACGCAGAAGACCAAGCAGTAATTAAACGTCTGCTTCCCGACAACTTAGCAGGTCTAACAGAAGTATTACCAATCCTTGACATCGGTGAAGCATTAATAGTTGGCGATGCTTCGCTACTTCCGACAAGGATTATAATTACCGAACCAACTATTAAACCTGAAAGTGCTACTGTAAATTTCTGGAAAGAATGGAGCAATGACAAAGCAAAGCAGGACATTGCAATAGCAGTAACTGGTTTAAGAAAACAATCTAAATTTTAATTGAATGCCAACCCTTCGCAGTCATACACATTTGCAAGCCGCACAAGCCAAAACACAAATCCAAAGCTTGCAAAAGAGTATGCCTGCCCAAACACACGGCAGACAGAACCGATGCAGCAAAAATGAAAGAAATATAACGAGAAAAATGAACAACGAAACGCTAACATCGTGTATAGTGCATTTGGCGGATAGTGCTAATATTAAGGGTATTACATCTAATAAACTTTGTAGCGGTTTGACAGGTTTGTGCTTCGATTCGCCAAACGACACCATACACGTAACCGTTATATGCCATTCCGCCCTTATTAATACAATAAATAACGTTTTTAAGATTTTAAATTTGCAATTTTTTTATTTTATGCTATGATAACAACATGAAACAGGCAAACATATACAATCAAATAAATAACTGTTGTTGCGGTCTTGGAATCGTTCCGAGATCCGCCTGTTTGTGTTTGTAATAAATTTATAAATATTCAGGCTTACAAAGGCTCTCGGAACACCCGAGAGTTTTTTTATTTATTTAAATTATTAAACACTATGAAAAATTTATTACAAACAATCGGAAACACCCCAATAATTAAGCTGGGAAAAATCCTCAACAATAAAAATGTAAACCTATTTGCAAAACTGGAAGGACAAAATCCAGGTGGCTCAATAAAAGACAGAGCTGCTTTATACATGATTGAACAAGCTGAAAAAAGAGGCGAGCTTAAACAGGGTAAAATCATATTGGAAGCTACAAGCGGCAATATGGGGATTGCCCTTGCAATGATCGGTGCTCACAAAGGATATGAGGTTCACATCGTTATGTCTGAAGGTATGAGTGAAGAACGCAAAACCATGCTTAGGGCGCTTGGAGCAAAGTTGATACTCACAGACAAAAAACTTGGTACCGAAGGGGCAATCTCCAAAGCAAAAGAATTGGTCAAAAGTTCGCCTCTTTTATACTGGTTTTCTAATCAGTTCAACAATCAAGATAATGTTCTATCTCATTATCACGGTATTGCTCCTGAAATACTGCGTGAAGTTCCAAACATTAATTATCTAATCGCTGGTGTCGGCACTTCTGGCACAATCATTGGAATTGCAAATAGGTTTAAAAAGGATTCACCTCAAACAAAAATTATTGGGGTGTTTCCTCCTGCTGGCTACAAAATTCAAGGGCTGCAAAATCCACAAAAAGATTTCAGTGGCGACATCTACAAGAGTGACTTAATAGATAAACACTTCCATGTTTCTAAAGAAGATGCTTTTGCGATGACAAGAAAAGTCGCCAAAGAAGAAGGTCTTTTTGTTGGCATGAGTTCAGGAGCAACCCTTTTTGCAGCCAGCCAAACAGGCGGATCATTGAAGGAAGGAAATATAGTTGTTATAATACCAGATAGAGGAGAGAAGTATCTAAGCACTGAGTTATTCAAAAAAATTGCAAATTAGTTTGTGGTAATTTAAGAGAATTAAGCTGAAATAAGACGGGCGGAACAGCATATAACAGCGTGTATGCGGCTACGGCTTGCTCCGTACCTCCGCAAGACTCCGCCCATATTTGCTGGCTGTACCGCTTCGCGATATTATACAGCCAGCAAACATCGCATACACGCAAACGTTAGGCAACATGCTAAAAGAGCCAACGCACATTCAAGCACATTTGGTTTTTGCCGACACACAGGCAAACGCTGAAAAACCAAAAGAGCTTGAATTTAGCCAACGCTCGACAAAAGAAATATAAATTTGAACACAAAAATTAAAAGATAAATAATGTCAGAAGACCAAAAGAAATTACTTGAAAGCCAACTATGGGCAATTGCAGATTTGCTCAGAGGTAAAATCAGCCCAGACGATTACCGAGATTACATTCTAGGCTTTATTTTTTACAAGTATCTTTCAGAGAAGCAAACACTTTACGCCAATGAACTGCTTGTAGGTGAAGCGGTAACAGACTACAAAACAGTAATAGACAAAGAAACATTAGATGCCATCAAAGAAGAGTCTTTGCTAAAGTTGGGATACTTCCTAGAACCTTCTCAGCTTTTTTCAGTAATTGCAGCCAAAGGAAATGCAGACACGGAAAGCGAAAGCAACTACATTCTTGAAGACCTGAAAGCAGTCCTAAACCACATTGAGCAAAGCACAATGGGTACAGAATCAGAAGAGGACTTTAATGCACTGTTTGAAGACCTGGATTTGAATTCCACCAAAATTGGTAGAACCGTTGGTGCGAGAAATGAAATCATTGTAAAAATCCTGAATTACCTTGATAAGATTGATTTCAAACTAGAAGAAATTGAATCGGATGTATTGGGTGATGCCTACGAATACTTGATTGCAAAATTTGCAGCAGGTGCAGGAAAAACAGCAGGCGAATTTTATACCCCACAACAGGTTTCAAAAATTCTAGCGAAGATTGTTACCACCGGAAAATCAAAATTAAAATCAGTGTATGACCCCACTTGTGGTTCGGGGTCTTTGCTCTTGCGAGTAGCCAAAGAAGCAGATGTAAGCGAGTTTTACGGACAAGAATTAGGACGAACCACTTACAACCTTGCCCGAATGAACATGATTTTACACGATGTTCATTACCGCAATTTCAATATTGAGCAAGAAGATACTTTAGAAAACCCGCAACATTTAGATAAACGTTTTGAAGCGGTAGTAGCCAATCCACCTTTTTCTGCTCATTGGAAAAGTGATGCCAACCCCTTATTCAGTACAGACGAACGCTTCAGCCAGTACGGACGATTGGCACCCAGAACGAAAGCCGATTACGCTTTCCTGACCCACATGCTTTACCAGTTGGCAGACCATGGTATTATGGCAAGCGTATTTCCGCATGGGGTATTGTTTAGAGGAGCCGCCGAAGGCCATATTAGGGAGTACATCATCAAAGAAATGAATGCCTTGGATGCCGTGATTGGGTTGCCGGCCGATATTTTCTACGGAACCTCTATTCCAACTTGTATCATGGTGTTGAAAAAATGTCGTGAGGTAGATGATAACATTGTCTTTATTGATGCCAGTGGAGATAACTATTTCAAAAAAGAAGGCAATCAAAACGTACTTCGTAATGAAGACGTAGATCGTATCGTAAACACTTATCGCAACCGTGAAACCATTGAAAAGTATAGTTATGTAGCCACATTGGCGGAAATTGCTGAAAACGAGTATAATCTTAATATACCACGTTATGTTGATACTTATGAGGAAGAAACATTAAGGCCATTAAACGTGCTTTCAGAAAGTCTTGATACTATAGCTCAGGAATTAGAGGAAGTAAACCAAAGGATTCAAGATAGTTGCCAACATTTAAATATTCCATTTCCAAGTAGCGTAAATAGAAACCTTTTACTAGAATATAAAAAATCTGTTCAACGAGACCTATTTAATCAAGTAATAAGATTCCAAACGGAAAATGGAGAAAACCATCCTGATTGGCAAAATTATATTTTACAAGATATCGGAACTACTTACAATGGTTTAACAGGAAAAACAAAAGAAAATTTTGGTGAAGGTTTACCTTACATACAATACAAACAGATTTTTGACAAGAGTTATATAGATACGTCAAAATGTGAATTTGTTGAAATCCTAGAAGATGAGAATCAAAACAGAGTTCAATATGGCGATATTTTCTTTACAACTTCTTCTGAAACAATATTAGAAGTTGGGTTTGCATCTGTACTATTAACTGAGGTTGGTGAAATGTATCTAAATAGCTTTTGTTTTGGATACCGTCTAAATTCATTTGATATACTAGACCCAAACTTTGCTCAATATCTTTTTCGTAATGATGAACTAAGAAGGAAAATTGTGCGACTAGGCCAAGGTAGTACTAGGTACAATATATCTAAAGTACAATTGATGAAAATTGATACACTTCTACCATCTATTCCTGAACAGAATCAAATATCTTCTTTCCTTAATTCCATTGATAGAAAGATTGAATTGATAAGCAATGAATTTTAGTTAAATGGAGAAAGTTCGAGAAATAATATCTGCCAATTTATTAAAGCACTCACAATTTGAAGAGTATTTTAAAATAATTGAGATAATCGAAGAGCATACATTTCTTAACCCAGATGTCTGTATTGAAAGCTGTAAAGCCCTAGTAGAAGGTATTTCAAAAACAATCTTAATTAATCTTGATAATACAAAGACTACCGATAACATTGATAAAGATGACTTGCCTAAGCTTTTTAAAGACGCAATGCGCAAGTTATCAGAGGAATGTGAGGATTTAGAAGGTGATTTTGCCGCTCGTTTTTCTGCTATAATTCAAGTGATTGCCGAAATAAGAAATAAGCGTAGCGATATCTCACATGGTAGAATGGCACCAAAATTTATTTTCAGTTCTTCTAAATTAGCTTCTACAGTTGTCAATATGACTGATAGTATGTTGGAGTATATCTTAGAGCATTATTTCAGCATCGACCATTATAAAGACGGCATTTTAGATTACAATTCGGAGCAAATGGAAGCTTATAATGATTGGTTGGATGAAAGCGTTGATTTTCCCATTAAAAAAGCTAGATATAGTAAGCTTCTTTATGAAAATGATTATGACGAATATGAAAGTAGATACTCAGATGAATATTTGAAATCTAAAGAAGAAGATGAAGATGAAATTGAACATAAAGAAGCCGTTGCAGTAATTGAGGAAAAAGAAACTATTGAAACAATCGACCCTGCAACCCAAGAACAACCAGTAGCTATTCCAGTTGAGGAGCAAGAAGAAAAGCAGGTAGAGAAACTAGTTTCTGACTTTGATGAAGAAACCTTTTGGTCTGAGTTTAGAAATCAAGCACTTCAAGAATTTGCAGAGGCAGAAAATTTAAAAAGTGAAGAATTAAAAGAAGTGGTTAATGAATATCTATTCAGTGAAAAACCACCATTACGTGACGATGTTGCTAAAACAATGAACGAAAGACCGAAATTGTCAGAGTTCAAAACGATAGTTCCAAGTTTGACAGATAGAATTATGGCTTTTGCCAATGACTTAAAAAATCCAGAAGCAGAAGCATGACATCACAACCCGAACAAATATTAGAAAACAATTTAGTTACCCAACTTGAAAGGCTTGGCTATAAAAGGGTTGTAATACGTGATGAAAATGAACTTTTAGCCAATCTCAAAAATCAATTAGAGAAACATAACAAGGTTCAGTTAAGCGATAACGATTTCAAGCAAATACTAAACTATATCAACAAGGGCAATGTATTTGAACGAGCTAAAATATTGCGAGATCGAGTACCCTACACCAACGCACAAGGCGACACAAAGACAGTAGAACTAATCAATCAAATTCATTGGTGTCAAAATGAGTTTCAGGTTACGCAGCAAATTGCAATGGAAGGCACGCATAAAAACCGCTATGACGTAACTATTCTCATTAATGGTTTGCCTTTGGTTCAAATTGAATTAAAACGAAGAGGTTTAGAGCTTAAAGAGGCATTTAATCAAACCAATCGCTACGAAAGACATTCGTATGGGGCAGGTCATGGATTGTTTCAGTTTGTACAGATTTTTGTAATCAGCAACGGCGTCAATACCAAGTATTACGCAAACGCACCCCTAAAAGCGCGTTCATTCAAACAAACCTTCTTTTGGGCAGATGAAAAAAATCGTTTGATTACGCAGTTAGCTGCATTTTCGGAAGTGTTTTTAGAGCCTTGCCACATTTCTAAAATGATAACCAAGTACACCGTTCTCAACGAATCGCAAAAAATTCTGATGGTGCTACGGCCTTATCAATTTTATGCTGTTGAAAATATCGTTGAGCGGGTAAAAACCACAACCAAATACGGCTACATTTGGCATACCACAGGCTCGGGAAAAACACTGACTTCGTTTAAAGCCGCTCAAATTCTCACCAATCTAAAGGAAGTTCATAAAGTAGTTTTTGTAGTGGATCGAAAAGATTTGGATTACCAAACCACCAAAGAATTTAACGCTTTCAGTAAAGGAAGTATTGATGGAACCAACAACACCAACACACTGGTAAAACAACTTGCAGGAGACCACAAACTCATTGTTACCACCATTCAAAAGCTGAATACGGCCATCAGCAAAACCCGTTACCTGGGAAGAATGGAAGCCTTGAAAAAAGAACGTATTGTATTCATTTTTGACGAGTGCCACAGAAGTCAGTTTGGAAAAACACATGAAGACATCAAGCGGTTTTTTGAAAAGTGCCAGATGTTTGGTTTTACGGGCACGCCCATTTTTGAACCTAATGCAGGCAAAAATGAATATGGCAAACGAACCACCAAAATGCTATTTGGAGATTGCTTGCATAAATATGTAATTACAGACGCCATTCGAGATGGAAATGTGCTCAAATTTTCAGTGGAGTACATAAGAACCTTTAAAAAGAAAGACCATATTCTTGACATTAACGTGGAAGCCATTGACGAAGCGGAAGTAATGGATGCACCGGTTCGCTTAGATAATATTACGGAATACATCATTGCTAATCACAATCGAAAAACCCATAGCCGAGAGTTTACAGCCATTTTCTGTGTTTCTAGTGTTCCCATTTTGATTGAGTACTATAAATTGTTTTTGCAGAAAAAAGAAGAAGGAAAACACAACCTTCGGTTGGCAACCATATTTTCTTATTCTGCCAATGAAGAAGACAAGGATGCCGTTGGCTTTGTAGATGATGAAGAATTTTTAATGGCAGCAGAACCACAAGCGGAATATAATACCCAGCATACGAGGGACGAATTAGAAGATTTCATCAAGCACTATAACAAGCAATTTGGAACAAACTACACCAGCAAAGACAATCAATCATATTACAACTATTACAATGACATAGCCAAGCGCGTAAAACACCGCCAAATTGATGTTTTGGTTGTGGTAAATATGTTCTTGACAGGTTTTGACAGTAAGCATTTGAACACGCTTTATGTTGATAAGAATTTGCAATATCACGGACTTATTCAAGCTTATTCCCGAACAAACCGAATTCTGAATGAAGTCAAATCGCAAGGAAACATAGTTTGCTTTAGAAATTTGAAAGAAGCAACGGATGAAGCCATTACCCTATTTTCAAACAAGAATGCCATTGAAGAAATCATCATGCAGCCCTATGAGGAGTATGTTGCGAAATTCAACCAGGCATTTATTGCTTTATTACAGATTGCGCCCACGGTAAACAGTGTTAACGATTTACCAAGCGAAGAAGAAGAATTGGCTTTTATTCAAGCCTTTCGTGAATTGATACGTTTGAAGAATGTGCTTTCCACATTCACTGAATTCAAGTTTGACGACTTGTCCATGACAGAGCAGTCTTTTGAAGATTACAAAAGCAAATACCTTGACTTGTACGACAAAGCAAAAGGTCACAACCAAAAAGAAAAGGTCAGCATTTTAGGAGATATTGACTTTGAATTGGAGTTGATACACCGAGATGAAATCAATGTAGCCTACATTTTAAAGTTGCTTGCCAAGTTGAAAGATGCAACGCCTGAGGAACAAGAGAAGCAGAAAAAAGCTTTGATCGAAATTGTGGCAGGTGATGCACAATTGAGAAGCAAGAGAGAATTGATAGAGAAGTTCATCCAAGAGAACTTACCTCATATTTCAGATTCGGACGACATTCCAGACGAGTTTGAAAGTTATTGGAATGAAGAACGGAAAGAAGCCCTCAAGAAATTAAGTGAAGAAGAAAGCCTTGACAAGGAAAAACTTCAGGATGTAATTGGTAAATACCTTTTTACAGAGAAAAAACCGCTTAGAGATGATGTAATCGGACTTTTAAACAAAAGGCCAGCACTTAAAGAACGAGCAACAATAGCCGAAAGAGTAACGAATAAGATTTTAAGATTTGTAGAAACATTTATTAACGGAATGGCAGGGAGTTAACACTTTATTTACAGATGAGAAAAATAGACAGAGATACATTTTTAAGAAGTTTCAAGGTGCTTTCAAACCAATCATTCGATTTGTTTTTAGGTTCAGGCGCCTCTGTCAATTCCGGTATCCCGTCAGGAGGTGACTTAGTTTGGCATTTTAAGAGAGAGATACTTAGCAGCAAGAAAATAATAAATGGTAAGAAGTTTACTGACCTTAAAATAGAAGCCAATAAACAAATTATTCAAAATTATTTTGACCAAAGAGGCGACAGCAATATAACAAACCCCTATTCTCACTACTTCAAAGAATGCTACCCCGACTCACTTGTTAGAAAAGAGTTTTTGAGTGATTTGGTTCGTGATAAAAAACCGTCCATTGGCTTTCTCTGTTTATCAGCACTGGTAGAGCGACAAAAATTTAATGTGGTTTGGACTACAAATTTTGACGACTTGATTGAAAAGGCAATTACAGCCCTGAATTATAAAAGTTGCCAAATTGTTTCCCCTGATAACGCAAGCTCTGTTCAACAATTCAATTCGGATATTCCTACAGTTGTAAAACTTCATGGGGATTTCCGATATGATCCGCTCCAAAATACTGATGAAGAACTTCAGGAGTTAGAAGCAAGTTTACATACAAAATTCTTAGACGCTTCAACCCAAAAAGGCATATTAGTTGTCGGGTATTCGGGCAGTGATAAATCTGTAATGACTACATTGGAAAAAGCATTAGAGAAACCCAATGCTTTTCCAAAAGGTTTAATTTGGTGTATCCCAAAGGGGCTGCAACCATCAAAGGATTTAGAAGCTTTGATTGAAAAAGCTCATCAGCAAAACAATCGTTCAGGATTTTTAGAGATTGATAACTTCGACTATTTCCTACATGAGATTTATAAAACCTGTGAATTATCAAATACACAAATTGATACCATTGCCTCTGAACGATTTGAACAAAGACAGGCATTTAGGTTAAGTCAGAATCCCTCTGCCACCTTGCCAATTCTTTTAAATGCAATAAAGGCAAAGAGCTTTCCGAAAACCGCTTTTACTACGAAAACCACTTTAACAGGGGTAGGAAAATGGAAAAGATTGCGGCAAGTAATCGGCAGTTCAAATATTGTTGCGTCATTTACCAAAAACGATACTCTGATGATTTTTGGTGTTGAACAGGAAATCAAGGAAACTCTTAAAAGCCATATAACGGATGACTTAAAAATTGCTGACATACCGGAGCATATCTATTATCATTCCGATTCCTTTTATTTAGGGATGCTATATGAGTTGGTTGAAAAAGCTTTGATCAATGATTTTGGATTGTCCGTTTACGCAAAAGGTAGGAATATCAGAAAATTCTATTCTTCCGAAAACCGATTAAGTGATAGCGAAATTGCAGATATTAAAAATCGAAACCGTAATTTCAATATTCACCAAAACATAGCTGTTTTTGAAGCATTTGAGTTTAAAATTGAATTCGTTAACAAAGAACTTTATCTACTAATTTGTCCTACTGTTCATATACAGACAACAGCAGGCGGTGAACCTCCCAGAAATGTTGTTCAATATCTTTCAAACACCATTATTTCAAATCGCTACAATAATAAGTATGGGCAAAAGATGCATCGGTGGTTTAATGAATTGAAGAAGAAAAATGAAGGCTTAAATTTTAAACTCGGTGATTTTGAAATAAAGCTATCTGAATATTACTCAACAGCAGCCAAAAAAGTAAACGATAAGTTTTATTGCTTTAATGGCTTTACAAAGCTTAATGAGCCGTCAATTTATTTTCATTATCAGGATGAGGCAAAGCAATCAATTCATCCGATAAATGGCTTAAAAATTTTAAGTCCGTTAGAAGAAAGCTTTGACCAAAGTAACAATGGCCCTGCAATAGTCAACTTAGCTATTATTTCCCCTGACTTTGGATTTGAAAAAGTTAAAGCCCATTTAGATTCACTACTGAATTCAGTCAGTCCAATATGGGAAAGGGAGTATTTGAAGGATTTTCCGGGATTTGACAATGTTTTTAAAAAGCATCTCATCATTCCCAACACTGTTCAAAGTGAATTTGTGATTACAATCCCCGATAATGATGTGAGCAGTTTTTCTGCCATTCAATTTTATGATTACCTGAAAAGCAAAATTGATAGGTTGGCCTTGAAGAGCACAGACATAGATTGCGTTGTGATTTACATTCCCAATCAATGGAAGAAATTCAGGGAGCTAAAGAATGAAAACACGTATTATGACTTGCATGATTCATTGAAATTGTACTGTGTAAAGAAGGGCTTGAGAATCCAGTTCATAGAAGACAAATCCATTAACTACAAAGACCAGGCAAAAATTCGGTGGTGGCTATCGTTAGGTTTATATGTTAAATCAAATGGAACTCCATGGAAGGTTAAGACAGACAATACGGAAACTGCCTTTGTTGGATTAGGTTATGCCGTAAGACAAAATGCCCGTGATAAAGTTGTTCTTGGGAGTAGTCAAATATTTGATGGTCATGGAAACGGACTTAAATTCTTATTGCAGCCAATAGATAAGCCAGTATTTTATAACAAGAATCCTTTCATGAGTAAGGAAGATGCTTTTCGTTTAGTTAGCAACATTCGAAATACTTACCATAAAATTGACCCGGTTATTGGATTGAAAAAATTGGTACTGCATAAAACCACACATTTTACTGGAGCTGAAATGGAAGGAATAAGCAATGCGTTAGAAGGAATTGATAATATCGAACTCTTACAGATTCAGCAATTCAGTAGTTGGCGAGCCATAAAACTTATCAAAAACAGTAAGGGTAAGCATGAATTTAATGGCTATCCGATTGAAAGAGGAACGGTAATCCAACTGGATGATTTCACTTTTTTGTTGTGGACACATGGATTAATTGAAAGTCAAGAATTGAACGGAAAGTATTTTCAGGGAAAAAGAGGAATACCATCACCCTTACTTATCAAGAGATTTAGGGGAACTGACCCGATAGAAACTGTTGCTAATGACATTCTCAAACTGACAAAAATGAATTGGAATGGAGCAGAACTTTATAAAACTTTTCCTGTAACCATTGACTTCTCCAAACGACTGTCTGTAATGGGTAAACAATTAGAAGAATTAGGGACAAAAGCACATGATTTTAGATACTTCATATAGCCAACCCATTTTGCAAGCACATTGCCAAAACCCCACAAGCCTCTGCACCAACCAAAGTTTTGTCAAAGAGTTTGCAAAGCCAACGCACGGCCGAAAGAAAGCACGATTGCCTAACAGCGTGTATGTGGCAATAGCGGGTGAAGTGGTAAATCGAAGGTCTGTGCTTCTAAGAAACTTTGTGCTAAACGGACAGGCAAGTGCTTCAAATCCGCTACTGCACATACACGCAAACCGTTATGGGCAAGTTAAAGAAACGAAATAGCATAATGGTACAGACAAGAGAACCACCTATTATCGATTCTTCTTAATCGTTAGAATGACAAAAAAATTTAATTAAAAATAATGGAGACCAGCGACCATTTTAAAAACGGGGCGACACCGAAAAGCCTTATGAGTAGGATAAAGCCAAAAGGAGAAATTATGATTTTCAAAAAGTTTTACAATCTTGTTATTGTGATTAGCGTAGTTACTTTAGTAATGTCATGTGCTATGACAAAAAAAACTTCAACAATAACAAAAGAAAATACTGTTGCTAAAACAGATATAAAAGAGAAATTAGAAGTTGAATCAAAAGTTGATAAAAATATTTCTAATGAGAATATTAACAAAATCGAAGAATATTTAAGGTCATCAGACGCATCAAGGTTTATGGACATAAAAAAAATATTTGAACCTTATAACACCGTTGATGAAGTTATTAATCAGGAATCTTTTAGTTTATTAATAGAAATTTTTTCTTTTGTTCCTAAAGAGAAATATGAACACACGCAAGCTAAAGAACATCGTAATGAAGCACCGGAACATTTTAATGGAATGATTGAAAAATTTGAAAACGAATTGAAACAAGAGATTAAGGACTATCTTGAACTAATATCTTTTCTAATTACCAAAGGTGCTAATGTTGGTTATTTGAATAACGAAGGGAGCAATACTTTAACTTTGTTTTTAAAAGCGTACAAAGATATGGGTAGAAGATATTTTGCTGAAGAAAAGAACAGAATATATGAGCAAATTATTGAAAATGCAACAGGAGTTGACATTATTTTTGCAGCTCAAAATATTTTTGAGATAGAATCATTTAAAAAAGCTGTCGATAAAACACCAGATATTAATCTTATTGTTGAAACTGAGCAAAAACAAAAAAGAAACGCTCTCCATTATATAATTTTAAATTTAAACGATCAAAAAAACTTTGATGTCAATCTTGATAAAGCAATTTTTCTTCTCGAAAGAGGTATTAAAGTCATTGAAAAGGATTGGTCAAAACAAGGCGAAGAGCATAGTATGATAGTAACTGTATTGCAAAGTGCAGGTTTAAAGTACGAAAAACATGAAACAATTTGTAAAAAAATGATAGAGGCAGGAGCTAATGTTAACTTGGTAGCAAACCTTCAAACCCCTCTGTTCATTTTACTTTATAGACAATTTAGACAGGACATTGAGCCGCTTCTTGAGCTATTAATTGAAAAAGGTGCTGATGTTAATTATGTATTCAGGGATACTCAAACACCACTTGATTTGATGATACCACGTCTAAAAATAGAAAATGATGAACTCCGAAATAAGGCTATAAGAATTACGGAAATATTGAAATCCAAAGGGGCAAAAACATTTGCTGAGTTACAAGAATAACCTGCCCATAACATTTTGTATAAGTAATGGCAGGTAAAGTGCTAAATATCAAAGTGAGTAGCACGTTCAAACAGCGTATCGATTTGACAGGTAATTACCACGCAATCTGCCACTACTCATACAATTTGCCGTTATCGGCTATTAAAATAAGAACCGTTATCCATGATAAATAAAGAGGTTAATAGACAGCATGTAATTGAAGCATTAGAATACATTGATAAATATGGTGTTCCAAAGAACAGAATGGCTAC
>Ga0265294_10004369_pt1 | contig 17707 bp, 17 predicted proteins | sample MunlanPumphouse3_FD_192504 | JGI IMG/M metagenome (GOLD analysis project Ga0265294, IMG submission 192504) | Groundwater microbial communities from a municipal landfill in Southern Ontario, Canada - Pumphouse #3 | ecosystem: Environmental > Aquatic > Deep subsurface > Groundwater | place...
GTTGAGTCCATACATTCTCTTCATGAGAAAACAAATGCATCGTCCCAAACTTTCTAGTATCATTATAAGCAAGCATTCCTTGTTCCCATGAAAACACAATATGATCATGTCTAGTCGCCTCTAAATGCTCTTCAAAACGATATTTTCCTTCCATTCGTAAATGAGAGATCAATATTACATCATTAAATATGAAAATTAAATATTTTCCACGACGATCAATATCAATTAGTGATTGTCCGATTAACCGCGAACGAAATTGTATTTCAGACACATTTTGAATAATTTTAGAATAATATATTTGAATATTAGTAATCGGAGTTCGAGGAAGTGAAGCAAGCAGCATTTGCCGAACAGTTTCAACTTCTGGCAATTCTGGCATATTACATCCACGTAATTCGACTTTGATTATATCGATCCACATAGGTCAACGCATCTTGATTTAAAGGATGTCCCAATGCAATCATACTAAACGGTTCTAAAGAGGAAGTTAAATTGAAAAAATGTCGAATAGCTTCCATTCGTTCTGGACGGCCATAGACTCCCAACCAACAAGAACCCAATTCTTGAGCAGTGGCTTCTAGTAAAATATTTTGCGTAGCTGCAGCCATATCCTGTACAACCATAGTGGGAGAAGTTAAGAGAGTATAATCAATCAATAAAACAATAGCTGCTGGCGCATCTTTCAACATTTTAAACGAAGGCGAAAAATCAGCAATTTTCGTTAAATCATCCCGACTCGTTAATACAATAAATCGCCAAGGTTGCTCATTTTTTGCACTAGGAGCTTGCATTGCCGCTTTTAACAAAGCTTCTATTTGCTCTTTTAAAAGAGCCGTTGGTAAAAATTGACGAACACTTCGCCGTTTATTAATAATATCCATTATATCCTCCTATGTTTCAAGCCAATTGGGTCCAATACCAATGTCCACTTTTAAGGGAACGCGTAGACTCATGGCTTGTTCCATTTTTGATCGAACAATTTCTTTGAGAGCGTCTTCTTCTCCAGGAAAAACATCAAATAATAATTCATCATGTACTTGTGCAATCATGATAGAACGAAAACCATTCATGGCTTTTTTCACATCAACCATCGCGATTTTAATGAGATCAGCTGCACTTCCTTGAATTGGAGAATTCATGGCAGTTCGCTCGCCAAATGCTACTAAAGATTTATTGTTTGAAGTGAGTTCTGGAATATTGCGAATACGTTGTAATAAAGTCATCGTATATCCATCTTTATGAGCATTCTTGACAACTTCTTCCAAATATAGTTTTACTTTTGGAAATGTTTTAAAGTATTTATCAATAAAAATTTCAGCTTCGTGATTAGATATCCCTACGTTTTTAGAAAGTCCCCACGCACTAATTCCATAAATAATCCCAAAATTTATAGCTTTAGCCGTACGACGCATATCTTTTGTCACTTGGTCCAAAGGAATCTCATATATTTGAGCTGCTGTTTGTTGATGAAAATCAACTTGTTCATAAAACATCTTTTGCATCACATCATCTTCCGATAAATGAGCAAGAATTCGTAATTCAATTTGAGAATAATCACTACTCATAATCAAACCACCTGAAAAACGGGATATGAAAGCCTTACGAATGACTTGTCCCAATTCAGTACGAATAGGCATATTTTGAATGTTCGGAGAAACACTTGATAATCTTCCAGTAGACGTGAGTGCCTGTTTATATAAAGGATGAATATAATGGTTTTTATCCATAACTTCATACATTCCTTGTAAATAGGTTGTAATAATTTTTGTAATTCCCCGATATTCAAGTGTTTTTGCAACAATCGGGTAATCAGGGGCCAATTTTTCTAATACATCTACAGCAGTTGAAAAACCAGTTTTATTCTTTTTCCCACTAGGAATTCCCAGTTTTTCAAACAAAATGGATGCTAATTGTTTAACCGAATTAATATTAAACCGTTCGCCTGCCAGTTCATAAATTTCATCAATGATATCGAGTTGTTTATCAGTGAGTTCTCGCTCAATATCTTTTAGAATGGGGCGATCAAGAAACAATCCATCCAATTCCATATCTGCTAACACCACTGATAAATTAATTTCTAATGTCAACAAATCCTTTTGATGATGCTCTTCAAGTCTTCTTTCTAAAACGTGACAAAGAGACACGTTCCACTCAGCTTTAGAAGTAGCAAACAAAGCGACTTGATCCATACTTGGAATTTTCGCCTTTGAGTTAGCACCATAAACTTCATCCTCAAAATATAGATTAGTTGCAATAAAAGAATCAGCCACTTTTTTAAAATCTTCATTTGCTTTACTTGGATCAATCAAATATGCGGCCAATAAACTATCAAACGCCACTCCATTCAGTTCAATTCCATGATGTTTTAAAACAACTATTATTTTTTTTGCATCAAAAACAATTTTAGGTTGTGGTCCTTTTAAATAATCTTGAATAGACTGATTTCGAAGTAGAACCTCCTTGGAAACAAAAATTTGTTCTTGATTAACTTGTAAGCCAATTCCTAAAAACGTACCTGTATAGTAATCAGATCCAAAAGTCTCCACAACAAGACTGCTTTTCTTCCATAAAGAAGCATTCGTGTAATCATTTGCAATGATTAAGCCCTCAGACTTCATTGGTTCAAGAGTAATATCTAATTTTTTTATGAAAGAATCAAATCCTAATGATTGAAAAAACGCAATCAGTTCATGAGTATTGAAGTCATGAACTGCCAAATCATCTATATCAAAATCTAAAGGAATCTCTTTTATAAGGGTAGCTAATTCTTTGCACTCTAGCCCTTTTTTATATCCTTCTTCAATCAATAAGGGAGTTTTCCCTTGTAATAAACTCGTATTAGAAATAATTGATTCTAAACTACTAAATTGATTCAGTAGTTTTAAGGCCGTTTTTGCCCCAATTCCTCGAATACCTGGTAAATTATCAGATGGATCTCCAACCAATCCTTTATAATCCGGGACTTGTGAAGGAGTAATACTCATCTTTTCAAAAAAGTTTTTCTCATTAAATTCTTCTAAATCAGATGCCCCTTTACGAGTAATAAAGACCTTGATATTTCCATTTACTAACTGTAATAAATCTTTATCACCTGTAATAATTTTTATTTCATCAAAATCTTGATTTTGAGCCATGATCGCAACCGTCGCCAACAGATCATCCGCTTCATACTCATCCATTTCATACCGCTTAATGCGAAGAATATCTAAATACTGTTTAATATAGGGAATTTGCATTCGAAGTTCATCCGGAAGTGGTTTTCTTGTACCCTTATAATCTTGAAACTGTTGATGACGAAATGTTTTTTTCCCAGCATCAAAGGCCACAAATAAATGTGTTTTTTCTTCAACTTGAAGCTTAGTCAACATATTACAAAAAGCAAAAATAGCGTTTGTATATAATCCTTCCTGATTTTGCATCATATTTCCTGAATAAGCAGTGGCATAATAAGACCGAAACATCAAACTATTGCCATCAATTAAAATAATTTTTTTCATAATAAACCTCAAATTCTTAATTCTATTTTAACACAAAATGACCTTTTTTGCACCACTTATTTCTTTATAATAAAACTCCTGCATAACAGGAGTTTTATTATAAAGCATATTTTCATTATTTACTACATTTAGTATGTTGATAATATTTTTTGAGTTTTGATAAATGACGCATTTGTGAGCATTGACAACCATTGCTTTTTATTATTCTAAAATAGATAATAAAAGATAAAATAAGGGTGACAATTCCTACAATAATAATATCTGTTAATGTCATCCGAAAATTCCTCCAATTAACGTCCCTATTCCAAAAAATAAACTTGCTATCACCCAGGCTAGCCCTGTTTGAAATGAAACGGCAATCCATACCCGTTTTCGACTACCCAATTCACGGCGCATAGCCGCAATAGCACCAAAACAAGGAGCTGAAAATAAATTAAAAATCATATAACTATATGCACTAATCGGTGTAAAGAACGAAAAGATTTGGGCATTAAAAATGCCACTTCCACTTGCAACCTCTTCTGATAACCCAGCTATCACAGCCATTGAAGAAACCACTTGTTCTTTAGCAACCAGTCCTTGAATGGCCGAAACCGTTGCTCCCCAGCTCATTTCTCCAATCATCGGATATAATACCCACGAAAATAATCGACCAATAGATGCTAATATGCTTTCTTCAACATCAACCCCATATTGAAAAGTCCATGAAAATGATAAGAAAAACCAAATAATCACTGAACTTAACAAAATAATAGTTCCAGCTTTTTTAACAAATTCCCATGTTTTCTCTCCTACATCACGTAAGATATATCGAGGACTAGGCACTTTGTATTCTGGTAATTCACTGATGTAAGGAGATGGTTTCCCTTTGAAAAAAAACTTTTTCATAACAAGTGCCGAAAATAGAATCACAATAATTGCTAAAAAATATAATGAAACAGATACCACTCCCGAATGCTTAGGAAAAAAGTAACTAGCAAATAAGACAATAATCGGTAATTTAGCACTGCACGGAATGAAGGGTGTCAACATAATTGACATTCTTCTTTCTTCGGGATCTTCAATCGTTCTAGTGGCCATGATACCCGGAACACTACAACCTGTTCCCACAATAAACGGAATAAGCGATTTTCCACTTAATCCAAAGCGTTTAAAAATTCGATCGAGAAAAAAAGCAATCCGTGACATATACCCAGTCGCTTCTAGAATTGAAATACATAAGAAGAGAATGATAAGTTGGGGAACAAAATTTAAAACTGCCCCCACCCCAGCAATGATACCATCAGATACTAAACTAGCCGACCAAGCAGAAGCATTAAGAGATATCAATCCACTTCTTACCCAAGTACCGAAACTAGATACAAGGGAGTTAATCCCCTCTACAGTAAACCGTCCAACAGTACCCACTGCCAAATAGTACACCAAAAACATAATAACAGCAAAGATTGGTAGAGCAAGCCATTTATTTAAAAATACCTTATCAAGCCGATCTGTCACATCGATAATAGGCGGATGGTGAGTCACCGTTCGCTTTTTCATTGATGTTATATATTGATAACGACCACTCGCAATCAATTCTTCCATATCAGTGGCAAAAAATAATTCTAATTTGTTTGCAAGATCATCAATAAATGGCTGATGCAATGTTAAAAAGAGAGGATCATGTTCTAATAACTTAATAGCAATAAAACGACGATGTCCTCCATTCAACGTTTGTTCAATGGTTGCTATCGCTTTTTCAACTTCAGGTTGAAAAATCATTTGGTTTTGATTAGATTGAACCGCATTGGTTTTAATGCGTTCAATCAATTCTTTAATTCCTGTTCTTTTTAATGCTGAAATCGGAATAATATCAGCATCGAGTTCTTGACGCAATTTATCAATTTCAATATGTAACCCTTTTTTCTCCAAAATATCAGTCATATTAAGAGCAATAATAACTTTTGTATCTAATTCTAACAGTTGCGTCGTTAAATACAAACTTCTTTCAATAGAGGTCGCATCAATAATATTAATAATGATATCAGGATGTTCTTCAAAAACAAATTTTCTAGAAATTTCTTCTTCTGAAGTATAAGGACTAAGGGAATAAATTCCTGGTAAATCAACAAGTTCATGATTCGTACCACGAATCATCCCCACTTTTCGTTCAATAGTAACTCCTGGCCAATTTCCAATTTTTTGATTGGACCCTGTCAGCAAATTAAATAAAGTCGTTTTTCCACTATTTTGATTTCCAATTAAAGCAATCTTCATGATGGAATCACCTCAATATCGATATTTTTCATATCTGATAAACGGATACATAATTCATATCCTCGCAATTCAATGTCGACTGGATCTCCTAATGGTGCCTTCTTTTTCACCAATATTTCAACATCTTTGGTAATCCCCATGTCAAGTAAATGTCGACGCAATGATTTGGAATCATTGTGCAATGCCAATACACGAGCTTTTTGTCCAACATGAAGGTCACTTAAATGGCCTTGTTCTCCTACTTGTAATGTACACTTATTTTTCATAAATAATCCTTCTAGACATGAGTTAGCACATGCTAACTATATTATATTAAATATTAGGCTTTTTGTCAAGTGATTTTGACTGAAAACGATTCTCAAAAAAATGACCTATATACTCATAGGTCATTTTACGTCTTTAATTTTTGGATAAACTTTTTGATATCCACCCGCTCCATAATGAACACATTTAGACACTCGACTCAATGTTGCTGATGAAATATCCGTCGCTTCGATTACTTGTTCATACGTCTTTCCATCCATCAACATTTTAGCGGCTTGTAAACGTCCCGACATCGATTCGACTTCATTAATAGTACATAGATCTTCAAAAAAAGCATAACATTCATCGATATTTTCTAAAGAAAGTATCACTTTAAATAAATCATCTTTATCTTTTGTTTTTGGAAGCATATGTCACCTCTTAACAACATTTTACAACATTTTGAAAGTTAAATCAATTCTTTTTCAAAAACTTCGAAAATCTCTCATCAGTTAAGTCATCAATATCATCCGTTTTAACTTCCATATTCATGTGAGCATTATCCATAAATAGTAATCTATTAGATACTTTCTTGGCAAACGTGATATCATGAGTCACTATTAATAATGATAATCCTTGCTGTTTTAATAATGATACTACCCCAATCAACCCTTCAATGCTTTCAACATCCAATGCACTGGTCGGCTCATCTAAGAGTAATAGCTCTGGTTCAAGAGCCAGTGCTCTTAAAATAGCAATCCGTTGTTTTTGCCCTCCAGATAATTCCGATGAATAACTTTTTGCTTTATCTTGTAAGTCTAACATGGACAATAGATTACAAACTTTTGTCTCTTGAAATTCTGTTGATTTTTTTTGAACAACCTTCATGGCGATTTTTAAATTGTCTTCCACATTTAAATGATCAAATAAATTATAGTCTTGAAAAATATAACCAACTTTTTGATAAACGTCAGATTTCTCATGTTTTTTATAAGGAAAACAAGGGGTTTCAAATAAATTGATTTCACCAGAATCGGGAGTTTCCAAATCAACAATCATTCGCAACAACGTCGATTTCCCCGAACCACTTGGACCAATAATGGCCAGTGTTTCGCCTTTATCCATGGAAAAAGAGATGTCCTGACAGGCAATAGTTTCTTGAAACGTTTTAGTCAGTGATTTGACTGTCAATATCTTCATAATGACCTCCTAATGATAAAATGCATATTTATTTTCAATACGTCGAAACACTAATACAATCCCATATGATAATCCCAAATATAGAAGTGCCGCCACAATATATGCTTCAAAGCGTATATCCGCCGTAACAATTCGTTGCGTAATCTTCAAAATATCTAAAATAGCGACAGAAGCCACAAGAGCTGTATCTTTTACCAATGTAATTGCTTCATTAGTAATGGTTGGCAATACCTTTTTCACCGTCTGAGGAATGATGATTTTTATATACCCCTGAAACGAGGAAAATCCCAATACCTGATACGCTTCAAACTGGCCTTTTGAAATGCTATTCATCCCACCTCGAAAGATCTCAATGAAATAAGCAGTATAATTTATTATAAACGTCAAAATGGCCATATTCATGCGATCCACACGAAATCCAAAAATCATTGGTAGACCAAAGACCATAAAATATAATTGTAATAACAGTGGAGTTCCTCGAATCACCCATGTATATAAATCTAAAATCTTCACCAGCGGAACAAATTGACTGCGTTTTAATATCGCTCCAAATAACCCAAGAGGGATTGAAAAGGCAAATGTGAAGATAAAGATAATAACAGTAATTTTTAGTCCAGATAGAAGATTAACGAGGATTTCAATATAATAGTTCATTAATCACGATTGAATAAATTGACACCGAACCACTTAATTGAAATGGTTTCGATTTTTCCCTCTTCAGCAAGACGATCAATAATATCATCAACTTCTTGACAAAGACTCACATCTTGCAATCTGAAGCCAATGCCATATTCTTCTACTCCAACAATTTGCGTTCCGATTTCATAATTGTTGGAATTTTTTAGCACATAATAGCGAGCATAAATTTCATCAACAACAACAGCATCAATACTACCACCTTCTAAAGCCATCAACGCTTCACTAGAAGTTCCATACAAATCCAAACCAGACAAACTATTAAATAGATTAGTATTCGCACGAACAGCTAATTCACCACTTGAGCTTGATTCAACCCCCACTACTTTACCAGTCAAATCAGCAAGGGTATCAATGGGACTATTCAATTTTGTTAAAATAATAAGATTATTATCTAAATATTTATTTGAAAATGTCATTTGTGTTTTTCTCTCATCAGTAATGGTCATTCCATTCCAAATGCAATCAATCGCACGTGATTCTAATTCAAATACTTTCGAATCCCAATCAATATATTGTATGACGAGATCCACTCCCAACTCACTAGCCACAAGCGTTGCTAAATCAATATCAAATCCAACTGTTTCTCCTCCTTCTAAATAACCCATGGGCGGAAAATCAGTGACCCCAATAACAAGTGTTCCCTTATCTTTTACATATTCAAGTGAATCTTGACTGCTGTTTGTACACCCTCCAAGACTGACTATTCCAACAACTAAAAACAATAACAACATAATTTTTTTCATTTTCTTCATCTCCTTGTCCAATATTATACTTCATCACTTTAATGTTGTAAAGTATTATTTTATAAAAATGTTTTCATTTTGTAAAAAAAATGGTTTTGTAGACATTTGACTTACAAAATATGGAGAAATGTTGTATAATATAAGTAAGAATGATCATTTGAGGTGAATTGTGGTTATTTATGAATCAGGAGAAATGTATTTAGAGACGATTTTAGTGCTCCATGAGCATCAAGATATCGTTCGAGCAATTGACGTTGCCAATAAACTAAAGTACTCGAAACCCTCAGTCAGCCGAGCAATCAATGTTTTGAAATCCAAAAATCTTCTTAAAGTAGAAAAAAATGGAAACTTAGTGTTGATGACTGCTGGAGAAACCATTGCCCGTACCATTTATGAACGTCATCAAATTATTACTCGGTATTTGGTTGAAGTTTTAGGTGTACCTAATGACACCGCTGAAGAAGATGCTTGTCGAATTGAACACGTGATTAGTGTTGAAACCATCTCTAAAATTAAGGAATATTTGGATAAATAAATGGATGTTGCTTTACTAAAATGTGATCAATACGAGCTCGAACTCGTCAAAGAAAAAATCCGTAATGCCATTAATCTTCTTGGAGGATGGAACATTTCACCTAATGATCGGGTTTTTATCAAATTAAACTGTGTCGGACCCTTCTCATCAGAGATGGGAATCACCACTCATCCTACTTTTGTACAAGCAGTGATTCAACTTGTTAAAGAACAAACTTCACATATACTCATTGGTGATAACCCCGCAACAAAGGATATTTTATATACATTACGAAAAAACGGCTTACTTGATGTCATCCGTGAAGAAAACATTCCTGTTTTTAACGGCAAAGAGTCAACCACCATTACCACTCCTCACGGTAAATATTATAATTCTTTTGAAGTATCCAAACAAATGATAGATGTTGATGTCCTCATCAATCTTCCAAAACTAAAAACTCATGCTTTTGCCTATATGTCAGTGGCTGAAAAAAATCTGTTTGGTTTTATTTACGGTTTAAGCAAAGCTGCATGGCATGTGCGTGCATCTAACCCTCTTCAATTTGGAGAAGCCATCAATGATTTATATCAAGCAATTCAACTATCTTATAAAGACAAGCAAATGATTCATCTATGTGATGGTATTCTTGGACTTGAAGGAGAAGGTCCTAGTTCAGGAGGTAAACCCATTGCCTCAAAAATCATCCTTGCTTCCCGTGATGCGGTCAGTTTAGACCGAGTAGCCGCCGAAGTGATGGGACTTGACTATCGCAAGCAGTTTATTAACGTCATCGCTCATCAGCGAAAATTAGGACAAGGTGATCTAACTAAAATTTCAGTACTTGGAAATAAAATTGAAGATTTTTCAAATCTTTCCTTTCTTCCTCCCCGAGAATCTATGAGTATTTTATCACTCCGATTATTGAAAATTAAAAGTATTCGTAATTTGATTTTGGAATATCCTGTTATCGATTTAGATCAATGTATCCAGTGTGGTGAATGTGCTCATATATGTCCACCTCACGCCATGACCATTGAAAAAGGCAATTATCCTCATCTTGCCCGTAATCTGTGCATTCGATGTTGGTGCTGCGCTGAAGTCTGTCCAAAAAATGCAATTTCAAAAAGTAATCGTCCCATAATCGGCCGTCTTTTCTTAAAAGATAGAAATTAAAAACAACTTGAATAATCAAGTTGTTTTTTCATGTTCTACCATGACTCCTTTTAAGTGCCAAGTATATGCTTTTTCAATGAATACACGAACCATTGTTCCGATAAGGTCTTTAGGGCCTTCAAAATTAACAAGTTTATTATGAGGCGTATATCCATTCAGAAGATGTTTTTTCTTTTCACTAACACCTTCAACCAATACCTCTACTATTTGCCCCTCAAAACGTTGATTTCCACGAGCAAATCCTTCATTGATAAGTTCATTGAGTTTTAAAAGGCGCGCTTTTTTCATGGAAAAATCAGTTGTATCTTCAAATTTAGCCGCCGGAGTTCCTTGACGCGGTGAAAAAATAAACGTGTACGCTCCTTCAAATTGAGCTTTGCGCACTAATTCAAGAGTAGCTTCAAAATCTTCTTCACTTTCTCCTGGAAAGCCGATGATAATGTCTGTTGTAATAGCAATATCAGGAATAAGGGTCCGCAATCTTGCAATCTTATCCAAATATTCTTCTTGAGTGTACTTACGATTCATTTTCTTTAAAATAGCATTGCTACCAGATTGAACTGGTAAGTGAAGATGTGGCATAATATGATTCCCTTTAGCCATTACATCCATGGTTTTAGGATCCAAGTCACGTGGATGAGACGTTGTAAAACGAATTCGAGGAATATTGATTCCTTGCAAATCCCATAACAAATCACTAAATCCATATGTCCGATCAGTGAAATCTTTTCCATAAGCATTAACATTTTGTCCTAATAAGGTCACTTCTAAATAACCCTCTTCTTTTAACGATGTGACTTCACGAATAATATCTTCAGGATAACGACTTCTCTCAGTCCCTCGAGTATACGGAACAATGCAATAAGTACAAAACTCATCACATCCATACATTATATCAACCCATGCTTTTTTTGAATGTCCCCGTTTTAAAGGAATTTCTTCAATAATATCTCCTTCAAAACTCATCACTTCAACAATTGGATGCCGGGTTTGATAAGCTTCTTCAAGAAGAGTTGGCAAATTATATATATTATGAGTACCAAACACAATATCAACTTGATCATATTTTTGCTTAATTAATTCAATGGTCGCTTCTTCTTGAGGCATGCACCCACATAATACTATCAGCAGATTGGGATTAGCCACTTTTAATCCTTTTAAACGTCCTAGTTCTCCAAACACACGTTTTTCAGCATGGTCACGAATAGCACATGTATTAAAGAACAAAACATCTGCCCCGGCTTCATTAGAAGCCGGATTATAGCCAAGACTCTCCATAATACCCGCTATTTTTTCGCTATCAGCAATGTTTCCTTGACAACCATACGTTTTAATATAATATGTTTTATCAATTCCCAACGTTTTTAAATGATTAGGAAATGTATATTGGAGGTGTTTGACTTCGCCTCTTCTTCGCTTTCGCGCTTCACACATTGACGGAAGATTTATTTGATTATTGTTCATATTTACCACCTCTCATATTATACCACAAATTCGCCTTCTTTATTAGGCAGGTTTCATTGCTATTCATTCCCTTGAAATAAAAATAAACGTTTTTGAATAGTACGAACGATTATAGGAACAAAGATAAGCTGAATAATAATTCCGGGAATTGCTATAATAAATAGCGTTTTTAAATAACTAATGAGGTTATAAGCCCCATAGGTACCGAAAGTAAGAACAATTCCCATTACCACTAAATAAACAATTCGTCCGAGCAACATCGCGCCAACTAAAGCAACGTATATGTGCACAGTGGGGTGCTTAATGAGTACGAGCCGATGATAGAATAGACCCGATACCAATCCATAAGTGCCCATTTCTGCACTCATGACAACTCCTGAGGGTAAAAGTGGAGGCATACCTCCAAATATGCTCACCAAAAGCGGAGTAACAAGCCCTGCAATGAGGCCATATTTCCATCCAATCAACAACCCGCAAATAAAAACCGGTAAATGCATCGGTGAAAAAAAACTCCCTAAAGGTATAATACCAATAAAAACGCCACGAAAAGGAATAGTAAAGACATATCCTAGTGCAATAAAGAAAGAGGTTAACACTATTTTTTTTAAGTCAGTTTGCTTCATATAATTTCTCTGTTCCTCTATAATTTTTCAATATTAACATTATACCACACAAAATAATCTATTTGTTAATTTATACATTTTATGATATAATAAAAATGGGGGTAAATTATGAACGAACTCTTTTTTTGGCATCAAAAAAAATATCCACTAATGGAAGAAGTTGACTTTAAAAAACTTCTTTTTCAAAATGAATTTGCTGGGCATCATATGTTCCACAACAAGAAAGAAGTCATGACTAGTTTAAACGCCGAAATAAAGGCTTTAAATCGCTCGTATCAAGATTTATATACTCCCATTGGTAACAATTATGTGCGCATCAATATAGCGCCCTATCTCAAATTTGGGTTTTCCCTAAAATACCTTGCTCAAATTTTTTATCACTCAGCTAAAGAAAATAATGGAACTATGGAAGGATATAAACAATCCCTACTAGATCATGAATTATCAATTGATGACCTTGAGAATCATCATCACAGTTCTACCTATCGATTAGCTTACGATCCTCACTATCGAGTTGTTGATAAAAAATACGTGACCGAAGCCATGAGACAAATTCAATTAGAAAACTTCATTGATCATCAAGGCTCTTCTATCATTGCCATTGAAGGCAAATGTGGTAGTGGAAAAACAACTATGGTCGATCATCTAGCCCAAAAAATAACATTTACTCGGATTCCAATGGATGATTTTTTTCTTCGCCCTCAACAAAAAAGTGTCAAACGAATGGGAGAAGTAGGCGGAAATATCGATTATGAACGAATTCTTGCCTTATTGGAATCCATTCGATCAACTTCGAGTGACATCATTATTTATGACAAATGGGATTGTATCGAAGAATGTTCTCGTAAAGTAGAGTTAAAACGGCATGATCGCATCATTTTAGAAGGCGTATATAGTTTTCATCCCGCTTTCCGTCATTTAATCGATCAACTTGCTTATTTAGATATTGATGATGTTACCCAAGATTTACGACTAAAACGCCGTAGCAATTACTTATCTTATGTAAATGTATGGGCTGTTTTAGAAAACATCTATTTTGACCATGAAAAAATTAAACTTTTATCAAATATAATCATATAAAAAAGGCCGAATCGGCCTTTTTTATATAATTATTTACACCCAGTACTTCCGTCGCAATCCCCACAATCTTCATGATCACAACTACAATTAGCTTCCGAAGTGCCTTTTAATTCATTTCGTAAGTATTTTCTCGCAGCATCTAAAGCAACTCCATCGACTCCTACTACTATTTGAATCCCCTGTTCAACAACAAGATCACGCATCAATTCACCAATGTTCTTTGTTAAAACGACATTAACTTGATGCTCTTTTAAAAATGACATGATTCCGTCGTGCCCTATTTGAGACGCCGTTGCCATAAAGGATTGAATCACCATTTTCTTAACAGATTGAACCATTAAAAAGGTTGGAGTTTGTCCAAAATGTTCACTCACTTGATCATCATCAACAGGAATAGCAATGGTAGTAAAATGAATTGGTAAATTTTCTAACGTTGCACTTGCTTTTTCAAGATAATTAACAGAAATTTTTTCTAGTAACCCCGCATCACACCATTCAGAAATTTTAGGATTCAATGGTATTTTTGCAAGAACTGGAATACCATATTCGGCTCCAATTTCTTCAACATGACTTTCCCCAAAAATTTTGATTTTATGATGACATTGATCACATTCTAAATAACTCATATTTTCAACCAACCCTAAAACAGGTATTTTCATCATATTAGCCATCTTCACCGCTTTAGATACAATCATTTTAACGAGTTCTTGCGGAGAAGTCACAATAATAATGCCATCAACACTCATACTTTGAAAAACAGTCAGAGGAACATCCCCTGTTCCTGGTGGTAAATCAACAAGTAAAAAATCAATATCTTGCCATATAACTTCTGTCCAAAATTGTTCTACCAAATTAGAAACAATCGGTCCACGCCATACAACGGGATCCGTATCGTTTTTCAATAACAAATTACTAGAAACAATTTTAATACCTGTACTAGAAACATTGGGCAATAATCCACCCTTATTTCCTCTAGTCTTATCTTTGATTCCAAAAATTTTAGGAATGGACGGACCCGTAATATCGGCATCCAATACACCTACTTGATATCCTTTTTGACGAAGATTAATTGCAAGAAGCGAAGTCACAAGTGACTTACCAACGCCCCCTTTTCCACTAACTACTCCAATAACTTTTTTGATACTACTCATTGGATGGGCTTTTTTTAATAAACTTTCGTGCTCACACTTTTCTTCGCAACTTTCACAATTATGATTACATTCACTCATAGACTACCTCCAAATATTCTCTTCTTATTATACCTCATTAATAACCGATGTCAACACAATGGCCTTATTCTTACTGAGCTACCTCATATATCATATGATATTCCTCATCAGTCAAAGCGTAACATAATAAATCATGAATGGTACCATCATATAGCATATAGCCATTTTTACGAATCCCTTCATACGTCATTTCCAATTTTTCACAAACACGCCGACTCCGTTCATTGGTAATAAAAGTTGTACATTCAATTCTTCGCAAAGACAATGCATGAAATCCCCATTTAAGCGCTTCTTTCGCCGCTTCAACAGCAATACTCTTCCCCCAATAAGCGGGATGAACCGTATATCCAAGTTCTGCTTTAAATCCTTTCACATAAGTATGCAATTCAAGGGTTCCAATCATTCTTTTGTTTTCTTTCCAGATAATTGCAAACACTCCCAATTGTCCATACTTCTTCTTGTCACGAAACATTTGAATAATAGTTTTGGTTTCGCTAAGACTAGTGTGAGGTTTCCATCCAGCAACAGGTCCAACAATAGGAAGTTTTGCATAATCATACATGGCGTGAGCATCTTCCATCGAAATTTCTCGAAGAATAAGACGCTCAGTTTCGATTAGTGGTAATTCAAATTGCATACCATCACATACTTTCTTAATCAATGATTTGAATGCTTTTAATGGATAGTGGACGATATGTTTTATCATCCACTTCAACAAGAACAGCATTAAACTGACTTTTTCCTTCATTTTCAGGAGTAAATATTGCTTTACTTTGATGTAAATAACGATTAATAATGATTTCCTTTTTCATACCGATGATGCCATCAAGAGGCCCCGTCATCCCAACATCGGTAATATAGGCACTTCCTTTAGGAAGTAGCCGAGCATCATGAGTCGGAACATGCGTATGAGTTCCAAAGATAATTTGAATTCGTCCATCAAAATAATGACCAAATGCAATTTTCTCACTCGTTGCTTCGGCATGAAAATCACAAATGTACAAATCACTCGGATATTTTTGTAACAGTTCTTCCGTCTTCTCAAAAGGAGAGAAATTTCCTTCCGCCATAAAAACCATTCCAATCATTTGAAAAACCGTAATTTTCATTCCATTATAATTAATGGTGGTAATTCCTTTTCCAGGAGCATCATCCGGAAAGTTATACGGACGGATTAAATTGGGAGTGGTATCAATAAATTCCAAAATTGTTTTATTATGATACGAATGATTCCCAAGTGTAATGACGTGAACACCCAATGATAAAAACCATTTAAAATGTTTTTCATTGAGCCCCCGACCATGAGTTGTGTTTTCACCATTCACAATAATGAAATGTATCTTATGTTCTTCTCGTATTTTTTTTAAATTTCGTTCAAAACTTTCACGTCCCAATTTTGAAAAAATATCGCCTACAATGAGTATTTTCATAAAATCACCTTGGTTTATTATAACTGAAAAAGGGGTAATTGTCAAACAAAAAAAGGCTTCACTTGAAACCAAGCGAGGCCTTTTTTAAATCGATTTTTATGCAGCCGGTTTATAAGGATTATAAATAGAACTTGCATTAAAATACTTCGAAGTAAATTGTTGAGAAACTAATTGGTTATCAACTTTACAGAACATTTCACCAACAACAGAAACATTCTTGTTTTGAGATGAGAATGGAGACCATGCAAATCCGCCAGCAGGAATAGTTACATATTCAGGTAATACATATCCGCCTTCATCGTCTACTTCAGCAGCAGCAGTAAGTCCTGGTTCAACAGCGACTCCGCCAAATCCAAAGATAACTTTTCCATCGCCATCAGTAGCAAATCCAATACGCCATCCATCAATTGAAACAGATGTTTGACGAGCAACATTTGAACCATTTATGTCTTTTGAAACAGTTGAACCTTTATAGTTCAAATAGGCAATTGGAATCATTACATCATGAGTGGTTTCATTGACTAATAATGTATATTGATAGTTTGAATGAACATCACCAGTACAACTTAAAATTTTACCAGTCATATTACCATCTACATCAAATTGAACACCATTGGCACTATCCACAGGAGCTTCAACGATATATGATATATATTTTTCATTAGCAAAATATTGATATCTTGTAACAGTGCCGTTTTCAGCAACGTCATCATAGTAGAATGTGAATCCTGACCAACCTAAATAAGTTTCAGAGAATGATCCATAACCAGTTCCATTAGGATAATCATCAGTACTGAATGTATGAAGTTCATCATATTGTTGAACTGGGTTAGCAGTTGCACTTCGGTTCGCATAACGTCCACCAAAATAAATGGTGTTTTGAAGTTCCGCGATTCCAACATTAATACCAATCTCGCCTGTGGCTGTATCTGTTCCAATAGTTACAGAATAAGTCATCATGACTTGATGATAACGTAAATATTGTTTTTGAAGTTCCCAAGTTGGACTAAACAATTCGTCTTCAGCACAAGTCCAAGCAACGGCAATATCTTTATAAACGCCTTCGCCGCCGACTGTTTCTGGAAGAGGAACAGTGTTTCCAGCTTCACGCCCAGTAATTCCCCATGGGAAATAATGTGGGAATGTTTCATCTTCAAATTTGTTGCTTAAGTCAAGTGCAACTTTTTGAGCATCATTTATTGCAGGTTTAACAGTGATGTTAATTTCATGAGTTTCCTCGAAATTTTTATCGTCACTATTTCCAACATAAGCGATGGTTGCAGTTAATTTTACAACAGTTTCAGTTTCTAGATATGGATCCATTTTTCCTCTATTAGAAAGAACGGATGCATTGTCACTTTCCCAGGTAATAGTAGCACCAAATTTAGGATCCATAATTGGTAAAGTAAGATTAGATCCTTCAATCATAGTATAATCTGCTGGTAATACATTGGCAACAATGTAATTCATTTTTTCTTCTTGAGTATATCCTTTTACCATCATATTATGTCTAGTAACACCAGTAACGCCGCCGCAAACATAATAAGCTTCAAGAG
>Ga0265294_10004372_pt1 | contig 17702 bp, 12 predicted proteins | sample MunlanPumphouse3_FD_192504 | JGI IMG/M metagenome (GOLD analysis project Ga0265294, IMG submission 192504) | Groundwater microbial communities from a municipal landfill in Southern Ontario, Canada - Pumphouse #3 | ecosystem: Environmental > Aquatic > Deep subsurface > Groundwater | place...
TTCAGAATCAATACCTATAAGAGATAAACCCGACAAACTGGAATATATCATAAGAGGAAGCAACTGAAGCAGCAGTTGGTGGGAATTTTTGAGTAACCAGCCCGGTATACACGATAAGACTTTCAGTCAGGAATCTGATGATAGGATAAAAGCTGCAAAGCAACTGGGAGCCCTTTTTGAGGTTTTTCCGGACAGAAAACAGGCATTTGAAGACCTTTTAAGGCTCTGTTCCGACAGGGACAGCGAGGTAAGGGTAGAGGCCATTAATTCTCTTACAACTGTTTTTCCAAATGTGCCGGAAAAAGAACTTACCTGGGAGAGGTTTGTAAACCTTACAGCTTATCCCGTTGAACAGGTCTTTGCAGCGGCAGTTAGCGCCCTGATAACTGTTTTTCCCCTGGTGCCGGATAAAGACAGGGCATGGAAAGACCTTATTGAGCTGATAAATTCAAAATCAAGCATCGAAGACGTCAGCAGGGGGATCGTCAGCTCTCTTCAAAATGCTATTTCTGAATATCCTGACAGAGAACATGCGTGGAAGGATTTGCTGGAAATGACAGCATCAGAAGACCCTTATGCCCGAAAAAAGGCTGCTTCTTTATTAAGCACTGTTTTTCCGGGGCTGCCTGAAGGGAAAAAAACTAAAGCATGGAAAGACCTGCTTGGGCTGGCAGGAGAAAAAGGGGACTCACAGGTAAGTGAACAGGCTTCAAAGGCTATCCGGGAGGTTTTCCCATTTTTGCCTGATGAAAAGAAAGACGAAGGCTGGGAAGAGATGCTCGAGCTGGCAGGGGGGTCAGCAGATCATGCTGCCCGAATGAAAATTCTGCCCTTTCTGCCTTCGGTCTTTTCTTCCGTCCCGGATAAGAATAAGGCATGGGATACAATTTTCAGGCTTATGGAAGATGAAAGAGAAACTGTGCGAAAGAAGGCTGCAGATGTTCTTGTTTCTATTTCTACAGAGATGTCAGATAAAAGCAGGGTCTGGTCTGACTTCATTAAGCTGACAGGAGCACAGGATGAGTATGTAAGGGATAGGTCTGTGGATGCCCTTTCCAGTGTGTACCAGTACCTTGAAAATAAAGACGCTGCCTGGAAAGAACTCATAGGGCTTACAGGAAGCAAAGACGAAAATATCCGGACAACAGCTGCCCGTGCCCTGAACAGGATATTCCCTTATGTTTCCGACAAGAGCCAGGCATACTCGGACCTTGTGGACCTGGCTGAAAAGGAAGATAATTATGTGCTCAGGGAGGTCGCAAGGAACCTTTCTTCTATCCACCCCCAATTTTATAGCGAATACGGGACAGATGAAGTGAGAGCAGAAATTGGGGAAATAAATGAGAGTGGAAGACAGAATGGGAAGAAAGAAGATAAATTTTCAGGTTTTTCCGGGCCAGCATCCGAAAAAGCTGCCTTTCTGAGGAGGGACACGGCTACTTTTCGGGGATCTGCTCCGGGTCAGCATGATATGGGGAAGAATAGAGAAATAGCAGAGGGAAGAGAAATGAGGGATGAAGATAAGGCCGAAAATGGGCAGCTTAAAGGAAAAGAAAGCAAGAAATCTGCCTATGATTTTCTGAGACTTAAAGGGGAGAGAGAAAAGTACGCAAGAAAAGATTCAGCAGGACCTTTTTCAGAAACTTATTCAGGGATTCCGGAGAAAAAGGAAATTATCGAGGAGCTGCTCAGGCTCAGTTCGGACCCTGATCCCCAGATAAGGAGAGGTGCGATTGAAACACTGCTTGTTCGTTATTCGAGGGAAGCAGGCAAAGCACAGGATATCTGGAACGAACTCCTCAGGATATCTGAAGATGAGGATACAGGCGTAAGAAAGGATGCTGCAGAGCTGTTATCTCATGTCTTTCCAGCGGTTGAAGAAAAGTCAGGAGTATTTTTTGACATTATCAGGCTTGTTGAAAGCCGGGACACCCAGCTCAGAAGGAGGGCTGCAGAGCTGCTTCCTGCTGCATTTGCCCATTCGGGTAATAAACAGAGGGCATGGAACGACCTTGTAAAGCTTACATCGGATGAAGACAGGGAGGTCAGGAAAGGGGCGGTACTTGCCCTTTCATCGGGATATCCCGGGGTTCCGGATAAAGGAAAAGTCTGGAGTGACCTTATCATGCTTTCGTCTCACAATGACAGTTTTGTGCAGCGTGAAGCCACCCGGGCTCTTGGTCCTGCTTTTTTTTATGTGCCTGACAAAACAATGGCATGGAGAGACCTGCAGGTTCTTGTTGATAACCCTTATGTCTATGTCCGGAGGTATGCACTCCGTTCTCTCGGCAGGGCTTCCCTCTGGAGAGCAATGAAAGCGGAAAACGAAGCTGCTTATCTTTTCGGGCTTAAAGAGGCAGTTAAATACTTTAAAGAGGCGTCTGAAGCCTCTGTAGGCACTGCAATTCCCGAATTTTACCACCCCTTTTATGAATCTCTTTTGCAGATCTTTTTCGCTGAAAGGTCTTCTGCACTCGAAAGTGAACGGTATCTCTCAGCTGTGACAGGTGAGACAGGCTATCTGGCAGAAAACCGAAAACTTCAAGGGGTTCTGGAAGAATTTGCAGGGCTCCTTCGGACAGCGGGAGACCTGGCTCCTGGAGACCTTTCTGCCAGGAAAGAATTTCTTGAAAACAGCACAGGGGCTTTTGATAGGGCTTCGTCGATATTCGATGCTGTGGAAGAAGATGCAATTTTATCGAAAAAAGTCGTGAAAAAAGAGCGTCAAAAATTCGGAAAGGTAGTCCAGGAACAGAAACTGAAAGAGACTCTTTCTGGGATCAGATATAGAGCAAAGACTGCCTGCCTTAAGTCAAAAGGCACGCCTGCGGAAAAAATCACCTGTAGCATAAGTCAAAGGGTTAGAACGTGGAATTTCCAGGACTCTGAGAGAGATAAGAATGAGCTGAGCAGGCAGCTTGAATCTTTTCTTAATGTGCTTGAAGCACAGGTACCCTATGTCCCTGAGAACAGGAATATTTTTGAAAAACTTGAAGATATCAGGCAGGAACAGGACCTTCTTGAGCGTTGCAGAAAAGTTAGCAGGTTAATAAGCCTTATCCCGGGAGCCAGGGTCTGAAGGGCAGGTATATAAACAGGCTCTGGCTTCTGCACCTTGCCTTCAATTTATATCCTATCCTGCCAATCCTTCTGTTATGTATGGAGCAGGCATTGAGTTAACTGAAGAGGATTTTGAATTTTCAAAACCCCCTTTATCAAAAAAGTTCATTCGCCTCGTATTCGAAAAATATCAGCTGGAATACATTGCTTATTTCGGCGAAAATATGTTCTATGTTTCAGGGCAAAACTCAGAACCCCTTGCTCCTTTGTATCCCAGTTCCAGATACCCTGAAGATATTGAACTTGTGTTCGATTTCATGACACGTGAAAGAATACGCAGGATAAAATATGAAAATGGTGTGCTTTTAAGGTCCTCAGTTCCGGAACTTTCCGATTCCTGAAATCCGCTAAAAGGAAGATAAAGTCCCCTGCCCGAAAAATAGCCAGGATTTAACGTTATTTTCAGGAAAAACCCGGTTGGTTTTTTCCTTTTGTCCAGGTTATTTATAGTTATATAACAATATTTAGTTACAAAGTTTCTATTTATCGCAGGGGGTATTGAATGATACGTCTATGGGAGTATGATTCTCGCAGAATTCACGGTGTTCATATGCCGCAGCAGATGAGCGATCTTGAAAGAATCGGAAATGAAGGCTGGGAACTTGTCCTGATAAAAGATGACATTGATGATGAAGGAACGGTAACAGCAATATTTAAAAGGGAGAAAAAAGAAGCTGCACCCGAATAATGAAATATTTCCTTAAAATATTTTTTCCCGAATTTCTCTTTTCTCCAGTTCATCTCTTTTTGCTGAATTTTTCCTAATTTTCCCAATTTTCCCATTTATTCCAATTCATCCAATTTTTCCTAATTTTCTCATTTTTCCTAATTTTCTCATTTATCCTAATTTTCTCATTTATCCTAATTTTCTCATTTATCCCAATTTTCTCATTTATCCCAATTTTCTTATTTATCCTAATTTTCTTATTTATCCTAATTTTCTTATTTATCCCAATTTCACCAGATTTCCCTGCTCTCTCCCTTTTCCTAAGTTCTTCCGTTTACCAGGCGTAGAAATAATATGTAGAAATAAGTTTACCAGGTGTGGAAATAACATGTAAAATAAATTTATTAGTTGTAGAAATAATATGTAGAAATAAGTTCTTTTATATTGGCAGTAAGTTATTTATCTACTTCTTCAGTATTTTAGATATATGAAAAATTATGATCCTGTTAAAGCTATATATGCAGTTGTACTTATAATGGTTTCATTATTTGCCTTATATATAACATCTTCTTTTTTTTATGTTATTATTCTGAGCGCTCTTTTTGCTTACGTAATTCATCCAGTTTACTCATTTTGCTTAAAATTCGTAAAGAACAGGCAGATCTGCGCTCTGATCCCTCTTGGGACGGTCTTTATTCTGATAGCTTCCTCAGGCTTTATGATGATAAAAGCCCTTATGAATGAGACTTCAAGGATTTTAGAAATCCCCAATACCCTTAACGGGTTTGCAAATATGGACCTCAGGAGGATAGTCGGTTTATTTGAGCCAATTATCAAGACTCATCCCGGGAAACTGACCGAGAGCATAGGTGGATATCTGAATACTCTTGTCATGGATTATGTCCCTCAAATCCAGAATAACATAGTACAGATATCAACCGACCTTTCAATCCTGATTATAGAGCTGATCGTTATTGTTGTCCTTACCTATTACCTTCTTGTGGAGAGTGAAACTATAGCAGCCGAACTTCCCGGTCTCTTTCCTGACAGAAAAGTGGGGGTTGTGTTCCTCAGGGAACTGAACCATATTTACCAGAACCTCTTTGTAGTTTACTTTCTCACCTGTCTTGCAACCGGTGTAATCGGAGGAATTCTTTACTGGGTGCTTGGAGTACCTTACCCTCTTATCTGGGGCATCGTAACATTTATAATGGCTCTCCTGCCTGTTGTCGGAGCGGGAACGGTTTACGGTCTTCTTGCCCTTTACTATGTCCTCATCCAGAACTATTTTACAGCAGGAGCTCTTGTGTTCCTGGGAATCGTTTTCCTGAACATCATCCCGGATTTTGTCATAAGACCAAAGCTTGCCAGAAGCCGGGCTGCAATCCACCCGGCAATTACTCTCCTAGCCTTTGCAGCACCTGTCTTTGTCCTCGGTCCTGTGGGCATTATCATAGGCCCTCTTACATACGGGTTCCTGCTTGCAGTATTCAGGACAAAGAAAATTATCGGGGCTTCTCCTGTCCGGGAGGAGAGTTCGATTACAGGTTCAGTTGAACCCGTTAAAAGAGCAGAAGAAAAAACAATTGAGACAGCGGTTGAAAGATCGGGAGGAATACCACTTGAAGCCTCTAAAGACCATATTTTCTCTCCGGAAATTAACCCCTGGCATGATAGAAAGAAAGCAGTATGAATTGTGAGGCATCCTGCATGATTGCTGGCCAGGATCATGCAGTTTATTTTTTAACCCCCGGAAACAGTTTTTATTGCAGCGGGGCTGTTGTGAAATGCCTGTAAGAAAACTGCAGGAGCTAATAAAACCTGAAATAAATGTTTATTTGCAAAAAAGGTTGCGTTCCCATCTAGATTCTGGAAGTTCCGAATTTTTATAAGAGATGCTTTGTTTTTGGGAAGAGGTTTGAGGTACTTGACTCATAGGCTGTGAGTTTGTATTATCTCTTTACTTGTGGGTAGTTTTTCGGAGTGGATGTTGAAATAGGTCTTTTGGAATAGATTTTAAGTAGGTGTTTAGATGAGAACACAACAAACTATACTACACACTTACTGTATATAATATTTTCAACAAATAATATCATTTTACCTGCATATTCATTAGTTCATACATATAACATTTTATCACTAATATAACCTTATATTATCAGATAAATCGTGCTCGGTTTCCTTTCACAAGAAGTAATCAGTAGAAATATATTTATTTGTATTTTTAAAAAACAATATATACTACCTGATGCATTTCTTCTATAAGATATCACGACGAAAATAAGTTTTACTCAGTATTGTTCTGAAACGTTCTGAAACCTGAGGAGGAAGAGGCATAAAAAAAGATACTATCATTTTGATACTGACTATTGGTATACTGATAACAGCAAACTCGGTCAGTGCCGCACCGCAGGGGACTGTAATAAAAGAAGGTGTACTGACATATCCTGCAGGACCCTATCTTTCAGGAGACCCTCTCCTGTTAAGCCTCGGAAATTATACAGGGGATAACGATACAGAAGGATCAGGAGAACAATTTAAAATAGCCTATCTGGAAAATGAACACCTGTTTTTTGAGAACAGCAGCCAGAGTTCGGCTTCCGAAAGCCTGACCGTTTGTGAGTTGGGTGTTTGCCCTCACAGATTTTTTGACACCCGACTCAAATTCAACAAAGAAACGCTTCATACTGGATTCAGATTTATTTTTTACCCTGTTTCTCTTTCTATAAACAGGATGTCTTTGTCCATTATATTCAACACTGCTTTTTAATACCTGCATGTTTGTTTGTGAACTGGCACCGGGCTGAAGACTTTGTCCCGGTGAGCAGAATACCCATCATAACCGGTTTTATTTAGTCGAATATGCCGAACAGGCTTAATGATTAAATTTTACAATGATTAAATTTTACAATGATTAAATTTTACTGAAAAAGATCAGAGACCTGATTGATTAAAATTTTAAAAAAAAGGTTGCGTTCCCATCCGGAATATCTGGAAGTTCCGAACATAGTAAGAGATTTTTAGTTTGGGAAGAGGTTTGAGGTATTTGTGGGTTAGAGTTTTAGTTCATCTCTTTGTGGAGTAGGTGTTTGCTAGTGGGGTGTTCAGAGATGAGAACGCAATTTATACTATACATCCATCATATATAATATTTTTAATACATAATATTATACAGACACTCTACATCTTAGCTTATCTCTCTAATTTTAGTTGATTAGTATAATAATATACCATTAAACTAAAAAGTTACATTTATAACAAACATCTTTATTCAAACTTCGGGATCAATTTCTTGAGAAGCTGGATCAATTTTCAGAGTTATTTCATGCGTGTATTATACGTGTGGTGCAGGGTATAAAACAGGTATATCAGAAAAGCCAGTACAAGGAAATATTTTGTATAAAAAACTCTTGTCAGGATTTTTTTCTTTGTACTGGTTAAAGCATCTTCTATTATCTTTGAGTTAACATCCCCTTTAGTATAGACTTTTCCGCCGTTTTCGAGTATTGCCGTCCTGAAAAGGACATTTTCTCCAGTATACATATATTCATCCGGGCAGTTTACAGCTGCAGGTCTCCAGGATACGTTCTTAACACCGGTGTTTTCAGACATTAACTCCTCTGTCAGGTTTACTTCTACAGGAGTCTCCGATATTTTATGAAGCCCGAAAGTATCGGCTGTAACATATGATTCATACATATTGTTTCCTATGGATGTTATTTCCATAGGCTTTTTGTCAAAATAAAGCTCAGGCGTCCCTTTTTTTCCTGTTGTAATAAGGATTCTGCCAGGCTGACCCATTTTAAGGTCAGGAACATCAAGCTGGACGCCTTCGGACATCTCTATATCCGCAACTGCCCAGTTCAGGGTCCGGGTAATTATCAGGCTGTCGTTTCCCGAGTACATGGAAGCTGCCCAGGGGACACCATGTCCTTTTCCGTTATCTGTTGTAATCGCAGCAACCCTGCCAAGCCCGAGCCTCCAGACCGTAATTATCGGTTTACCCAGCCTTGTTATAACCAGGCGGTTTGCTTCGGGCCTGGGAGTAACCTCATTATACCCGAGAATATCGTGCTGCACATCAGAAATGTTCCGGGTGATGAAGTGCTTCGGGTCATAAACAACAATTGACCCGCTGGAATATTCGTCTTCACGGTTTTCTGATTCTTCGGGATCTTCAGAGAAGCTTACTTTAATCCTCTCACCGGGCTCTATCCTGTTATAATTTTCTGACAGGCCGATCTTGTTCATGAAAAGTTCGGCATAATACTGACCTTTGGGAGTAACCTTAAGGTCATCGACACTCGGAGTATGTATGTGGACAAAATGGATGTTAATGCCGCTGCCTTCGTGAAGGTTTTCCGCACACTGGATTGCCCGCTCAAACCTTAAATCCCTTTCAGCCCTGTTGCCTATTCCGCCGTCAGACACTATTATAATTTCGGCTTCTGTGCTTTTGTTCTGTCCATTAAGTAGCGTGCGTGCGGTCATGAGACCTCTTTCAAGAGATGTGGAATCTCCTGTTGACGGCGTTATTTTTCGGATTTCAGCATCGAGCCAGAGCTTGTTTGACTCTTTTGACATGTCTATAAATCCATCTGTAATGTCCTGTCCCGTGCTACCGAAAGTAATCACATCGACTCTTGCATCTTTCAGTAGATCGCTCTCGAGAAGGACAATTGCATTCGACAGAATATCATCAAGAATCTTCCTGCCAGCGCCATTGCTCTGCAGAGTGCTGGGGGAAACATCAAGCATCAGGACAACGTTTCTGCCCCCTCTCCAGCTGGAAGGCTCTGAACTAACAGGGAGGAGCTCCTCAAATCTGGTGCCCTGGTATGTATCGTCTGCGGGGAGATCAAAAGAAGAACTTCCTCCTACAACCACCATGCCGCCTCCGTTAATGATATAATCTCGGAGGGTTCTGGTTTCCACATCAGAAATTGTCGATGCAGCCTGGTTGTCAATTATTACGGCATCCGTACGGTTCAGGGAACCAAATGACCCTGAAACCCTTACGTCATAGATCTCCTTCATCATGCCTGCAAGAGGAGAGTCAGGCTCATCTGTAACAAGAAGGACTTCTGGTTTGGGAGTTACGTATATGCTTTTCATGTACTGGTTATTGTTCTCGAAATAGTCCAGGTTTTTAACACTGATGCTTGCCGGGTGAAGGGTTGCCTTTACCGTGTGGGGCCCAAGCGTTTCAAACGTGTGGTTGAACTCCATGCTTTCAATTCTTTCGGTCTGGGTAATTTCCCTCTCCATCACTTTCTGGTGGTCGACTGTAACCCTAACCCGGTAACTCATTTTGTCTTCAACTGATTTCCGGATATTGACCTTAAAAAATGCCTTATTATCTATTACAGCCTCGTTTTCGCCTTCAATCTCCACACTCAGGTCTTCTTTAACGGTCTTGGGGATAAGAGCGGAAACAGGGAAATTATTCTTATAACAATAAGAGAGAGCTTCTTCAACCGGCATCCCTGAATTGCTCTGCCCGTCAGAAACCACAAGCACGTAGTTGTCAGGCGAAGCCTGCTGGACGATAGCATCTCCAAGGGATGTATGTATCCCTGAAATCGTTGTAACCGTAACAGGGATTCTGGTATTGAGGTCATCTGCAAGCTCTCTGGACACACCTTTTTCCAGCAGGTCCATACTGACACTCTCGTCAGAGATTATGGTTATTCTGGACTGGCTGGTCTCTGGGGAACTGATCTCCACAGAATAAGGTGCAGCAAGAGCCAGGATAAGGAGAAAGATCACAAGGGAATGGACAAACAGATGTCTTCTGTTGATTTTTCTCCATAACCCCAGAAACACAAGAAAGGCAAGAGGGATAAGTAGCGTCAGTTCATTCAGGTGTAAAAAATTAAAACCATAGGGAAGATCAAAGGTCATATGATCCCTCTCCTTAACATAACCGCACTTTCAACTATGAGGAGCAGCAGTAAGAGATAAATAAGGTATTTCCTGGACCTGTCAGGGGAAACCGTGTGAAGGTCCTCTTTCTGGATCGCTCCGTTCTTACCTGTCAGGTTCTGCCTTTTTTCCGTAAAGGTATTTGACTCAGCGGAATCGTACAGATTTACCGCAATGGTTTTCTGGTTTAGCCCGTACAGTCCGCATTCGTCAAAATAGACGAAATCACTGCTTATAGTATCACTGGGTGTTTTGATTTTGATAGTCTGGTCAAATGCCTGATACTTTCCCGTGTTAACATTTGTTTCGCTTATATCCTCAATTCCCCACATGTACCTGAGGAGTTTCACCCAGAACACAGGGTAGGTAGGGGTGGTGGCGAAATTGTTCCATGCATCGGTTTCTATCGTATCGCTGAACCCGATGTAGGTTACTGTCCCTTCGTTTATATTATGCATGCAAACAAGAGGCCCTGCTTCCCCAGCCTCTACCAGGACTGCAGCATCCTTTTTCGGGATAGTAACAAGGAGTTTTCGAAGATAAACCTCGCTGAACGAAACGTCATCAAAAATATTTTTCCCACTTCCCACAGTCTCTATTGTGTGGCTGCCTTCTTTATCCACTGATTTGATATCCACAGGAAGAACGGAATAAAGCCCGTGCATTGCTGAAGAATTGTACAGGCATTCGTTTCCTATAACAATCAGGTCTTTCCCATTTTTTGCGGAGGTTACGATTTCTTTGACAGTATGGGAAGGTAGAGGTTTGTATCTGGAGTTAACAACTATGGTATCGTAGTCTGCAAGTTTCTCCGGGAGATCCTTCCGCACATCAACATCAATATCAGGAAGCAGAGAAATTGCCGTTATCAGGGGGGATCTGCTGATAGCCTGATCGCTGTCCGTCAACACCAGGATTTTTTTGGGCTTGATCTCAGGAATTGAAATGCAGGCAATGTTATCGCAGGGTATTGCATCTTCATTCAGGATTTTGACAGTTGATATTCCCTGAGGGATTTTTGAGAACTTTATCTGCTGCGACCCGTACTCTGCAAGCTGTACGGAGTTGCTGACTTTTGTACCGGAACCGGAATCAGAGCCGCTCTCCATCAGGACATCAAGTTTTACACTTTCATCATTAAAGTTTCTGATAGTGCATGTGTATTCATATGTCCCGTCATTGCTGTCTTTCAAATAACCGTCTACAATTGCATAATTGGCAGTTTTATTGCCCACCTGCCTGAATTCAAGCTCCATGTTTTTCGTGTTTGCGATTCTTATATATGTCTCAGGAGCCCTTCCTTCCCAGGTCTCAAAATCGGATATAACCACAATTTTCCCATACTCGTTCTCTTTTTCATTTATAGCTGTCAGAATGGCCCTCGGAATATCTGAAGGAGTATGTTTTGCCTCCATTCCATCAATTACTGTTTCAGCATCTTTCGCGCTCAGAGATTTTGCAAGCAATACGGGAATGCTTTCCGCAGCAGTAATCGTATTTTCCTGGCCCAGGCGCTCTATTGCTATTGACTTCGCCTCATTAATGCGGTCAGGAGCCGACATGCTCGCAGACGAATCCATTATGATTATTACCTTTTGAGCATCTGCTTTAACATCCTCTATAAGCGGACCGGCTATTGCTATTGACAGAAAAATAAGAGCAAGCAGCTGCAGGTAAAATAAGGGGTCAGTTATTCTTTTACTGAGAGTGCGCCTGGAATCGAGCAGGTTCTGGCTTATCCGCCTGACAAACATAAGGGAAGGCAGAATGATGTTTTTCGGGCGGGGCCTGAGCAGGTATATGATCGTAAGGGGAATTATCCCTGCAAGCGCAGCAAGACCCTGAGAAAATTCAAAGTCCATGAGCAGGATCACCCTTCACCTATGATTTTTAGAACAGTATCAAAAGGCTCGTTTTTTATGCTGACCCGGAAGTAAGGGATTTTAAAATCGTATGCAATTTTCTCCAGTTCAGCCATATGCTTTGAATATTCGGAGGCATATTCTTTTTTAAATCCAGCTCCCACTGTAAAACTGATTTCTTCGCCTGTTTCGCTGTCAATAAACTTTACTGTCCCGTCCACGGATTCAGGAAGGTTTATCTCGTTCTCATCATAAATGTGCACAATTACAAGCTCGTGCCTGGCCAGCCTGTTAACCGCCTTCTGGACCGAATCAAGGTTGTCCAGAAAATCCGACATAATAAGAACCATTGATTTCGATTTTATTCTCGGGTATATCGAGTCGGCACAATCTGCGAGTTTTGTGGTTCCGCTGACGGAATCCGGGTCAGGTTATCTATTGTCCGCAGGAAGTCGTCCCTTCCTTTATGCGATTTTGTGTAGTCAACATCATCTGCAAATGTTGCAATGGTATACACATCGTTGTGTTTCATTACAATATAAGAAACTCCCGCAGCTACTGTTGCTGCATACTCAAACTTGTTTGGGGTATTATCCGGAAAAAGCATGCTGCTGCTTGCGTCAAGCAGTATGACCATGTTAAGGTTTTTGTCCTCTTCAAACCTGCGTATATAGAGCTTTTCCGTGCGGGCGTAAAGGTTCCAGTCTATTCTTTTTAAAGAATCACCCTGGTTGTACTTCCTGTGGTCAATAATGTCAAGTCCTGCTCCCGTTCTTGTTGACTGGTGGCTGCCAGTATGGACTGCTGTAACCCTCCTGCTGAGCGGGATTGCATATCTATCAAGTTGGGTCAGGAATGAGGTGTCAATTATATGTTTTGCGCCAGCCATGTCTAATCACTGCCTCCAGCCATTTTTTCCGCTGGCTGAATCAGATAATTGTTTTTCTGTCCTCCAGGATTTTCTGTATAATTTTATCACTCGTGATGTTGTTTCTTGCAGCATCAAAAGATAGAATCACCCTGTGGCGGAGGACAGGAAGCGCCATGGCATCAATATCTCCTTTATCAACATACCCTCTGCCATCGATAAACGCGTTTGCTTTTGCACACAGGATCAGAGCAATTGAAGCACGGGGGGATGCGCCTGCTTCTATCATATCAGGCATCTTTCGTGTCTGGTTCACGATATCAATTGCATATTTTTTGAGTTTATTGGAAATAGGAATCCTGCGGGTTATCTGCTGAAGTTCGATAAAGATCTGTTTTTCGATGCATTTTCTTACAGATGGCCTGAAAGCTTCTGCATAACGGTTCACAATCTCGAACTCTTCATCGGGGTCAGGATAATCCAGGCGTATCTTCATAAGAAACCTGTCAAGCTGGGCTTCTGGCAGGGCATATGTCCCTTCCATTTCTATGGGGTTCTGGGTAGCAAGGATAAAGAAAGGTTTATCAAGTGTGTACGTGGTATTTGCCACAGTAACCTGTTTTTCCTGCATGGCTTCGAGAAGTGCAGACTGTGTTTTGGGAGAGGCACGGTTTATTTCATCCGCAAGCACGATGTTTGCAAAAACAGGACCCTGCTTGAATTTAAAGTGTTTTGAGCCTCTTTCATCTTCTTCTATAATATCCGTTCCTGTGATGTCTGCGGGCATAAGGTCAGGAGTGCACTGGATCCTGCTGAACCTCATGCTCATGATCTGAGAAATAGTGGAGATAGTGAGGGTTTTGCCAAGCCCGGGATTGCTTTCTACAAGGACGTGCCCTTCACACAGCATTGCTATCAGGATCTGCCGGATCATTTCTTTCTGACCGACAATTGAATTGCCTATCTCTCTGAAAATAACTTCAAAAATCTGGGGGGCTTTTTCATAAACGGATTTTAAATTAAGTTCAGAATCTTCAAGCTGGATTTCCTGTAATTGTTGCATTTTGCCACTCCACTATTTTCTACTAAAATCATGAATTTGCTGAAAATCCGAGTACACCTGATGCTTTGAAGGAGTTTATCTGGATGAAAGATCCTCAAAATACTGTTTAATCAGGGGCTCGTACTCTTCGGGCAGGTTTTCGGAATAAGTCTGGCTGTACCTGAAATTTTCATTAAAACTGTCTGAACTAGCGTTGAATTTTTGTTCCGTATCCGCGTCGATCTGGCTTGTGAACCCAAGCCCCAGGGTGGGGTTGATTTTCATTTCAACCTGTTCACCATTCTTTATGATGACAGCCTCTATTTTATACCTGGAATCCGGGACGACTTTTTCATCATCTTCATAAGCCGCTCTGGCGTTCATATTGTGAAGATTATCCCAGAAATCATCGATCAATTTGCCAGGAGAGATATTGAAGCTGAAACCTTCATAGATACAGAAAGTGGCAAGTCCCGAAACCAGAAGAAACACCAGACACGACCTGAAAATCTGCTTTTTCGGGACTATACTTCTTATCCTGATGCCTGAAAGCTGGACGTGTACATCCTCAAGCAGTTTCTTTGTAACTATGTTGATATTCTGGCTGTTATCGTATGCCGTACTCAGTCTTGTCCTGAGATCGGGAAAACTGGTTTCAAGCAGATTTATCAGGTTAAACCTGTTTCCTTTGCCAAATAACCTGTAAACCAGACTGATAAGAAGAGTAAGCAGGAGCGCCCCTGAAGCCATCAAACCGAGATTAAACCAGTAAATGCCCAGGCAGGTCTGAGACGTGCTCAGTTTTTCCATGCCCGGTATATAGTAAGCGAGTTCGTAGATATTGAATAAAATCATCAGCAGGAATAAGAACACAAATTTTCCGGCTGTTTGAAAAAACCCGAGCGTACGGTAAGACCAGGTCAAGTAGCTTTTAAATTTATCCAGAAGAGGCACTACAAGCATATAATCTCGAACCACATTTGTAATTTTTAGTAATTATATTGCAGGTGTTACTAATAAAACTTTTCTAATATTTATTTTTAGTTCTGATGAATTTGTAACAATATGGTAAAAACTATCCGGTCAATTCACAGATAAATAAGCAGGTAAATTCCCCAGCAATTACCCCTTTTACTCTCCTGCCATATCCTGTATAATCAAAAAGCTATATAATTGTATAGAAGCACATTTTTCACACTGTCAATTATATTACTTATTTACTAAATAATATCTGAATTTGGCGCCCCAAAGATTAACTTTACTCCTGATGGTCCAGAAAATTAGAAATTTGTATGTACGGTTTACCAGTTAAACAGGCTGTGCCCGGTCAAAAGAAGCAAAGAAAGAAAAAACCTGAATTAAAGGCTCAATAAATATTCCTGCGGACTTGTCCTGCAGACCTCCAAAAAAAGAAGAAGGAACTATAAAAAGACATAAAAACAAAAATTTTCACTCAATATTAACTCCATCCCTTAACCTTATCACCCTATCAGCATATGCAGCGTGCCATTCTTCATGTGTGACCATAACTATTGTCTGACCCTTCTCTTTGTTAAACTTCTTGAAAAGATCCAGAACTTCCTTTGATGTTTGAGAATCCAGATTGGCACAGGGCTCGTCTGCAAAAAGGACTCTTGGGTTATGGGCAAGGGCGCGGGCGATTGAAACCCTCTGCTGCTGACCGCCGCTCATTTTGGAGGGAAGCTGGTGCAGGCGGTCGCCGAGCCCGACTGCTTTAAGGATTTCAGAGGCAGCAGCTTCATACTCTTCTTTTGTTTTGCCCTGCATCATAAGGGAGATATAAACATTTTCCGAAGCATCAAGTTCCGGAAGGAGAGCATAGTCCTGAAAAACGTAACCCAGATTGTGAAGGCGGAATTTGCCTTTTTCTTTATCAGACATGCGAGAAGTGTCTATTTCATCTATAATGACTTTCCCGGAATTAGGGGTATCAAGAAGACCAAGCTGATTTAAAAGAGTTGTTTTCCCGGAACCGCTTGGGCCCATAATCGCAACAAATTCTCCGCGCCGGATTTTTACACTTACGCCTCTAAGAGCTCTGACCTGCACCTCTCCCATTTTGAAAGTGCGGACTATATCCGTTCCTTCAATAATTATGTCCCCAGTTTCTTCAGTGGCTGTTTTTACTTCAATCTCGGGCTCGGTTGTATTTGTCACTATTTTGGACTCGCCTGTGATTTCGCTCTTCATTTCATTTTTCACTTCATTTTTCATTTCATTTACCATTATCTCACCTCCTTACTTACCCCAGATAAGGTCAAGAAGGTCTTTCTGAGCCAGTTTATAAGCAGGAATAACAGAGCCTATTATTGAGGCAAGGAAAAGAAGAACTGCCCGGTTTATAGCTTCGGCATCATCAAGCCTGAGACTCATAGCACCAAGAGGAATCTGGACAGGATTTGAAACAGTATAAGGCACCAGTCCAAAACGTACAAAAGCATAGCCAAGTATGACTCCTATACCGGCATAAAGCATTGCCTGAAGAACAAAGGAGGTCACAATCACATTCTGCTCTATCCCTATTGCTTTCTGGACCCCAATCTGCCTCTTTTTATTAACTATGTTAACGTAAATAACTACAAAAATGATCACAAAAGCTATCAAAAGCCCTATTGCGTTCATAATATTCCTTACAAGGCCAAGAGTGTTTTCAATCAGGCGGAGGATACCTGCAAACTCATGCCAGGTGCGAATATTTTCCCTTATCCCAAGGGAAAGTAGTTCATTTCTGATCTCGTACTCGTCCGTGCCTGCGGTAGTTTTTACAGCAATTTCCTGGGCAAAATCTCTGCCTTCTATATCCAGCATATCTTCCATATCTGCGCGACTAATGTATGCCCCTGCATCAGCCATGAAATAAAGAGTTGTATAGATTCCTTTTACCCTGAATTCCCGCGTCCTGCCGCTGACTGTGAGTTCAACAGTGTCTCCTACCTCAACACCTCCCAGGGACCTGGATTCCATCAGGGCATCAAAACCTCCCGAGACCTCCCTGCCCAGAATAATCTCTCCGCTATCAGGCCTGCTAAGGAATTCCCCGCTTATTACGGCACCCTCAACACCTGTCACAAAGGCTTCATCCTCAGGGTCAATCCCGTAAACCGTACCTCCAATTTCCTTTTCTTTATAACGGAAGTTTCCGGTGGTTTTAAGGCGGGCAGAAGTCCCCACAACTTCTGGAAGGCTCTCTATTTTCTTCTGCAGGGCTGATGCATCCTCTATATAGCGTTCCTCTTCCTCTGGCTCTATTACGACATTACCCGTCTGGAAGTTTACCATGAGTTCGTTGAACTTGAGCGTAACTCCTGCCAGCATACTTGAGAAAAGCACCAGCTGAACAAATATCAGGGTCAGGACGAAGACGGTAAATATTGTAATTCCTTTATTGCCTCGCGTAATTGAACGGCTGGCAAGAAAAAAGGAGACTTTAGCCTTTTCAAGCATAATAGGCATCCTCACTTGTTTACAGAGATTTCCTCTTTTCGTTTATCAAACAGGATTTACCTTTAGAGTTTACCTTTCTTTTTCAGGTAATAGAGCGCAACTGCAAGAACCAGAACTGCAGCCAGTATAAGCGGAACAGCACTGTCGCCCTTTCTGACAACATTAAATGTCAGATCCTCGCTGAGCCTGTGTTCTCCGAAATCGTCCTCATATTCAACAAGCAGGGTAACATTCTGTTCTCCGGACTTTTCAGGAATAAAGGTAAAAACTGCAGGGGCGTCATCGTCCTTATTAAGCCTTCCGAGAAAAGCATCTGTGCTGCCGCTTCCTTTAAGCCCTTCAAGCCTGGCTTTTACAAAACGGGCTTCTCCTTCTCCAACGTTTTCAAGCCTGAGGATCATGGAAACTTTCTGCCCTTTTTCAGGCATTTCAGGGTCGAATTTAAGGCTTGCAATATTAATTTTTGCCCTATTCAGCACATTTACCCCTATTTCCTGGGATTTATTAATCTGAAGGGTTTCAGCTTCGTTTGAGGCGGTTATGCGTAGAGGGATCCTGTAAGGCTGCACGCCTGCATTGCTCCCCAGGAGGAGCTTGAACGACAGGTTTTCTGAACTTCCGGCACTCAGGTTTTCAATGAAAAAAACATTGTCCTGCAGAGGGACCATTGGTAAAGAACTGTTGAGGTCCAGCATTATGCGGACATTTTTTGCATTTCCGTTCCCTGCATTTTTAACTTCAGTCCTGAGGTAG
>Ga0265294_10004373_pt1 | contig 17698 bp, 16 predicted proteins | sample MunlanPumphouse3_FD_192504 | JGI IMG/M metagenome (GOLD analysis project Ga0265294, IMG submission 192504) | Groundwater microbial communities from a municipal landfill in Southern Ontario, Canada - Pumphouse #3 | ecosystem: Environmental > Aquatic > Deep subsurface > Groundwater | place...
CCGGAAGAGGCGGAGCCCCTTCGGTCCGGAAAAGGCGGAGCCCCTTCGGTCCGGAAAAGGCGGAGCCCCTTCGGTCCACATTCCCGGCTTCCCGCTGAAATTTTGATATCTTTCCCCGAGTTCTTCCCACCTCTATCGTCCTGGAATAGTGTTCCCATACCGGTCAGAGATAACGAAACTTTTCTGTTCCGGGAATGACTATACTTCGGTGTGTTCCCTGTTTTGCGCCTGCAGTCAACCGTTGCACTTGAATCATACCCGGGAGAGATACCATGAGACATGAGGGGGTTGGCAGTAATACCTATTTTAACGGCGATTGCATCGCCGGGGCAAGGGAGCACGTTCCCGATAACTCAGTCGACCTGATAATCACCGATCCTCCTTACGGCATCAACGGTGACCGGCTCCACAAACACTATAACCGCAACGAAGCGTTCGTCGTTGAAGGCTACGTCGAGGTTCCTGCGTCAGAGTATGGGGAGTTCAGCCTGAACTGGATAAAAGAAGCTGAACGTATCCTCAAGCCGGGCGGATCGATGTACATCGTCTCCGGGTATACGAATCTGTACCACATCCTCCACGCTCTCCGGCAGACCAGACTTGAAGAGATCAATCACATCCTCTGGAGATACAACTTTGGCGTGTACACTCGCAGAAAGTTCGTATCATCCCATTATCACATCCTCTTCTATGGAAAACCCGGGAGAAAGAGGACATTTGAGGTGGAATCCCGATTCGGGTTAACGGAAAAGGACTCTGCTGGCGGATCGTTGAATTACCGGGATCGTGAAGATGTCTGGACCATCAATCGTGAATACAAGCCGGGGCAGGTGAAGAATCAGAACGAGTTGCCGACTGAACTGCTCATAAAAATGATGCAGTACAGCAGTCATGAAGGCGAGCTGGTATGCGATCTCTTCCTTGGTGGATTTTCGACGGCCAGGGTGGCAATCGGTCTTAATCGCCGGGCGACGGGCTTTGAGATCTCTTCTTCGATGTTTGATGTGAAGATCGAAGAGATGCGGAGCGTTGTGCCTGGACATCTTCTCTCGACGCTGAGATCTCCGGTTATCAAGGAACTTGTGAACCAGGGCAAATCATGGACAGACGAGGATAAGGCGACCCTTCTTCTCCGGTTCAACCAGCTTATCGAATCGGGTAAAACGAAGGGGATGACCGTAGAACTGCTGGGAGAAGAACTTGGCCGAGGACGATGGTCTATCGAGAAGATGTTAAAGAAACTGGGTGTTCGGTCCAACGGCGGCAGATGAGGTCGGCCGGGAAAGAACTCGATCGAAGTTCTTGAAATCCTTCCCTCTGGGCGAGTTGTTTCTTGCACCCCCGCAGTGCTCACGCTCACCGTATCTGCGGCTCAAACCCCTCCGACCAGGACCCTTGCGCCCATCACTTCCGGGCGACCCACCACCGGGTGAAGGGCTCCGGGAAGAGCGGTGACCCGAGCGCTCGCCGCAGTTCGGCAGGGCCGAGGTTCTTTGCCGCGAGCGCCCGCTTCTCGACGAGATGCCAGGAGAGGAACGCGAGAGCAAACGTCACCGCGAACGAAAGCCCGCAGAGCGCCGGGAGAAGGAGCACGTTTGCCGTGACCTGGATCAGCACCTGCTGGACCGGGTAGTGGTAGATATAGATGCCGTATGAGAAGTCCCCAGGTCTCCCGAAGGTGTTCAGGAACGGGACCGGGAGGTGGGCGGCGTAGATGGTGAGGTAGGGGATGGCGATCATTCCGGCGACGGCCGAGTACGGCGTCAGGGCCGAGAGCCCGAGCACCAGGAGCAGGCCTCCTGCGATGGCCGGCCGGTAGGGGATCCGCTCCCGGTGGATGTAGAGGTAGGCCCCGATCAGGAAGTAGAGGGTGAACCGGACCTTCGCCATCCGGGGGTCGTCGAACCAGTACATCCAGGCCAGAATGTTTATGGCAGCAAGGCCGAGGAGGGCGGATTTGCGCCGCAGGAGCCCGGCGATGCCGAGGACCGCGACGACCCCGTACATGAAGACCTCGACGGGTATCGTCCAGAGCGAGCCGTTGACGTAGGTCCACGGGTTCTCCTGAAAGAGCCCTATGACCGATCCGTCCTCGAAGAACGGGGCGGTTGTGACTCCTGCCGGGGAGAAGAGGGCGGTGAAGTATCCCGTCAGGGGAAGGGTCGTCATCAGCGGGCCGATGACAAAGAGTGTGATGATGATCACAACCGTGAGGGCCGGGACGACGCGGAGGAACCGTTTCCAGGCGAACCTGAGGGGTGATGCGGTTGACTCCCAGCTCGCCGCGATCAGGTAGCCGCTGGTGACGAGGAGGACGGCAAGCGCCGTCTGCCCCATGAGCACGAACGGGTCCTGCAGCCCTATCCCGACGTAGCCGAGCCTGAGCGCGTAGGCGTGCGTGACGACGATCGCCGCCGCCGCGGCGAACCGCAGGAAGTCGAAGTTGTTCGAGAACCGGGCCCCGGCGCCCTGGCTCGCATGGCGGGAACTGGTTCCACCCTCCGGGGCTGCTCCCGGGTGCTCTGTAATCATGGCGGTCTGATCCTTTCTCTCACCTGTACCGTGACAATCGTTAAATAATTAGTCAAATACTCTCCACTATGGACCCGCTGGTCGCCGCCACGTTCGCCGTCGTCGCCCTGCTCGAGATCCTCGTTCCGCTCACGCTCGGTTACTGGTTCGTCAAGAAATTCGGCCTCTCGTGGCGGGTATTCGGGCTCGGCGCCCTCTTCTTCATCGTCGTGCAGGTCTTCCACGCGCCGTTCGTCATCTTGACGCAGAACCCGCTCTACTTCGCCCTCCTGCCGTTCGGGACAAAGGCGGCTCTGGCCGGCCTCGCAATCTACCTCGGTCTCATGGCCGGGCTCTTCGAGGAGATCGGCCGCTACCTCGTCTATCGCTATCTTTTCGGACGGCAAAAAATTCCCCTCACCCGCGAGAACGGCCTCCTCTTCGGGACCGGGTGGGGTGGTGTCGAGAGCATGATCGTCGCGCTGGTCGTCCTCTCGGGCATGGTCTCCTACCTCCTCCTCGCCGGCGACGGCGGGGCGATCCCCCTGCCTGACGATCCCCTCGTCCAGGCAGAAATCGACGCCCTCCGGGCCCTCACTCCGCTTGATATCCTGCCCGGCCTCGCCGAGCGGATGATGACGATCACGCTGCACATCGCCTGGTCGCTGATGGTGCTTGCCGCCATCGTATACGGCAAAAAGATGCTCCTTGTCCTCGCCATTCTCTGGCACGCCGCCGTAGACGCCGCCGCCGTCTACCTCGTCCAGACACAGGGGATCCTGGTGACCGAGGCGGTGGTCTTTGTCTTTGCGGTCCTCGGGCTCGCGTATATCCTCTGGGAGTGGCGGCGGATGGGGATAAGGGCCTCCTCCTAACCCTTCCACTCGTGCAGGTAGCCCCGGCGCTCAAGCGGCTTTCCGTCCGCGAGGACCATCCGGTCAGCGATAACCTCGCCGATGACGTGCGCCGTAACCCCGGGAATCGGGAGGATGCCTGCCGGAGCGGTGAAGAGGAGCTCAAAGTCCCCCCCGCCGTAGAGCGCGAGTTCCTGCCCCTCATCCTCCGGCACCCCCGCCGGGAGCGGGAGGCGGGCGGTATCGACGACAAACCCGCAGTCGTTCACGCCGAGGAGATCGTAGAGCGAGAGGGCAAGGCCGTCGGAGATGTCCATCATCGCCGAGATCCCGGCCCGGCCGAGCGCCTGCCCCTCGCGAACCCGGGGTTGCGGCTCGAGGAGGGCCTTCCGGTGCCATTCATAACCGCTCAGGGCCGCCTGGGCCTCCCCGAGCGGCCCGGTGACCACGATGACGTCTCCCGGCCGCGCTCCCCGGCGTCGGACAAGGTGCCCGGGTGCGACGGCCCCGAGGCCCGTGCTCACGATCGTCAGCTCCCGGTGGGCGTCAAGGTCCCCCCCGACGAGCTCGGTGCCGAAGGCCGTGCAGCAGTCCCGTGCGCCCTCCATGATCCCCCTGAGCCGTTCCGGTCGGTCGAGGCCGACCGCGAGGAGCACCTGCCCCGGCGCCGCGCCCATGCTCGCGATATCCGAGAGCGTGACCGCCACCGCCATCCAGCCCGCCTGCCAGTCGGTCATCCCGGCCGGAAAATCGGTCGTCTCGTGGAGCATGTCGGTGGTCGCGACCATGAGATTATCGCCGCACGGAATAATGGCGCAGTCATCTTCAAGCCGTTCCGGGGCGATGATCGTCCCGATCAGCCGGTGCAAGCCCCGCTCATCCACTGCGACGCACCTCCTTCTCCCGCTCGCTCCGGTACTCCTTGAAGAGGTACTCGACCCGCTCGGCCTCCTGCTCGCGCCGGAACTCCTTCTGCTCCTCCTCCCACTCCCCGATCGCCTCCTCGACGGCCGCGGTCCTTGCCGCCCCGGTTCTGCCCCGGGTATCCGGGCTGACGACTTCTGCCAGCAGAAGGGGGAGATCCACCTCCCGGGCGACCCGGAGAAGGTGCGGGTCGGGGTGGTCCCCGCCGATGACCAGCGCCCGGACCCCTGTCCCCGCAAGGTCTTTCACCACACCCCGCCCCCAGCCGTGGGCCCGGGGGACGTAGAGGATGTCGCCCGCGGATATACCGACTCCCTCCTGGAGGCCCCGCACCCCCTCGCGGGTGAGGGAGTCGAGCACTTTGAGCGGGGTGTAGTCCTCGGAGATCTCGATCTCCGCGACGGTCTGCATCCGCTCGAGACGCTTCTTCAACCGCCGTGACCGCCGCCGCTCGCCCCGGAGCTGCTCCCGCAGGCTCTCTATCGTCGCGTCCTTCGTCGTCAGTTCCGCGTCCCGCCGGACCTTCCGCTCGGTCGCGGAGCGTGCCCGCCGGACAGCCTCTCGCAGCCGCTCCACCTCGCGGTCGCGCTCCCGGAGGTCCTCCTGGAGATCCCGGACGTAGGACCGGAGCCTTTTCACCATCCCATCGAGCGCCATCACCCGCTCGTCCTCGATCGGCCGCTCCGGGACGGCCTCGGCGGGGGGTGCCGCCGGTTTCTCCGGCGCCGGAGCGCCCTGCAGGTCTGAGAGGGCCGTATCGAGCGGCTGGCCCCGGAGCACCCGCGCCCGGACCTCGTCGAGGTCGACGCCCGGTTTCACTCTCTTGGCGATGTTCCGGAACTTGTTCTGGAGGCTCCGGTAGGCATCCAGCGCCGCCGAGAGGGAGTCGCGCTCGTGGTCGTTCGTGTAGGAGAACAGGGCGGTCAGGTCGTACTTCGCCTCCACCGAGAGTGACTGCTTCGGGGTGTAGGGGATGGCGTTGAAGGCCCGGCGGATCTTCTCGACCGAGTAGGGCATCTGCTGGACATCGGAGGCGACGATGAGCGGTTTCCCGGCGCGGTAGAGTTCCTCGATGATATCGGACATCGTCATCTGGCGGGAGCTCGTGAGGAGAACCAGGTTGCCGTCGAGGTCCACGGCGGCGATCCCGGTGGTCGTCCCCGGGTCGAGCCCGACGATCAGGTAGCGGGGACGGCTGGATCGCGGCTCGAACCGGATACGGTCGAGTTCTCTCCCCATCACCCGGACCTGGACGTCGGCGCCCCGGGAGGAGTGGACCGGGACCATCTCGCGGGCGGCCATGACCTTGAACGCGACCCTGGAATACCCGCCGAAGGCCTTCGTCTCCTTCTTCTCGTAGTCGAGCCCGGCACCCTTGAGTCTCGCCTCGATCTCGCGGGCCTTCTGCATCACACCGCCGTGGATCTTCCTCGCGTAGCGGTTCTGGCTCCACCCGCCACGGCCCGGGGAGCGGTGCCTGCTCACCGTGACATCGGTGATGTTCTCAAACGCGATCACCTCGACGCCCGCCCCGAGGGAGGCCACCCGTGCGGTGGTCCGGGCCTCGGCGTAGGGGTCAAACTTGTTGAAACTGATGTTGTAACGGGCGGCGACTTTCCCGAGGCTCTCTGTCCTCTCGCCGCCGGTCACCTGGACGAGTTTTGTCGAGGGTGGGAGCGTCTGCAGAAAGGCGTGAAGTTCATGCTGGTCGGCAGAGATCTCCTGGAGACTGTCGACGGCGAGGATATCGGGCTGTTCGGTGGCGAGGAGGCGCTTGAGCCGGAACCCGGTGACCTCCTCGATGCCCAGGACCTCGCCGTCCTCCACCCGGGCAAGGGCATAGACGGGCCGCCGGGTACGGGAACGGACTGAACCTTTGATGATGTCGATCCCGAAGACCTTCACTCCACCACCATCGCCAGTGCTTCGTCGAAGGCGTATTCAAAGCCGTATTTCCGTTTGAAGTACTGGAGGATGTTCGCGATGTCGCGGCTGAGGATCTCGCCGGCGTTCGGGTGGGCGGTCTCCACCCACTGGGGCCAGTCGATCAGCCAGCACTGTCCCTCGTCGACCATGACGTTGAACTCGCTCAGGTCCCCGTGGATGATGCCAAGGCGGTATGCCTCGCGGATGTTCTCAAGGATCTCGTCGAGGGTGACCCTCGGCTCCTCAAGGGCTGCCCGGGCGAGGTTGACGCCGGGGACAAACGACATCGCCACGACGTGCCGGTTCTGGTCGATGGGGAGCGGCACCGAGACCGCGGGGTGAAGAGTCTTCAAGGCGTCGTACTCCATCTTCGCCGAGCTGCTTGAGGCGAATATCCAGGGGCAGTGCCCGGCATCCGGCATATAGCCCCGCTTGAGACGGGCGGACTGGAACGACCGCTGCCCGACCCGGTGGAACTTCAGCACCACGACCCCGAGCCCCATCGCCTCGTAGACCTCCGACTCCTTCCCGACACCGATCAGGGTCCCGAGCGCCTGGACAGTGCCCCGGCGGGTGAGGGTGTGGAGGGCCAGACTGTCGTAGCCGTCGAAGACGAGAGCGTAGCCGTCGTAGGAGACCTTCTCGTACCTGACCATGCCCATGGCCATCAGCCTGCCGAGGCGATAGGAGAGCTCGGACTCCGAGAGCCTGGTGGCCGACTTGAGCACATCAAGTGGCACCCAGCGGTACCGGCGCATGAGGCGTTCGAGGGCGAGCAGGATCCGGAGTTCGTAGGCGTGCAGGGATCGCACGTATTCTGCAGGAACGGGCATCTTCTACACCATTTATGTAGCGCGGTGATAAAAGGATGATCGAGAAAGCATGAAGTGCAGCAAGTGCCGCCGCGACGCGATCATCCACCAGCGATACTCGGGGCTGCACCTCTGCGAGCAGCACTTCAACCGGGATTTTGAGGCGAAGGCAAAGCGAGCGATCCGGGAGCACCGCTGGATCGTCTCGGGGGATACAGTGGCGGTGGCGCTCTCGGGAGGCAAGGGCTCAAGCGCCGTCCTCTATTTTCTCCACCGGCTCCTCCGCGATCGCCGGGACGTCGAACTGATGGCGATCACCGTAGACGAGGGGATCGCCGGCTATCGCGACCCGGCCCGGACCCGGGCGATCGCAGAGAGCATCGGCGTTCCTCTGGTAACGGCAACGTTTGGCGACGAGTACGGGGTCACGCTCGATGAGATCATGGACCGGAAGGGGACGGGTCTCTCCTGCTCCTGTTGTGTCACACTCCGGCGGGCGCTGCTGAACCGGCTCGCCCGTGGGGAGGGGGCAACGAAGATCGCCTGTGGGTTCAGCCTGGACGACGAGGCCCGGTCGGTCCTGGAAAACGCCCTCCGGGGCGATCCGGAGTTGTTCGCCCGCCCGGGTGGAGAGGGAGGCGAGGAGAAGATCCCCCGAATCAAGCCGCTCATCTACATCCCGGAGCGTGAGGTGGCGCTCTATGCCTCCCTTCACGCTCCGGGGTTCGACCTTGCGGGCTGCCCTTACACAGGCGACCCCCTCCGGGAGGACGTCCGGGAGATCCTCGACGACTACACATCCCGCCACCCGGCGACGAAGTACTCCCTCGTCAACCTGGGCGAGGCCCTGCGGGAGGCTCTGTCGGACGTGCCGGATCCGGGATGACCGGTCAAAAGATCGGGCGCCAGCCACCTCGCCAGCCCTACCGCATCGTCAGGCATCCACCGATCACATCGGTGAAGATCTCCATGAACTGTTCGGGGTGATTCAAGAACGCGACCGACCGCGGCCGCCCGATCAGGTCGTAGAGCCCGACCCCTCTCTCGATCCCGATCTCCGGGACCTCCACCGGGTTGCAGTAGCGCACCGGCGGGGTGTCAGGATAACGTGGGTTCTTCACCAGCGCCCCCCCCTCCATCTCGTAGTAGGCGGCGCCCTGCAGTTCCACGTAGGGGCCGTAGTTGCTTGCGAACTCCGACGAGACGAGGTTTGCCATCACCAGTTCCTCCCGTGCGGGGTTGATGGTCACGTGGCCGTAGCCCGGTGGGATCAGGATCTTATCGCCTACGGTGGCCTCGATCATCACCACATCGTCGGCGGTCTCGGTCTGGAGGAGGTAGTGCCCCGTCCCTGAGAGCACCTCGTAGATCTCCGGGTAGCGCATCCCCGCCGGGCTTCTGGGGTGGTAATGTCCCTTTGTCTTGATGTACTCCCCGCAAAGGGTCCCGGCAGGAATGACGGTGATGTCGTAGCGGACGTGTTGCTGCCGGAGCCACTCCCGGTCGCTCTCGTTTTGCGCGAGTTCCCGGTACATAAAATAGAGGGGTCGATCGAAGGTGCAACCGGGATCTGCGAGAACTTCCCGCATCTCATCGATCGTCCTTGCCTGCGGCTCCGTTTTGGGCCCGTCCCAGTAGCCGTTCATCACCTTTTCTTACGGTAAACGAATATATAATACCCTGCTCCGATGATGACCGCCAGAACGACAAGGATGAAGACCGGGTTCGTGAAGAAGGCGCCTGATCTCTTCTCGAGGGCGACCTGCACCTTCAGGGTATCCGATATCTTGCTGTTGTCAAGTTCGTCGCGGTAGCGGATCTCGGAGTCGATCCCGTAGTCCTTCTCGGTCCCCTCGGCATCGACGCTCACCTCAAACCGGGCCGTCGCGGTCTGGCCCGGGGCAAGGTCCCCGAGGTAGGCGGTGTCGTCGCTGCTGGTGAAGGGGTCGACTGCGCTGATCCGGGCCTGGGCGTTGTAGACCGTCGCCACGCCGGCGTTCCGGTATACGACCTCAAGGATGCTCTGACCGCCCGGGTTGAGTACTGCCTTCGGCGAGACGACTTCAAAGGCGATCTTCCCACCGACCGGGAGACCGATCGTCGCCGGCCGGGAGGTCACGGTGTTTCCCTCGTAGTTCTCGTAGGTGATCACAACATCCAGTGGGTAGGACTGGGGTTCGGCGCTGTTGGCAACCGAGACCTTGAACTTCACGTCCACCGTCTCTCCCGGTCCAAATGCCCCGATGTAGGCGCTGGAGTCGGTGGGGATGAGCGGGCTTGCCTCATTCCTCGTGATCTTCGCGATGGCTTTCTTCGCCGTGTCTTGCCCGACGTTCTTCAACGTCATGTAGACGTAACCTTCCGTGCCGACGTTCAGCGACTCGGAGCGCACGTCCAGGACCTCGACCCGGAGGTCAGGCGTGACCTGAACGGTCAGAGGCAGGGTGTCGGTCCTCGTCTGATAGTTGTAACGGAGCGTGTCGCCGAGGTCTTCCGCTTCCTGCATGTAAGTGTAGGTCACTTCGAGCGGCAACACGTAGGTGCCCGGCTCCGTGGAGTCTGCCACCTTCACGTTGAATGTAGCGGTCCGGGAGGCACCGCCCATGATGTCGCTCAGGAACTGGGGGTCCGTCTTGACGGTGAACGGTGCATCTCCGCTCTTGAGGGCCACGGTCGCAAGTTTCGCGGTGTTCGGCAGGTCGTCGGGGGTGGCGAGCGTCGAACCGATGATCTTGTGGGTATTCAGGCCGCTGTTAGATATGATGACCGTCAGGCCAGTCTCGGCACCCGGTGCGAACTCATTGGTGCCGGCTATCGTTGCTGATAAATCGGGATTCCCATAGAGGTACTTGACGCCCTGCGCCGCCCCCGGCACAGCCAGGAGTGCCAGCAGGAGCACCAGTACCGTTACGTGCTGCCAACGCATCTTTTCACCATGTTGTTATTTTAGCAACAACATTTATCTCTGGAGAGTATATATACATGGTGGCATGAGCGCACCCCGCGATATCCCAAATAATCTCCTTGAATCTCTTAAATCACTGGGACTTACGAAATACGAAGCCCTCGTGTACATCGGACTCCTCAGGATGGCGAGTGCGACTGCGACGGAGATCCACGAGACCTCCGGTGTACCGCGCGCATCTGTCTACCCGGTCCTGGACCGGCTCGTCCAGAAGGAACTGGTCAGCGTCTCCCACACCACGCCAAAACGGTTCGACGCCGTCTCCCCCGATCAGGGTGTCGAGAACCTGATGCGCCGTATCGAGAGCAATGCGGAGATCGCCCGGGAGGCCCTCGACGCAATCTACCGGGAGAAGGGGCATGAAGGGCGGGGCGACCAGGAACTGGTCTGGACTATTTACGGTGAAGAGAACATCAGGAATCGTCTTGCAGAGATGTTTCAGGGGGCGGAGAGGAGCGTGGAGATGCTCGCGGCATGGGCGCTCCTCTCGGGGAACGTGCTCTCACTGCTCGAGTCTGTTCCAGACTCGGTGCGGGTTGATATCTTCACCGACCACTGGGAGGGCGTTCAGGGGTCACGCTACCAGGTCCGGTTCCCCTGCCCCGAGACATCCCGCACGGTTCGTTCCCCGCAGGGGAACCTGCTGCCGTATGAGAGGTCGGGCGTCTTCCTGGTAGACGACGCCCGGACACTTCTCTGGCTGGGGGCAGACGGCGAGCAACCCTCCGCTCTCTACTCCGAGTCGGCGGCGCTCGTCCAGTTCGTCAGGCGGCACCTCACCAGTGTCACGGAACATGGGCGGACCGCTGATCAGTAATCCTCCAGGTAGCCCATCTCCTGGATATCGATCAATCCTTTGAGCGCCCGGGTCACGACCGGCCGGCCCGCCTCCTTGACGGCCGCCATCGCGTTTGTACCCCCGACTATCGCCACGCCCACGTATTGCGGGCTCACCGGAACCCCGAGGAGGGGAACGTTCGGTGCACCGACGTCAAGGACGCCGGAGAACCCCATGGTCGAGAGTTCGTCGAGCACCATCCCCATGAGCGACTCGGCTTCCATATGGCACTCCCGGATGTTTGCGAGAATGTTGCCGTTCCCGTGACGCATGACGTCGAGGATCGACGTGGCCTCCTGGGAGATCAGAACCTCGAGGGGATCGAGCGTGGTGTCGCGGTAGAGGATCATGCTCGTGAACCGTTGTGCGACCCTTTCTTCGACCTCGACGATCCCGCCCCCGATCGGGTTCAGCGGGATGCCGTGCTGGAGGAGAAGGGCATCGAGCGTGATGCTGCACATCGTGCAGATGCCGTACCGGCCGTCCGGCACGGTGTAACCGTCGACCACCTCGCCCGGCCCGGCGACCCGGATCCGGTCGCTGATGGTGGTGCCTGTGGTATGGGCCTCTTTTAAGATGGAGAGTGTGAATTCAAGGTCGCGGCTCTCGATGAGCGAGAGGTTGTAGATGATCGTCCCGGTGTCCTCCTCCGGGCGGTAGGTCACCCTGAGCGCGTACTCCTCGATGCGGTGATTGGTGAACTTCAGGGGGACATGCATTACCAGATCTCTCGCACAGCAGGGGAAAAAGTGTTGCCCTCAGGATGAACTCCCCGGAATTGGTTCCTTATTGGCTGACCTCGAGGGGAAAGCTTGTTCTATTTCCCTGTGGTATTGTAGGATGAATGGAGAGTGGGATTCGGGAGAAAGCCCGGGACGCGCTGAAGCAGATCTTCACAGCAGCCTCCTACCATATTGCGGAGGTTGGCGAGCCGCTGGATTTCTCAGCGATCGGGAACGGCGACGCGCTGGTGGTGCTCTGCTCCGATGACCCGGAGACTATCCGGGAGTTTGATTCGATGACCTACCGGCTGCGCACCGGCGACGACGATCTGGTCTGCAGGAAGCTCCTCTTCGCCCTCGACCCCGCGATGCGGACGGAGGATTGCATACGGTGGGGTGCGGATGAGTTCGCCCGCTACGCGGGCAGGGCCGCGCTTGCGGAAGTGCTCGGGCAGGGTCTTGTCCTGGACTTCGGCCGCCCGGGACCGGCTATCCGGGAAAGACCAGCAGAGACCGCCCCTGCGGCGATGGAGGAGGAGGAGCAGGAAGCGGGGCCGGAGTTGCCTCACCTGCCCCTCCGGGTCACCGAGAAGCGGGCCTCAGGTATCGCCGGGCTGCATGGGTCGGCGAAGTGCCGGTTCATTCCGTACTGGAGTTACCGCTACGTGAGCACCGGCGAGCGGGAGGTGAAGGACCGGTTGATCTCTTTCGACGCCGAAGGAGCCGGGGCCATCAATGCCATCAACGGCATCAAGATGGAACTCGACCCTGGCGACGTCGAGCGGGGAACGGTTCCGTTCGGCTCTGATATCGTGCCTGCCCGGCTTGTGCAGGGGGACGTCGAGGAGCAGATCGTGCGGGACGTCATCGACCGGCTCACCCAGCGGGTGCGGTTCCGCTACGAGAAAGGCGACGCCATCTTCTACGAGGAGAAGACCCTCAAACCCGACCGGAGCAACATAACGGTCGACCTCGAGACCGTCTACGTACCGGTCTGGCAGGTGCGGGGTGGGAGCAGGATCGTCGAGGTCAACGGGTTCACCGGCGAGGTCCTCTCGATGCCGATGGACGAGGGCGTCGAACTGCTGTAGGGAGAGACCATGATCGTCGTCATCGGCGGCGGGCCCGCGGGAAGACTCGGGGCGATGCACCTCGCGCAGGCCGGCGCGGAGGTCCGGCTCATCGAGCAGCGCAAGATCGGCGGACAATGCCTTCACGAGCGGTGCATGACGGTCTGCGCCTTGAATGACATCGCCCGGCTCATCGAGTATGCACGGACCCAGAAAGACCTTGGCATCCTCGACTCGGTCCCGACCGTCTCCTACCCGATGATCCACAGACGCCTCGGTGAGATCCAGGAGAAACTCACCTCAGTCCTCGACGCCGAGACCCGCCAGGCAGGGGTGGAGGTGATCTACGGGGCCGTTGGCATGCTGGAAGGGGGCCGGGTCTTCATCGACGACGAGGAGGTCCGGGCCGATGCGGTCCTCGCGGCCACCGGGTCGCGGGCAGCGATCCCCGATATCCCCGGCACCAACCTCTCCGGTGTCTATACCTACCAGACGCTTTCTGCGATGCCTGCCCTCCCCCGGCGGCTGGTCGTCATCGGTGGTGGGGTGGTGGCGGCGGAGTTCGCTCACATATTCCGGGCCTTCGGGTCCGAGGTCGAGATCATCACCCGGCACGGACTGCTCCGTGACCTTGATCCGAAGATGCGCTCTGCGGCGCTCCGTGACCTCGCCGGGATCAGCATCCGCGAGGAGACCGCGGTTGTGAGTATCGAGGGCGCAGGGAGCGTCCGCTCGGTCCTTCTCTCCAGCGGCGAGGAGCTGGGGGCGGATGCCGTCCTGCTCGCCACCGGGCTCGTTCCCCGGTCGGATTCGCTGCAAGGCCTTCAAAAAGGGCCGGACGGTGCAGTCATTGTGGACCGGCGGATGCGGACGAGTGTCGAGGGTGTCTACGCCGCAGGTGACGTCATCGGCCCCCCCTATCTCACCCCGGCAGCTCGCCGGGAGGGCGTGGTGGCGGCCGAGAACATCCTCGGCCGCGAGACCGTCATGGACTATACAGGCATCCCCCATGCGATGAGCCTCCGCTACGACTATGCCTTTGCCACGGCCGAGACCGACGGAGGCTTCACCCTCTCGGCCCCGGCACCCGCAGGCCCCGGCTCGTTCTGGGATGTAGCCGGAGGGTTTGCCGGGTTTGCGCAGGTCCGGGTCGACCCGGAGACCGGCCGGCTCCTCGGGGCCGCCGCTGCCGTCCCCGGGGCATCGATGCTCCTCTCCTACCTCGGTTACATGATGAAACAGGGGGTCACCGTCGACGAGTTCGACGATATCGTTGAGGTCCACCCCTCGACCGACGGCGTCTACTGGCTTGCCCGCCACGCTGCCGATCTACTCCGGCAGAGAAAGAAGTGATAGAATCCCGGCGGCGTCAGAGCTGCCGGAACATCTGCCCGAACTTCGGGATAAAATCTTTTTTCCGGGACATGACGCCTTCGAGCCGGACAGGCTGGTCCCGCAGGTCCAGTTTGGTGATGCAGGCCTCGTCCCCGGCGGCGAAGAGGTCGCTTGCGTTGCTGAAGACGTTCGTGAAGAGGGCGAAGAAGCAGTCGACCCCGGTCGTCGTCCGCAGGTGCTCGAGACCGGTGCGGATCTCGTCGGCGTGGCTCTCTGCAAACGCAAACGACGATGTCATCACCTGTGAAACCATGATGCTCCGCCCGAAGAGGTTGTAGCGCTTCATGTCCCGGGTGAGGAGTTCCTCCTTCGGGAGGGCATCGAGGTCCATGCCCCTCCTGACCAGTTCCGGCCCGAACTCGGCGGGATCGACCCCCGCGATCTCCGCGAGATAGTCGGCCGCCCGAATATCCGCGGGCGTGGTCGTCGAGAGTTTCATCACCAGCGTGTCCGAGAGGATCCCCGAAAGGAGGAGCCCGGCGGTCGACGGCGTGGGTTCCACGCAGGCCTCGATGAACTTGTTCGCCACGATCGTCGAGGTCGACCCCACGGGGTCGTTGAGGAACTTCACCGGCTTGAGGGTCGAGATCGCGCCGAGACGGTGGTGGTCGATGATCTCGAGGATATCCGCCTGCTCGATCCCGTCCACGGCCTGGGAGTACTCGTTGTGGTCGAGGAGGATCACCGACTTCTGGACGTCCTGCATCAACGTCGTCCGGGATATGAGGCCGATGTGCTGCCGCCCTTCCCCGACGACGCAGGCGGTTCTGAACTTGGAGTTCGAGACGATCTGTTTCGCGTACTCGATCGAGTCTTCCATCCGCACCGTGGGGACGTCGGTCTCCATGATCATGCTCGCGGGAAGAGAGAGGCTGATCATCTTGCCGACACTGAAGGCATCGAGCGTCGTCGCCAGCACGGCAGCATCCCGCGCACGAGCGGCGGCGATCACCCGCTCGCCTACCGGAGCCCCTTCGGCGATGATGAGCGCGGCGACCCCGGCCGATATCAGGGCGAGCTGAGCCGGTTCGTTGTCCCCGACGATCGCGATGTCTTCGGGTGTCATCCGGGAGAGGGTGACGTGCAGGGCGTCGATGACGGTATAGACCAGCCCTTCACCGAGCATCTCGCGCGCCGGCACGACCGTCCGGGCGTCGAGGATGCGGGCGAGGGTCTCAAGCGGCATCGGGATGAGCGAGAGCTGCTCCCGGGGGTTCTTCTGGACGTAGGCCCGGGCAAGGCCGTACTCGCTGACGAGGCCGACCAGGGTCTCGTTCTCGTCCGTGATCGGCATGTTCCGCATGTCATAGGCATCCATCAGGGCGGCAACGTCGACCGTCGGGATGTCCTGCCGGACGCTCCGGGCGTCGAGCGGTATATCCGATACGCTGGGCTCGACGCTCGCTATGTAGACCGGTGCCTCGGCATTGAATGTCTCGAGCGCAAACCTCGTCTCTGCGCTCACTTCCCCGCACCGGGCGGGGGTATACTTCCCCGGTTCGATGTGGTTGCAGAGTTCAGCGTAACCGATGACGCTGCAGATGCTGTCGGTGTCAGGCTGCTTGTGGCCGATGATAACGATGTTGTTCTGTCCCATGCTCTCCTCGTATCCCCGGCGGGGGCGGGTTGTCTCAAGATCTATCGCCCTCTGCCGTCAAAGGCTTTATGCCGGTTGCCGGGAGCAACGTTGAAGTAGAGTTCCTCTCCATTCTCCTGTGTGAAGACCGATCGTCCCGGCCTCGTCCCGGTCGACGCCCCCCTGAAGAAGACAGTGATGAGCGGCGAGCCCATCGTCAGGTTCGAGGATGTCACCAGGCTCTATCCCCTCCCGGCAGGCGACGTCGTGGCACTCGATCATGTCACCCTCACCGTCGAGCCAGGCGAGTTCATCGCGGTGATGGGGCCCTCGGGCTCCGGGAAGTCGACGCTCCTGAACATGATGGGCTGTCTCGACGTTCCGACCTCCGGGAAGATCTACCTCTCCGGGCAGGAGATATCGAGCATGAGCGACGACGACCTCACCCGGCTCCGGCGGGACCGTATCGGGTTCATCTTCCAGCAGTTCAACCTCATACCACTCCTCTCGGCGGTCGAGAACGTCGAGTTTCCCCTCCTCCTCACCACCGGCAGGGAGGAGAGCCGGCGACGGGCGATCACGGTCCTGCGGATGATGCACCTCGACGACGCCCTCTTCTCCCACAGGCCGGGGGAGCTCTCAGGTGGAGAGCAGCAGCGCGTGGCGATAGCCCGGGCGCTCGTGAACGATCCCGACCTCCTCCTCTGCGACGAACCGACCGGGAACCTGGACTCGAAGACCGGGACCGCGATCATGGAGATCCTGGCGGCAGAGAACCGGGAGGGCAAGACGATCATCATGGTCACCCACGACCCCGGCGTCGCCGCATATGCCCGTCGCACGATCCGGATCGTGGACGGGAGGCTGGTATGATGTTCTTCTCGTTCGCAATGAGGAACCTCAAGCGGCACTGGGTACGCTCTGCGCTCTCGATCATCGGGATCATCATCGGTGTCGTTGCGATCGCCTCCCTCGGCATCATGGGGAACAGCATCAACCTCCTCGTCGCCAACGTCATCACCGACGTCGGGGACACCATCGTGATCACGCCGCACACCGCGTTCGGCGGGACTTTCGCCGGAGACCCGCGGACGGCGGTGGACGCCGCGATCCCCGCCCGCGAGGTCGAGGAGATCCGGCGGGCGGTAAACCCGCACCGGACGATCCCGGTGCTCCAGGGGGCGGACGAGGTGGAGTTCGGCCGCGGCGAGAGCGGGTATGCCCGGATCGTCGGGCTCGCATCGGAGGATATACCTATCCTGCTCGAAGTCGCGGAGGGGCAGTACCCGCGGCAGAACCAGCCGGGAGCGCTCGTCGGAACCCACCTGGCCCGGGAGTACGGCATATCCCCGGGGTCGAGGCTCACGATCGGGGGGGAGAGCATCCGGGTCTCCGGCGTGCTTGCGGAACGCGGGCTTGCCTTCGACATCAATCCCGATTATGCGGTCGTCGTCACCGACGGCTGGTACGAGAGCCACTTCGGGGCGAAGGACACCTACCCGCTGGTCATCGTCCAGGTCGGCGACGTCGATCGCATCGACGCCGTAAAGGAGGCAATCGAGAGCCGGATAAACCGGCGCGAGGAGGTGGTCGACGTATCCGACTCGCGCGAGATGCTCGGGCAGTACGAGGAGATCTACGATCAGATCACGGTCTTTCTCCTCGGTATCGGCGGGATTGCTCTTGTCGTCGCCGCTGTCAACATCTTAAACGTCATGTATATCTCGGTGACCGAGCGCATCCGTGAGATCGGCGTCATGCGGAGTATTGGGGTGCTCCGTCGGGAGATCCTCTGGATGTTCCTGTACGAGGCCGTGATCCTCGGAGTCATCGGGAGCGTCGTCGGCGGCCTTCTGAGCACCGCCTTCGGTTACCTCATCAGCGTCGTCTTCATCGAGGTCGCCACGGCCGGAACGACCTTCGGCGAGAACTTCACGGTCTTTGACCTGAGCGCGGTCGGGTACATCGTCTTCGGGATGGTGTTCGGTATCGCAACCAGCATCGCCGCCGGGTTCTATCCGGCATGGAGAGCTTCGCAACTGGCTCCGATCGATGCAATGAGGCAGAAGTAGGGGTGGCAGGGCATGATCTTTATCGACCTCGCG
>Ga0265294_10004374_pt1 | contig 17696 bp, 21 predicted proteins | sample MunlanPumphouse3_FD_192504 | JGI IMG/M metagenome (GOLD analysis project Ga0265294, IMG submission 192504) | Groundwater microbial communities from a municipal landfill in Southern Ontario, Canada - Pumphouse #3 | ecosystem: Environmental > Aquatic > Deep subsurface > Groundwater | place...
ACTGGCCGTGAAAACCACCGTGACCGTACGGCGCCCTGTCAAACTGAATGGGCGTCGAGATTGTAACGCGAGTCCGCCCACTACGGGCAACCACCTAGACTCGCGTCTCGCGAACATCAAAAAAGGAAGTCGGCGCCATGATCTGGCGTCACCCACCCTAAGGTCGGCCGCCGGACAACCTGCGCGCCACCTCCGAGCCGCAGCGGCCGGATCCCCACACGGGGGTCCGGCCGCGCTTCATTTTATAGAGCAAAATTACTTTTTAGATACTTTACTTTTACCCTCAGAGTCTTCAACGATATATCCAAGTTTCTCGATTTGTTCTCTCAGTTTATCTGCTCGAGCGTAGTCTTTTTCGCTTCGGGCTTTTTCACGCTCTGAAACTAGTTTTTTTACCTCATCTGGAACCTCAATTTTCTCAGTTTTTGTCAAATTTAGCCCCAGTACCCGATCAAAATCAAGTGCTGTTGCCTTCTTGTCCTCTGACTTAATTTTATCATCTCGAAGCATCTGCCAAAAAACTGCAATCGCCTCCGGCATATTCAAATCATTTTCCAATGCAGATTTGAATTTTTTGCTATACTCTTCATCAGCTTTGCCAATTTCACTAATTCCAGAAACAATTTTTTTTGCTCGAGACAGAGTGTTTTTTGCACTCTCGAGTGAATCCCAACTAAAATTCAATTTATCGCGCCAGTGAGCAGTGAGAGTTAGATAACGAAAATCTAGCGCCGAATATCCTTTTTCTTCGATATCTCCCAACGTGTAGAAATTATTTAAACTTTTGGACATCTTCTTGCTGTCTACCAAAAGATGTTCGGCGTGAAGCCAAAAATTAACAAACTTTCTTCCCTCTTTTGCTTCACTTTGGGCAATCTCGTTTTCATGGTGCGGAAAGATCAAATCAACCGCACCGGCATGAATATCAATCGTCCCTTCGACTTTGTCACCAGACATCGCTGAACACTCGATGTGCCAACCGGGACGGCCCTTGCCAAGCTCGGTGTCCCAGTAAATCTCACCATCCTCCTCGTCCCAAGCTTTCCAGAGGACAAAATCGGCCGGGTTATCTTTAGAGTAGGCGTCTTGGCTGACTCTGGCGCCAGATTTTATCCCACTTTTATCAAGTTGAGATAATTTGCCGTAATCTTTAAATTTATCGATTGAAAAATAGATTGATCCGTCATCACCCTTATAAGCGTAGCCTCTCTTTAATAAATCAGAGGCAAAAGCAACAATTTGTTCGATATGCTCGGTTGCCCGCGGCGTACTTTCCGGTTTTTCGATGTTTAGTTTGGAGAGATCCTGCCAAAAAATTTCCTCAAATTTTTTCGTTAATTCCTTGAATTTTCCCATCTTTCCGTCGCCAGCGCTGATTGTCTTGTCATCAACATCGGTAATGTTCATAATCTGAAAAACTCTATAGCCAAGATATTTAAGCGCTCGGCGAAGAAAGTCCTCAAACAAAAAAGTCCGCAAATTGCCGATATGGGCGTAATTATAAACTGTTGGACCACAGGTGTAGATCGTCACCCGTTCTTTATCGATCGGCTGAAATTCTTGGACGCTGCGGCTTAAAGTGTTATATAGTTTCATAGCCAAATACTATCAAATTAAAGCCAATATAAAAAGACCCGAGATTTAACGGGTCTTTTTATATTTTTTAGGCGGCTTTTTTATCCATTCGGAAATCTCTCTCTACATCATCCTGATCCCCCTCGATGTCCTCATACTCCTGTGGCCCAGGTTGATCCGCTTCATCCTCAAAACCTTCCATATCAACAAGCGAAGACCCACAGTGAGGGCAAGCGCCCGGAATTACGTCAGTGTAGCCGACATCACAGCTGGTACACCAGTACCTATCAGGCATACTCCTCCTCAAAATTTTATTTATATTTTTTTCTCCCCTCAAGTGACTGCAGTAGTGTAATCTCGTCAGCGTATTCCAGGTCGCCACCAACTGGCAGACCTCTAGCAATCCTGGTGATTTCAATTTCTCCACCGAATTCATCGATTTTTGATTTGATGTAAGTGGCGGTCGCTTCACCCTCAAGTGACGGGTTAGTGGCGAGAATTACTTCTTTAATTTTAGGATTATTTTTAAGCCTGTCAAGTAGCTCTTTGATTCGCAGGTCTTCTGGACCAATTCCATCAATCGGCGAGATTGCCCCGCCAAGTACATGATATAGACCACCGTAGCCGCGACTTTTTTCTACAGCTACTATATCTAGTGGTTCTTCTACGACAGCTAAAATCTCCCCTTTTCTACCTGAATCGGAGCAAATACTGCAGATTTCATCTTCAGTAATGGAAAAACACTCTTTGCAATATTTTAAATTTTGATTAAGCTTCAAGACCGCTTGGCCAAAAGCTTCAATATCCGATTTTGGCTTCTTTAATAAATAAAAAACCAACCTGGCTGCCGTTTTTGGACCGATTCCTGGAAGCTTAGAAAACTCATCTATTAAATTCTGAACCGCTTTGGGCAACATAATTATTAGAAGTTAGAATTATGAATTAAGAAGTGAGAAAAGTGAGAAGAATAATTCATCCGATTAGCTTTATTGGTCATCTCCATTCTCCTCACTACTTTCTTCTTGTTTCTTTTTATTCGGATCGTTCCAAGTAGCATATTTACATTTTGGATATCTAGAACAGCCCCAAAAAGTCCGACCACGCTTTGTTCGACGCTCAATAATCGTTCCCTCACCACAATCCGGACACTTAACCTTGGTATCGGTCACAATCGTTTTAGTATTTTTGCATTTGGGATAATTTTCGCAAGCGAGAAACTTGCCGAATCTCCCCTCTTTAAGCTTCATCTTACCACCACATTTCTCACATTTTTCTCCCTCTGCCTCTGAAACTTTAGTTGTGTTACCATCGTCGTCAGCAACAACGGCATTTTTCATCTCCTTTTTATTTTCAAGCGGACGAGAATACTTGCAATTTGGATAATCAGAGCAAGCGATAAATTTACCAAAGCGGCCGAATCTCTCGACTAAAGGTTTTTTGCATTCTGGGCATTTTTCGCCGATCTCTTTTATCGGCACAATATCTTTTTTATCCAGCTCTTTATTCTTTTCTTTTAAATTTTCCGCAAATGGTTGATAAAATTCATCAATCACCCCTTGCCACTTTATCTTACCTTCAGCTATTTCATCAAATTCATCTTCCATATGAGCAGTAAACTTGTAATCGATAACCTTGGGGAAATGTTCGACTAAAAGATCAGTGACAATATCGGCGATCTCTTCGGGGAAAAATCTTTTCTCTTCCAACCGGACATATCCGCGATCTTGTATCGTCGACATCGTTGGAGCGTATGTGGAAGGTCGACCGATACCCAAGCTTTCTAGTTTTTTCACTAAGGTGGCTTCGGTATATCTTTTTGGTGGTTCGGTAAATTTTTGCATTTTTTCAAATTGATGAAAATCTAGAATCTCATCTTTTTCAAGTTTCGGAATTGTCGCTTTCTCTTCTTCGACTTCATCATCTCGACCTTCAGTATAAACTTTAATAAAACCATCGAATTTGATGCTTTCTCCGCGAGCAAGAAAAACTAGTTTTTCCTTGATTTGCGCAGCGATGCGCGCTTCAACAATCTCGATTTTTGCCGGTGCCATCTGTGAAGCAACCGCCCTTTTCCAAATCAAATCATAAAGTCGTTGTTCTCTCGAATCTTCTGAAGCTTTTCGCTCGTTAAAATGAGTTGGCCTAATCGCTTCGTGCGCTTCTTGCGCCCGTTTTTTACTAGCGTATTTTAGCGCTGACTCCGGCAAATATTTTACCCCATACTCCTTTTCAACCACCTTGCGAATCTCTTTTACTGCTTCTGCCGACAAATTAGTTGAGTCAGTTCTCATATAGGTAATTTTTCCCGCTTCGTACAATCTCTGTGCCAACATCATCGTTTGTTTGACAGAAACCCCAAGTTTTCTTGAAGACTCCATTTGCAAGGTCGAAGTCGTAAAAGGTGCTGATGCATTTCGAAGAGTTTCGTTCTTGTCGACTGACAACACCTTGTATTTTGCATCTTGCAGAGCCTTCTCTATTCTTTTGGCGTCTTTTTCCGTTTTAATATCAAGCTTTTTGATCGGCTTGCCATCTTCCTCGACAAGATAAGCTTTAAATTTGAGTTCATCTTGTTTTTTAGAAAGTAATACTGCGATAACCCAAAATTCTTCCGGTTTAAAGCCTTTAATCTCCCTCTCTTTTTCAACAACTAATCGGACGGCAACGGATTGGACTCTGCCAGCAGAAAGACCGGATTTTACCTTTTTCCACAGAAGCGGTGAAAGCTTATAGCCAACAAGGCGATCGAGAACCCTTCTCGCTTGCTGGGCATCAACCAAATTCATATCAATCTTCCGCGGATTTTGGACCGCTTTTTTTAGTGCCGAGCTTGTTATTTCAGAAAAGGTAATTCGTTTGACATTTGTATCGTCTTCACGCAATTTCAAGGCTTTTAAAATATGCCAAGAAATTGCTTCTCCTTCTCGATCCAAGTCAGTTGCCAGATAAATATCTTTTGCTTTTGCTTGTTCTTTTTTAAGAGCCGAGACGGTTTTTTTCGAATCTGAAGGGATCTCATAACTAGGCTGGTAATTGCTAGCCACATCAACTCCCAATTCTTTTTTCGGCAGGTCACGCACATGACCAAAAGAGGCCAGGACTTTATAATCCTTGCCCAGATATTTTTCAATCGTCTTTGCTTTCGCCGGCGACTCAACAATTACTAGATTCATCATTCTCCTTGTTTTTGTTTTAATTTTCCGCACAATCTAAAACCAGATTCAATTTTCTCTACTTTACCAGAAATTTCTAAAATCGACATTGTACTATTTAGGGTCACAATATCTAGGCTAGTCAATTTTGCGATTTTGTCAACCGTGATGACCTGATTATCAATCGCCCGTAGTACTTTCTCCTCAATCTCATTCTCCGCCTCTATGGTTTTGTCAGAAACCCCGAAATTATCAACCCCCATTTCCTGCAAAATATCATTTGCCGAAGTCACTAATCTTGCCCCCTGTTTTATTAACTCGTTTGTTCCTTCTGATGCATAGCTGTCGATGTTGCCCGGGACCGCATATACATCACGACCATATTCGTTTGCCAGAGAGGCTGTTATCAAAGATCCACTCTCATGCCGGGCTTCGACCACCAGTGTTCCCAGAGACAAGCCGGCAATTATTCTGTTTCTTAGGGGAAAATTCTGTTTAAGTGGCGGAGTGCCGGGTGGAAATTCTGAAATAATCAAATTATTTTTTTCAATCATTCTCTCAGCAAGTTTAGAGTTTGATGTTGGATATATTTTGTCAACCCCAGAACCCAAAACACCGATTGTGTTGCCCTGATTTTCCAGAGTTAAAAAATGCGCTAAACCATCAACCCCAAGCGCTAAACCGGAAACAATCGAGATATCAGCGTCTACAAGAGGTGGAATAATTTTTTCTAAAATTATTTTTGAATAATAAGTATGTTTTCGGCTGCCAACAATTGAAATTGAAGGCTTTTCAAATAATTTTGTGTTACCGCGACAGTACAAAATTACCGGTGGGTCATAAATTTCCGCCAATAGTTGAGGATAATCGGGGTCAGAATAAAACACTGTCTTGATTTTCTGCTGATCAAATAAATCTTTGGGAGCCTTGCTTTCTCTAAATGCTAATATCGCATCAACGATATTGTCTTCAAAATATCTTTTTAACCGACTAGAAGTCTCGGAGAGAATTTTTTCCGGACTATCTTTATAAAGATGGATAATCTTTCTTAGTGTTTTGGCACCAATTTTCTGGCTCTGGTTTAGATTGAGAAGAATATCTCTGCCCTTTTGGCTTAGTTCTTTCCCCATTTTGTGAAAAAAAATAATTTGTTATATTTGATATATAAATAAATTCTAGCACTTTTAAGGAGTAATGATGAGTGAAAAAGGACCACAACTGGATTTTGCAAAAGAATTGCTTGGGCCAGAGACAAAAGAAGAGGATAATTCGACCGAATCTGATTCTGATAATAATAAGCCAATTGAGTCAATTGGCACAGGTAGCAAACTGGAGAAAAAGGCTACCAGAATAGTGCGTGATCCATCAGACGGATCAACATATGAAGTGCCACTGTAAAACTAGACGGCAATATCTTTATTTTTTTTTAATTCTTTTTACCGCTTGCTCTAAAAGTTTTGTGTACAACATTAATCCTAATTCTTCCATATTTCCGTGTTGCTGGCGACCAAGAATATTCCCACCACCGCGGATCTCTAGATCAGAAAATGCGATATCAAAACCGCTCCCTAGATCAGTCTTTTCTGCTAACGCGCTTAGTCGCTTATAAGCGTTGCCAACTAATTTTTTCTTAAACGTTATATACGCGTAAGCTTGGTCTAAGCCGCGCCCAATCCGGCCCCGAAGCTGGTAAAGCTGGGAGAGACCGAAGCGATCAGCATCCTCAATAATTAAAGTGTTAGCTTGTGGAATATCAAGACCATTTTCGATGATCGTCGAACAAACAAGAATGTCGATATCCCCAGCAGCAAATCCAGCCATCACCGTCGCTAAATCATTCTCCGACATCTGACCATGAGCAAATGAAATTCTTGCTTCTGGCAACAGCTTTTTGAGTTTTTTGTTTTTAGCCTGAATAGTTTTGACATCATTATGTAAAAAATATACCTGGCCACCTCTTTTTAACTCACGTCTGATATATTCAATAATTTTTGAATCATTATACTGTTCAACTTTCGTCACAATCGGCTTGCGATTTTTAGGTGGTGTTTTTATCACTGAAATCTGCCTTATGCCCGACAGAGAGATAAATAGGGTTCTTGGGATTGGTGTCGCCGACATGGAAAGAACATCGACATCAGTCTTTAATTTTTTTAACTTTTCCTTATCCTTGACACCAAACTTCTGTTCTTCATCAATAATCAAGAGCCCAAGTCTTTTAAAACGCAAATTACTGTTTAACACCCTGTGGGTCCCAACAAGAAGATCAATTGACCCAGAGGATAGATTACCCTCGACCTCTTTTTGTTTCTCTGCCGAAACAAATCTAGAAAGTTCGGCAATTTTTATTGGAAAATCCTGTAGTCTCTTGGAAATCGTTTTGTAATGTTGCCTAGATAATATTGTTGTTGGCGCCAATATCACGACCTGAAAACCGTTATTTATTACCTGAGTCGCCGCCCTAATTGCCACCTCGGTTTTACCAAAACCGACATCACCAATCAAAAGTCTGTCCATCGGCGTAGATTTTTCCAAATCAGCATAAATTTCAGCGATCGCCTTTTCTTGATCGGAGGTTTCAATATGTTCAAATGTATCAGCTAATTTTTTATCCCATTTTTTATCAATTTTAATGACTCGATCTTTTTTTACTAGCTCTCTTTTCGCATAAACTTCAAGTAACTCTCTGGCAAGATGAATTATGCTTTGCTCAACTTTCTTTTTCGTCTTTTGCCAAACGGGCGAACCAAGCCTTGATAGTCGCGGTTGTCTTCGGCCAACTCCCTGGTAAACGGTAATTTTGTTTTTTGCACTTTCAGGAACATATAAATTGTCACCATTTAAGTACTCTATCGAGTAGAACTGTCGATAGCTTTCAGCAAGCTGTTTTTTAACCTTGCTTTTGTAGATTCCAATGCCATGATCCTCATGAACAACAAAATCTCCAGGTTTTATTTTTATCCCAGGTAGTCTTAAATGATTTTCATTAATATGAATTTGTTGATATTTTTCAATTTTATTTTTTTTAGCAAGAGAAAAACTATAGATTGACTCAATATTATTGCCCCAAAATTCAATTGCTATTGGATTCGGATCAGAGCAACAGTAGATTTTAATTGTATCTCCTACTGCAGAAATTTGACCAAAAGAAGAGATCTCGCTTTGTCTTTCATAACCAAAATTATGAAGTTGTATGATAACATCATCGTAATTAATATTTTGTCCAACAGCCAAATTTATGCTTCTTTCTTGCGTTGACATAGCTTAGTAAAAGTTGATATGATGAGAATGTAAATGTTGCTGTTTTCAATCTGCTATCTACGCATCTAGAAAGCCTTTGCCCCTCCTTTGGCTTATCTGTTCGTGGATAGCATATTGAAAGCAGTATTTTTTATTAAAAATCTCCTCAAACGAGAAGATTTTTAATTATTGTATAGACATTATTAGGAGATCTCAATGCCCATGTTTTTTGCGGTGCCGGCGAGAATTTTCATCGCTGCCTCTGTATCTTTTGCGTTCAAATCAGGCAATTTTATTTCTGCTAATTCTCTTAATTTTTCTTTAGAAATCTTTCCAACTTTTTCTTTTTTTGCGCTCCCAGAACCTTTTTCAACCCCTGCGGCTTTTCCCAGAAGAACTGCGGCTGGCGGTTGCTTAAAAATAAGCGAAAAAGTCCGATCTTCATAAACTGTGATTTCTACCGGTATAACTGTGTCTCCAAGTTCGCGAGTTTTTTCATTAAAAGTATTACAAAATTCCATAATGTTAACACCATGCTGACCAAGAGCTGGCCCAACTGGTGGCGCCGGGTTCGCTTTCCCCGCGGGACATTGAAGTTTAATTATCGCTTTAATTTCTTTTGCCATTATTTTCCTTGTGCTTGCTATTTATAAAATTCTTAGACTTTTTTAACCTGAAGAAAATCGAGATTTACCGGAGTTTCGCGACCAAACATATTGACTAGAACTTTAATTTTTCCTTTGTCAAAGTCAATATCTTCCACTTTAGCCTCAAATCCTTTGAGTGCTCCATCAGTAATTCGAACCAGGTCGCCAATAGAAAATTCAATCTTGTATTTTGGTTCTTCAACACCCATTCTTTTCTTTATTCTATCAACCTCATCCGGTGACATCGGAGTTGGTCGGACGCCAAAACCAATGAAGCCAGTTACGTTTGGGGTATTTCTGACAACATACCAGGAGTCATCAGTAACGATCATATCGACTAAAACATAACCGGGGAAAATTCTCTTCTCTACTGTTCGTCTTTTTCCATTTCTGATCTCAATCTGTTTTTCTTTCGGCACGATAACATCAAAAACTTGGTTTTCCATACCAAAAGATTCAATTCTCTGTTTTAAATTTTCCGCCACTTGTTCCTCGTAGCCTGAATAGGTGTGTATCACATACCAGTTTCTCTCACCTGATTGCCTGGTAGTCTTAAACTCGGCCTTATCTTCTTCAGTAGTAGTTTTTTCTGATTCTTCAACAACCTCCTCTTCCTTCAGGGCAAGCGAATCTTTTTCTTTTGAATTTTCCATATTATCTTTTTTCATATTTTTACCCCTGTGCGCTAACTAAGAACTCTAAAACTTTTGATAAACCAAAGTCAACCACAGCAATAAATGCTGTTATGACCGCGGATGAAACAACAACTATCAATGTATCTCTTATGAGCTGTTTGCGCGTTGGCCAGCTAACCTTTTTCAACTCTTCATAAGAGTCCAGAAGATACTTTATTGCTCGATTATTTCTCATTTATCTTTTTAACTAATATTTTAGTTTGATCTTGTCTATGCCCCTTGACCCTTCTAAATCTTTTCTTGGGATGATGCTTGACAACTAAAACCTTTTTGCCTTTGCCGGAAGAGATAACTTCAGTTTCAATTGTAGCACCCTTAATCACAGGATCACCAACTTCAACTTTTTTTTCATCGCCAATAAACAAAACTTGATCGAAAACAACTTTCTTGTCCTTCTCCTCTACTTTAGCATCAATTTTGAAATTTTTGCCGACTTCAACCAGATGTTGTTTACCAGCAATTTTTACCACTGCAATCATTTCATACTCCAAATTTAAAAAATCCCCGTTGGATACGCTTTTAGATTAGCAAATAACTATTAAATAGTCAATATCTACTTGAAGAGCATTTTCTTTCGATGAATAAAGATGCTCTGCAAAATCCCAATCATAAAAAATGAAGTCAAAAGCGATGACCCGCCAGAACTCAGAAACGGTAGCGGAATGCCGGTTACCGGAGCAAGACCAATATTCATACCAATATTTACAATTATTTGGAAAAAGAACGTCGAGGCGATACCAACAGACAAAAGGTAACCAAAGCTATCTTTCGACAGGTTAGCGATATCAATCATTCTAATGACAAGAATTAGAAATGCCAGTAATAAAAACAGGTCGCCGATAAGACCAAAGGCTTCTGAATAACCGGAAAAAATAAAATCTGTTTCTGGCTTAGGTAAAAACTGCAATTGTGACTGTGAACCATGACCCAGACCGCGACCAAACATCCCCCCTGATCCGGTAGCAATCAAGGCCTGCTGAACATTATAGCCTTGGCCAAAAGGATCAGAACTGGGGTTGATAAATGTCTCAACTCTTGATCTTTGATAATCCTTCATTAGCGGCGTGAATGGCCCAATCTTGTAAAATGACATGGTAAAAATTGCCAAAAAAAGAATGATTGATAAAAAAATAGTTATATATTGCCGCAAGTTTAATTTGGAAAAAATAACCACCACAAACCAGGAAAAAACTATTACTAACGCTGTCCCTAGGTCTGGCTGAATCAAAACCAAAAAAAGTGGTGGCAGTAGCATCAAAAACATATAAATTATATCGAGTGCTTTAACTCTAGAAATTTTCTTGGCAAAAAAGGACGAGAGAAATATTATTGAGACAAATTTATAAAATTCCGAAGGCTGAATCTGAAATAATTTAAAATCAATCCAACGCGTCGCTCCCCCAGAGGCTTTGCCAAAAATATCAACAACAACAAGTAATATAATCGCGGCGATGTAGAGATACCAACTGGAACCGGAAAGAACTCGATAATCAACCACTGACATCAGAAACATCAGCGCTAGAGCAATAAGAAAAAATATCGCCTGCTTGATGGCTAGTTCAGCGCCTGACCCGGAAAAAACAAGACTGTATATCAAAGCAATGCCGACAGTAGTCAACAGGACCGGAACAATCAAAAGAACAAAATCAATATTTTTTATTTTCGCTAACATTGTTTCCTTTCTAAACATCTCTGAGTATATAGAGATTATATTTTTTACTCAAGACTATATTTAGAAATAAAAAAATAATCCAAAAACTAGTGAATTCCAATTGCCCGCGCATCATGCGCGGGCCTTTTAATTTTAAATCGTAGAAAATTAGACAATTTTTTTCTTAAACTCTTCCAAGCTTTTAATCCCCTCCTCCATTACTGCATCATAAATCACCGTGCTGGGGAACTTTAGATTATTGTCTTTTTTGTATTGCTTCAATTCCAAAATAATTTTTTTCTGATCTGGTTTTATTCCTTGCTTAAAAATCTCGTAATGCTTCATTGAGGATAAGTCCCCGGAAGCCAAAAACCAGATATCCACTCGCCAACGCTCGACAAAACCATCAACCGGTATTCTAAGTCCGATATAATAACCATTGGGCAAATCTTTGAATTTGGGAAAACTAACTAAGTCATCGATCTCAACCTTTTGAAATTTACCAATAGAAATTAATTGGTTTAATATCTCAACTGCCTTCTGCTTACAATGATTATCGGAATAAACATGAATATCAATGTCTCCCGAAAGCATAAGATCATAGCTATAGGCACCGATAGGTTTTACCTCCCCGTATCTACTTAGTAAGTCAAGAAGACCAGTGCTTTTTAATATTTTGTCGGCTGTATCATGATATCTTTTACTCTCTTTAATCAGTCCCATTTTCAACCTCAACAATTTTATTTTTTATCTTGGAGCCACTGACTATACGAACTAAACTTTTACTCACCCCGTAATAATCGGCCAATAATTCAATTAACGCCTTGTTAGCTTTACCCTCTTTCGCCTCAGCGCGTAGCCAAACCTTCAGAGTTCCATCGAGTGCCGCTTGAACCTGTTGCATCTTTGCTCCCGGAACAACTCTGACTGCAACTTTCATTATTTGAGTTCCTCATCGAGCGCCTGATTGACCAATTTATCAGCCGCTTTGTTCTCTTCGCGAGGAACATAAACAAAAGATATATTTAGCTTCATCTGATTTATCATTTCGCGCATCTGCGCCACAAGGAGTTTTATATGATCCTGTTTAATTTTATAATTTCCATTTATCTGCTCGACCACTAGCTGACTATCGAGTCGGCAAATCACCTCTTTTTCCGCAATATTATTTTCCGCAAACCATTTGCTTTTCAAGAGAATATCTAACGCAGCGATTATCGCCTGATACTCCGCTTCATTATTTGTGGCCCGACCAATACATTTTTTGAACTTATAAATCTCTTTGCCATTTTGATCATAAAAAACGCCACCGATCGCTGCCGGCCCCGGATTACTGCGAGACCCCCCATCAGTGTTGATGATAATTTTATCCATTTAAACCCAAACCAATTTTCGACTTAATCCCGGAAAGAGTTTTCTCTGCGATTGGAGCGACTTTTTCGCTTCCGATTTTGAGAATCTTCATTAATTCCGCTTTGTCAGAAATGAACTTTTTGTGTCTTTCTTGTTTTGACTCTAGAAATTCAACCAGTGCTTCAGCCAAATCCTTCTTAAATTCACCATAACCGTGGCCAAAATAATCCGCTTCGAGACTTCTGATATCACGACCAGTAACACCGGAAAAAATGTTAAGTAGATTGCTCATCGCCGGCTTATCTTCTCGCGAAACTATTTCATCCCCCGAATCGGTAACTGCTTTCATAATCTTCTTTCGGATTAGATCAGGAGAGTCAGAAAGAGCGATGAAATTATATTCACTAGGAGCGGATTTGGCCATTTTTTTCTTCGGGTCATCAAGACCCATTACCCTGGGAACACCGGATTTTGTCACCGGCTCGGGAATAGTAAAGATTTTGCCATAATTTCTGTTTACTCTCTCAGCAATATCGCGAGTAAGCTCGACATGTTGCTTTTGATCATCACCGACAGGCACATCTGTCGTTTGATAAAGTAGAATGTCAGCGGCCATCAGAATTGGATAGGTGTACAGCCCAACGGAAACATTTTCTTTTTTATCTTCTGATTTCTCTTTGAACTGCGTCATGCGATTCAACTCACCTTTGGTGGCAAAACAGTTCAAAATCCAGGCCAACTCAGAATGTTCCGGACGAGTTGACTGAACAAAAATTAGCGATTTTTTTAGATCAACTCCACAAGCCAAATACCAAGCGGCAACATCTAAGATATGGTCAGAAAGCTTCGGATCACGACTGGCGGTGATTGCATGTAAATCAACAACGCAAAAAATCGATTCGTCAACATGATTCTGCAACTCGATCCATTGCTTGATCGCCCCCAAATAGTTTCCGATGTGAAGCATGCCGGTCGGCTGTATGCCAGAGAAAACTCGTTTCATATTATTTCCTAGTTAATTTAACTTATCAGTAAAATAACAAACCGGACAAATAAAATCCAGTTTCTTACTTCATAATTTTAATCGAATAATCAAATTGAACCCCATCACTTCCCCAGTCATAACCAGCACAAGTCGCCCTCTCTTTAAATTCATTGTCCTCAATTTCCATGCTTTTTATTGCCAAGATGATAAAGGGCTGGCTGCGATTTTCATCGGCACAAGACATTGAGCCACTAGCATAGTAGCGATAAGCATAGTAATAATTTCCGCTGTTTTTTGGATCAATTGGCACTTTTGATATATAAGGACGCAAAAATTCGAGAAAATTTTCCCCATCAACGCTCGTCTCCCAGCTCCCACCACCACTGATTGTCTCCTCTGGAAAATCGCCCTTTTCTCTCTTGTAGGTATTCAGCCCACTGACGATGGTATTCATATCAGCGATTCTTTTTGTGTCCCTAGCCTTTTTTTGACTAGCGGAGTAATTGATACCAATAAAGCTGGTGATGATACCGATAATCGCAATAACTATCAAAATTTCTATTAAAGTGAATGATTTTTTCATAATAAATTAATTATACGATCTTTTACTTATTCTGGTTTTTAGCCCAAAAGCAAATCTCTTGTTTGCTGACAATTTGTTGTAATCTTTTGTTTGCATACCAAGATAAATTTGGGCGAAGGGGTGCAGTTCACAACTGTTTAAATAACATCCGAAACCCCAAAACTTTAATTTTCTCACTTCAGTATCATCACTATTTAACTTTTTGAAAGAGAAATTTGTGGTAATAGAATTACTATTGCTGACACTTAAATCGCTGACACCCGCAGCAAAGGCATATTCGATGTCTCCAAATTCAGAACCTGAAAAAGGACTAAAACGATAAATTTTTATTCCCTGGTCAGAAAACAGCACCAATCCATTAGCGAGGGTGCAAGATATTGTTGGCCCTTCCTCGTCAAGTTCGTCAAAAACCGCTCCGGGGTAGGTTTTGCACAATCTGGCAGAATCAATGATTTTCATATTTTCATCAATGAACAAAAACCCCTCAACTGGATTTGAAGAGCCATTTAGTTTAACAACCCTGCCAGTTTTTGTCGCTCCTATTGCATCATCAGAGATTTGTCTCATGATTCTCTGATTCTCTCGGCTAACCTCAGAGCTGGTAGAAATTAATGTTTGATTACCAAGAACTGAAGAAAATATCCCGGTTACTAAAACCAAAGCGAAAGAGAAGATCGCCATAGCAATCAAAATCTCTATTAGAGTGAAGGCTGATTTATTTTTATTTTTTATCATCACAGCGCCTGCTTCCAGTTAGTTAATACCTCTCTTAACTCAATTTTGTGGCTTTTCCCTCGGGAGCTCCACTCTACAGTAGCTACCGCCTTAACTGAATTATCATCTAGCGACCCCCCGTCCAAATCTGGATTAATCCCTGATTTTTCAAATGTCAGATAAATTGTGTAATCCGTCCCGAATGAAGTTCTGCCGATACCAGCATTGCCGCTGCTCGGGAAAAGAAAAAATTTACCACTCATCCCAGGGGTTTCGCAGTTAAAATTTGGAAAATATTTTGTTGTGCCATCAGTGGTAGGAATTTGAATTGTCCCAGATGCATTATTGCAAACTAGCGAATTCCAATTTGTCGAGTCATCTCCATCAACATAGTTGGTGTCTCTGGTGATTCTCACCGCCTCTATCGTCTCCATCGCCCGGTAATACGCATGGGCACGCTCACGGGTAAACTGTAAATTATTATTTAATATTACATTTATCGCCAAAACCGCTCCGGCAATCATAATTAGAATCGCGCAGGCAATCAAAGTCTCGATCAATCCAAAAGATTTTCTTGATTTACTTTTCATAAATTAACCACCTCGACAGAGAAATTTTGATTATTTGTGGAATTATTTATTCGAATGATTTTACCAAGACCAGAATTCTTTACCCTTAGGATAATATCTAAAGGATTCGGACAATTATACAGCTGTGGGCCATTACAACTCCAGATTTTTTCTTGAGGGGTTTTACCGATAAAGCTGAAATAATAACTAGAGGGGTCTATCTCTTCATAGCTTGAGAGCTTAACAGAATCAAGAATAATACTTGGGTCAGCTTCGGAATAAAGCTCGACTCTCGGATTACCTCTTGGGTCATTAGAAATTTTAATCGTATACGCTCCCCTCTCAGTCGAATATCTCTGATAGTTAGGATTAGCGTTAAGTGATCTGGCATATTCGATCAACTGAGCAACCGCATCAGCATCTGAATTTAATGAGGCTCTTCTCTGATAAGAAGAGAACATCGGAATGGCAATCGCTGTCATTAGAGCAATTATCGAGAGTGAAATCAGAAGCTCAATCAAAGTCATTCCCTGCTGGCTTTTTCTTACTCGATGCTCCATCAGAAGATCCCTCCAAACTACAACTACATTATAGCAAAATTGAGATAATAATCGATTAATCTCTGGCCGAAAAGGAGAGTAATGATCGCCGAGACAATTAAAAATGGAGCAAAGGGAATCTGGCTCTTAAGTTTCCCCTTTTTTACTAAAATTGTCACCACACCAAAAACAGCGCCGATGATAAAAGAGAGAAATAAAAACAAGAGAGCGCTTGGATAGCCGAGCAAGAAACCAAATCCCAGACCAATTTTGATATCACCGGATCCCATCCAGCGCTCATCAGATATGCCAACTAAAATTCCCAGGATTCCGCCACCAACAAGACCACCCAGAAGAAAGCTATCAATGGAATAAATATTAGTAAGCAGACCAGCTAGAATTGCCAAAGCTAAAAATAACCAGGAAAAAACTTCCGGTATTTCAAGATGCTTAAGGTCATAGATAAAGATTAAAACTAAAAGCATAAAAATCGGCAGATAAAACAAGAGAGACAAGCTAAAACCAGAGATGTAATAAGCAAGCGCGAATAAAAAACCAGTTGAGAGCTCAATTATTGGATATTGAATCGATATTGGCTTACTACAAAACCGACACTTTCCGCCAAGCATTAAGTAGCTAAAAAGCGGTACGAGATCATAGAACGGAATAGTTTTTTTGCACTTAGGACAATATGAGCGACCAAGAAAAATATCCTTCATCTTCGGAAATCGATAAATTATGACGTTCAAAAAACTGCCAAAAAATATTCCTAAAATAAAAAATATCAGATAATAAATCATTTACTTGAATTATACAAAACAAAATATATTTTCTCAAGAAGACATTTCTAAAAAACTAGAATAATCATTTCTACCCACTGATAGATCTGAAGCGACAATCTCTATTCCACTGCCACTATATATTACATCAATTTTTCTGCATATTAATTCATTCAATCAAACAAAAACACCCCAAGCAATATAAGCCGGGGTGTTTTTAATATATCTAGCTATGCGCCCTAACCATCACATGTGTTTTGAGCCGTAGAAATATCACTGCCAGTCACTTCTCTGCCAGCACCGTTATAAACACACCAGTATGTAGAAGTGTTTTTTGAAAGTCTTCCTATTATGGCGTAATTGCTACCAGACATTATTCGAATTCTATACCTCTTCAATAGAGTAGAATCAGAATTTGGATTTTCCGGTAATTTGGCAATCAATGCCTTGCCATCAATATCTTTCCAATTTGATATACTTGCGTCATTAGTACCAGTTGCTGTTAAATAAGACCAGTTTACTACACCTAAATCTCTATCAACCTTAATTACTTCCAGGGCTTTGGAAAGCTCTGACATATCACTTTTAACCTGCGCGTCCTTGGCTCTGTTTCTTGCAGAGATTAAGTTGACAAAAATTACCCCAGCCAGAATCGCGATAATCGCGATAACGATCAAAAGCTCGATTAACGTAAAGGCTTTTTTCATTTCTTCCTCCTAAAATTTATATATTTATCATAGTTATTATATCATGACCGATCGACCGCGGCTATTGCATTTGTGTAATTTGATATATCGGAACCAAAACGGCAAAAACTAAGATCGCCACACCTATGCCTACCACTACCATAGCAAGCGGCTCAACCAATGAATATACACCCTTGACGGCGTTGTCGGCCTCTCCTTCGTAAAATCTGGCGAGCTTCTCCATCACTTCGCCCGATTTGCCGGTTTGTTCGCCAACGGCCAACATCTGGCTGACAAGCGGCGGGAATAGCGGGTCTTTGGAAAGTTCAGCACTAAAAGATATTCCTTTCTGAACATTCTTGGCGATCCGGCGAAGAGATTTTTTATAATAACCGTTTATCATCACATTTGCAGTCGTGTTAATCGCCTCGATCATTGGCACACCTGACTCGAAAAGCATCTCAATGGTTCGACAAAATCTCGCCATATAGATGTCCAAAGTTACTTTTTTAAAACCGGGTAGATTGA
>Ga0265294_10004377_pt1 | contig 17692 bp, 17 predicted proteins | sample MunlanPumphouse3_FD_192504 | JGI IMG/M metagenome (GOLD analysis project Ga0265294, IMG submission 192504) | Groundwater microbial communities from a municipal landfill in Southern Ontario, Canada - Pumphouse #3 | ecosystem: Environmental > Aquatic > Deep subsurface > Groundwater | place...
TATCCCAACAATTACCTTTACGGCTCATGCTTTGGCAAGCTTTCAAAGATTCCAGTACATTGACCGTTTGTTTGCTGGCATATTGAACACCCCTATCCGAATGAAAAATCACGCCTTGAATGAAGGGCCTATTTCTGTTTGCCATTCTGATAGCTGGTATTACAGTACTCGATGCGCTCAAGGAGTCACTCATAGACCAACCGATTACTTTGCGATCAAAAAGATCCAACACAACTGTCAGATAAAGAAATCCATCCAAACAAGGGATGTAAGTGATATCCGAAACACAGGCCTGAGCCGGCTCTTCTCTGTAAAAATCCCGATTCAATATGTTGGGTGCAACCCGATAGTTGTGCGATGAATCATAGGTCTTCTTAATCTTCTCGTCAAGTTCCATATACACTCGTTTGAGTTTACCAACCGGGACTTTAAGCCATCGGGAATAAGAGCCTCGCGATACTTTCAATACATTACACATCACCTCAATCGTCCATCGTTTCGAGTGGTAGTCGTGAATAAACCCGCAGATTAACGACCGCTCTTGGAGATGATGCTCAATGCTTTTTTTATATCTCAAGCTCAATTTCTGACTCGTTAAGTCGTTTTTCCAATTCCTTTATCCGTCGGGCTTCATCACTCAGCGATTGTACACCTTTACCGGGGAAACGCGCTTCGCCCTTCTGCTGGTACTCCTTTCGCCAACGATATAACAACAAGGGATCAACTCCCAATTCATGTGCGAGTTCTGACACGTTTTTTCGTTCTAAACTCAGTTTAACAGCATTTTCCTTAAATGTCTTGTCGTAATGTGTTCTTTGTTTTCTCATAATTCACAAAATTAAGAAATTCGTTTACTTAACTTTGTGTCTCAGCAAATATAGCAACTCCACTCCAAACTGCGTAAATACCTTGCACATGATTTTTCTATTCAAATTGTTACAATAAAAGGTAAGGGAATTATGCTGAAGATATAATATCAATATAATGATATTGTTAAAATTTTAGATTGTAAAACTCTACTCCTTAAAACATAAATTAAACAATTTTTTATCCTAAACTTGCATAATGATATAATTAATTATATCTTTGCCCTGCTAAACTATAACAACTATGGAGAAATTAAAAACAAAAACTGTTATTAAGATGCTTCAAGATGATGGGTGGTATCTCGACAGACAAAAAGGCAGCCACCGGCAATACAAACATCCAATAAAAAAAGGGACGGTTACAGTCAACGGAAAGCCAAACGAAGTAATGTCTCAGTTTTTGTTAAGTAGTATTTTTAAACAAGCACAATGGTAAGATTCACCTTGTAAATAACAAAATTATGGGGATTATTAAAGTTACAGTAGATTGGTTGGATAACTACGGAGCTGTATCCGACCAGATACCCGGCTGTGTAGCTACTGCCGGTAGTTTCGAAGCTATAAAAGAAGCCTATGCTTCTGCTCTTGAATTTCATAAGGAGGGACTTGATGTCAATGAGGTTCCAGCATGTATGCAAGCAGAATATAAACTTGATTTCGAACTTACTACACGCGCTTTACTTCATCTTTTAGATGGAACTCTTACCAGAGCTGCTATTTCACGCGCTACGGGAATTAATGAAAAACAATTATATCATTATATGTCCGGAGTACGTACAGCTCGCTCTGATAAACGTGATAAAATAGTTGCTGCTATTCATGAAATTGGACAGCGATTAATATCAGTTGTGTAGCAGAAAGGTTGGTTTTTAGCTTTTCATTTTTATCAATTGCTCATACCGCTCCAACACCTCCTCTGCAATCTGTTCCCATGATTTTGTAAGCGTTCGAGCGGCATCGATACCGGTTCTTTTCAGTAAATCTGGTTGTAATGACAATTCTTTCAGTTTAAGTGCCAGCGAAACGGGATTGTTATTGATCAGAAATCCGTTGTAATTATCGATAATCTGACTGGCGGCGGTTGCACCACGAATCATGAGTGATGGTGTATAAAGAGCAGCGGCTTCCCTGGCGACTAATGCCCAGGTGTCGTACAAAGAAGGAAATAGGAATAAATCAGCAGCCGCGTAATAATCACACAACACATTCCGGTCGGATATCATGCCGGTAAAAAATACCTTGTCGCTGATGCTCAGTCTGGAGGCAAGTGCTTTCATGTCTTCAGCGGCATAACCGGTACCCACGAAATACATCCTGAACTTTCGGTCGCATTGTGCCAGTCCTTCGAGAATAAGCCGGAGGTTTTTCTCCCAGACCAGCTGGCCGACATACAGAAATACCAGTTCATCCTCCGGAATGTGTAATTTCAGCCGGGCGATTTTTTGGAGCAGTTCAGGTTCTGTTTCCGAACTGAAATCATTCCCGTTATTCATAACCACCACTTTCCCTTTGTAACCGTATTCGCGCAGGGTATCTTCCACTGCTTCCTGCGGAATCCATACTTCATCGGCCTGGTTATAAAAATAGACCAGTTCCAGCATCATCAGCTTGATGATGGCTTTGGAGCGAAGCGATTGCTCGAAATTATCTTTGTACTTGGAGTGAAAGGATGCGACAAAGGGAATTTTCCGCTCACGGGCAATTTTTAGTGCCAACAGTCCGGAAGTAAACGGACAATGCGCATGTATGAGCGAAAAAGAAATTTTCTCTAATTTTGCTTGAAATGCCAGGTCGAAATCCGGCAACCCGAGGCGATAAGGCTCCCTGTTAATCAGTGGTACTGAGGGATATCGATACACCGGAAAGGGATCCTGATCGATGTAATCAGGCGCTTTGGGTGTCACCACACAAACCTGTTCGCCCTTGTTGTGCAGACAGCGGGCGTATTGCTGCACGGTAATGGCTACACCGTCGATGATGGGAGGGTAGCTGTCGTTGAATTGTCCGATTGTTTGCATCATACATTCAAGTTTGATGATGCAAAGCTATCAAAAAAATCGTAACTCCCATTGACCCCTCATCAGTCATTTGTAATTAATCAAAACGAAGGCCTTTTGAAATAATTTTTCCTTATAAATTAGCAAGTTATTTTACTTGCGAAAGTTCAAACTTTAATACAATACTTCTGACCGTCGATTGTTGACAGCTAACTTTCGACTGTTAAATTTTCCATTGTTCAATTCAACAAATAATTGTACCTTTGTTGCTCGAAAAAAACCTTCTTGTATGAGCAAAACCGACAAACAATATGACCAGGTCGCTGCCATTTGCAGAGATGTATTTACGAAGAAAATGAAGGATTACGGCGCGTCGTGGCGTATCCTGCGTACGCAGTCGGTCACCGACCAGATTTTCATTAAGGCCAACCGCATCCGGAGCATTGAAATAAAAGGCGTGACGAAAGTGGATGAAGGAATACGCTCGGAACTGATTGCCATTGTGAATTATGGTGTCATCGGATTGATTCAGCTTGAGCTTGGTATGTCGGACAAGGATGATTTGAACTATGAGAAGGGCATGCAATTGTACGACAAGTATATACAGCAGGCAAAGGAGCTAATGATGGCTAAAAATCATGATTACGATGAAGCCTGGCGGTTCATGCGCATGGAGTCTTATACGGATTTAATCCTGATGAAAATCAACCGCACCAAGCAAATCGAGGATAATTTGGGAGTGACCCTTGCTTCGGAAGGTATCGATGCCAATTACTTCGACATGATTAACTATGCAGTCTTCGGTTTGATAAAAATGGAGGAAAATTTTTGAAAAGAAGACGAAAATATTCAAAGTCCCAGAATTCGGGTAAATTGCTCGGTACGCTTCCGGTTCTGCTGCATGCTAACCGACTGCTCATCGGACTGGTATTTATTTTCTCCGGATTCGTGAAAGCGGTGGATCCGCTGGGTACGGTTTACAAAATTGAAGATTACCTCACAGCTTTTGATGGAATATGGGCCGGACTGACTTTCCTGGCTTTTCCGGCTGCTTTTCTGCTGATTGCTATCGAATTGCTTATCGGACTGAACCTCGTTTTTCAGGTGAAATTCAAATTCTCGTCCTGGTTGGCTTTCGTGTTTATGTTAATCATGACACCGTTGACCTTGTACATTGCCTTGTATAACCCGGTTACGGATTGTGGCTGTTTCGGCGATGCGCTGAAAATCAGCAATTGGATGACTTTCTACAAAAATGTTTTCTTTTTTATACTGACTTTACTGCTCCTGATTTATCAAAAAAAATTCAATAAAATTTTCCTGCCTAAAGTCGAATGTGGTTTTGTTATTGTCTTTGTCGTTGCTTCTTTTGGATTTATGGTATATAACCTGACACACTTGCCTGTGCTGGATTTTCGTCCGTATAAAATCGGTGTGAATATCCCGGATGCGATGAAAGTTCCTGATGATGCACCGGCTGATGTGTATGAATATAACTTCGTTTACGAGAAAGAAGGGGTGAGGAAAATATTTTCGATTGATGATTTGCCGGATTCCAGCTGGACTTTTGTCAGCCAAGAAACCAAACTGGTTTCGGAAGGCTACAAACCTCCTATCCACGACTTGGTGATTCTGACGGCTGAATTTGAGGATGTAACGCATGAAGTGTTGTGCTACGAGGGTACGACCTATCTAATTGTCATGTACGATCTGCAAAAAACATCAGAAAAAGGCATCGAAAAAGTAAAAGCTTTTGTCGCAAATAAACTAAAAGAACTTCCGGAGGTGAAAGTCTATGCCTTGACGGCTTCTTCCACCCACGATATTCAGGAATTTAAAACGAAATACGGGCTGACATTCCCTTTTTATAAGACCGACCCGATTACCCTCAAAACCATGATCCGGGCTAATCCCGGGATGATGAAAATTGTGGATGGAACGGTGAGGGGGAAATGGAATGGAAAACGTTTATGATGAAACAATTAGACCTGTCAGGTTTTAAAAACCTGACAGGTCTGTAGAGTATAAATCAAACAAAATCATTGTCAAACATATAATATCAAACAAAAAAATGAGAAAAAACATTGTAGCAGGTAACTGGAAAATGAATAAAACCCTACAGGAAGGGTTGGCGTTGGCTGAAGAACTGAATGGCGCATTGAAAGGTGTAACACCGAATTGTGATGTGGTAATCGGTACGCCGTTTATCCACCTTGCCAGCGTGGCTGCTGCCATCGACACCAACAAAATCGGAGTAGCTGCTCAGAATTGTGCTGATAAGGAATCTGGCGCTTATACAGGTGAAATTTCAGCTTCTATGGTGAAATCGACTGGTGCGAATTATGTGATTTTAGGTCACTCAGAAAGACGCGCATACTATGGCGAAACGGCTGAAACGCTGAAAACCAAAGTTGAACTGGCGTTGAAAAACGAACTGACTCCTATCTTCTGTATCGGTGAAGTATTGGCTGAAAGAGAAGCTGAAAAACATTTTGATGTGGTAAAAGCACAGATTGTAGATTCATTGTTTGCTTTATCTGCTGAAGATTTCGGTAAAATTGTACTGGCTTACGAACCGGTATGGGCTATTGGAACTGGTAAAACGGCTTCTGCTGCTCAGGCACAGGAAATGCATGCCTTTATCCGTCAGACACTCGCTGCCAAATACGGTCAGGAAGTAGCTGATAACTGCTCAATCCTTTATGGAGGAAGTTGCAACGCCGGTAATGCCAAAGAATTATTCGCTAATCCCGATGTGGATGGAGGTCTGATTGGTGGCGCTTCGTTGAAAGTGGCTGATTTCAAAGCGATCATTGACGCGTTTTAATGAAAAATAAACCTGTCAGGTTTTTAAAACCTGACAGGTTTGAAAATGTATCATGGCAAAAACCAAGAGCGTATATGTCTGCCAAAACTGCGGCAACGATTCTCCGAAATGGATAGGGAAATGTCCGTCCTGCGGGGAATGGAACACCTATGTCGAAGAAATCATCAGCAAAGAGAGCAAACAAAGCATCCAGCTGGCGGGTATTCAGGTGACAAAAGAGAAGCCGGTGTTGATTTCTCAAGTGGAAACAACCGAAGAAAGCAGAATCGATACACATTCGGGTGAGCTGAACCGGGTACTGGGTGGAGGATTGGTTCCCGGATCGCTCGTGCTCATTGGCGGCGAACCGGGCATTGGTAAGTCAACCCTCGTGTTGCAGGTGGTGCTGAACATCCGCAACAAAAAAATACTCTATATTTCGGGAGAAGAGAGTGTCAAACAAATCAAGCTGCGCGCTGAACGGTTAAACCCTGATGTGGCGGATTGTTATGTAGTCAGCGAGACCTCCCTCGAACAGATTTTTGTACACATTAGTAATATCAATCCTGATTTGGTGGTGGTCGATTCCATCCAGACGGTGTCAACCGAAACCATTGAATCTTCTCCCGGCTCTGTGTCGCAAGTGCGTGAATGTGCCGCGGCTTTACTGAAATACTGTAAGAGCTCCGGAATACCTGTTTTACTCATTGGTCACATCAACAAGGAAGGCAGTATTGCAGGTCCAAAGGTGCTGGAGCATATTGTTGATACAGTGTTGCAGTTTGAAGGCGACCAACATTACATGTACCGCATTCTGAGAGCCATCAAAAACCGTTTCGGAAGCACAGCCGAATTGGGCATCTTCGAGATGCAGCACAACGGACTGCGGGAAGTAAACAACCCGTCGGAATTGTTATTGTCACAAAACCACGAAGGACTCAGTGGGGTAGCCATCGCGTCTGCCGTGGAAGGCATCCGTCCGTTTTTGATTGAAGTGCAATCGCTTGTAAGCTCTGCCGCCTATGGAACTCCCCAACGTTCCTCAACCGGTTTTGACTTACGTCGCCTGAATATGCTGCTCGCCGTACTCGAAAAACGCGTGGGTTTCAAATTAGCACAAAAAGATGTCTTTCTGAATATTGCCGGCGGTATCAAAGTCAACGACCCGGCTATTGACCTGGCTGTCATCTCCGCCATCCTGTCTTCTAATGTAGATATTGCCATCGAAAAGCATGTATGCATGGCCGGTGAAGTCGGACTTTCAGGCGAAATACGTCCCATCAACCGCATCGAACAACGCATCCGCGAAGCCGAAAAACTCGGTTTCACCAAAATGATCATCCCCAATTTCGACCTCAAAGGACTCAACCTCGGCAACATCAACATGGAAATCATCCGGGTGAAGAAAGTAGAGGAAGCATTTCGCGTGTTGTTTAAAAAATAAATTTTTATGAATATTCGATAAATTTTTCTACTTTTGATGGCTCATTAAATTTGAATAACATAAAAATACATAAAAGATATCATATGAAAGTAACGCGTATATTTGATTTGCTTGATAATTATCTGGAAAATTATCCAAATCAGGATGTAGCTTTAGCTTCCAAAAAAAATGGAAAGTGGAAAAAAATCAGCATTCAGGAATATGTTGAAGCTGTGAATAACATCAGCTATGGTTTGCTGAAATTGGGTGTTAAAGTCGGAGATAACATTGGTATTGTCAGCGGAAACCGTCCCGAATGGAACATGCTGGATATGGCTATCATGCAGGTTGGCGCCATTTCAATCCCGATATATCCAACCATTAGCCAGGATGATTACCGTTATATTCTGAATCATGCGGAGATGAAAATAATATTTATCGAAGGAAAAGACCTTCGCCGTAAACTGGAGCCGGTGATGCCTGAAATAAATACCCTGAAAGAGATATTTCTGTTTGATGAAGAAGACGGTGAGTATAAATACCTTGACCAGCTGGTTCAGCTAGGGAAAGAAAATCCTGTTCCGCAGGAGCTTACTAAAATGAAAGCCGCGATAAAGCCGGAAGAGATGGCAACCATCATTTACACATCAGGCACTACCGGAAACCCCAAAGGGGTGATGTTGTCACATGATAATCTTATAAGTCAGCTTGATAATCTGAAAATGACTCCGGCTAAGTGGAGCAAGACAGCTTTGAGTTTTCTCCCGCTTTGTCACGCTTATGAACGTATTTTGGTGTATCTTTATCAATATCTGGGCATGTCGGTATATTATGCTGAAAGTTTGGGTACTATAGCAGACAACATCAAAGAAGTTAAACCAACCATGATGACGGCTGTTCCTCGTTTGTTAGAGAAAATATATGATAAACTTTACCTTTCAGGTAAAAAATTGCCTTTTGTAAAACGCAGGTTGTATTATTGGGCATTTAACTTAGCAACTAAATATCAACTGGAAGGAAACAGCTGGTGGATGAAATGGCAGTTGAAATTGGCTGATAAACTGATTTATTCAAAATGGAGAGAAGCCATTGGCGGTAATTTCGATATCGTGGTATCGGGAGGTTCTGCACTGCAACCGCACATGGGTTCTTTCTTCTCTGCAATAGGAATGCCGGTGTTTGAAGGGTACGGATTGAGCGAAACCTCTCCGGTGATAGCCGTAAGTCAACGTGTGAAACATGGGCGTAAATTCGGAACAGTAGGGTTACCGCTTCCCGGAGTTGAAGTTAAGTTAGGCGAAAGAGATGAGATTCTATGCCGTGGGCACAATGTGATGATGGGTTATTATCGTAATCCGGAAATGACAGCGGAAGTGATTGATGCAGATGGTTGGTTCCATACCGGCGATACCGGAAAGTTCACACCGGAAGGTCAATTGATTATCACCGGCCGTCTGAAAAGTATTTTCAAAACATCCTTTGGTAAATATGTAAATCCGCAGGCCATTGAATCAAAATTTACGGAATCCCCTTTTATCGACAATATGATTGTGGTGGGTGAGAATAAAAAATTTGCTGCTGCACTCATCTCTCCGGATTTTGTGTACCTGAAATCCTGGTGTGGGGTTCATAATATACCTTATAACGGTAATGCAGAAATCATTCAAAATAAGACGATACTGAAGCGTTACGAGGAAGAAGTGAAGAAATACAATGCTTTATTCGGAGATTTTGAACAGGTAAAACGGTGGCAGCTGGTATCTGAAGAATGGACACAGCCGGGCGGTTTCCTTTCACCGACGCTAAAGATCAAACGCAAGGTGATCCAAGGATTTTATGCCGACAGAATTGAGAAGTTGTTTGCGTAAAATACATCATCATGAAAGCAACCGCATTCTTAACAATTATTCTTTGCAGCATGGGACTATTTCTAAAATCCTGCAGCACCATTCCTCCGGGAGCTACGGCTGTATCTTCTTTTGATAAAGAAAAGTATTTAGGCAAATGGTATGAAATTGCCCGGTTCGATTTCAAATTCGAAAAGGATTTGAATAATACAACAGCTTTTTACAGTCTGCGCGACGATGGATTTATCAAGGTACAGAATCGGGGTTACAATTACGTGACAAACGAATGGAAAGAGTCAATCGGCAAAGCTAAATTTGTAGGTAACCCTACGATAGCTATGCTGAAAGTGTCGTTTTTCGGCCCGTTTTACGGGGGGTATAATGTAATAGCCCTGGATGATGAGTACAAATACGCGCTCATCGCGGGGAGCAGTCTGAAATACCTCTGGATTCTGGCAAGGGAGAAGACCATCCCTGAAAAAATCAAAAACGCTTATGTGAAAAAAGCGCAGGAAATTGGTTTTGATACTGATAAACTGATTTGGGTGGAGCATGACTGATTTTTTCTTCCATTGATAAATACTATCTTTGCAGTTCGTTTTTTAAGGTAGATTATCAGAAAGAAAATGAAATTAAACGATAACACCGCTGTATTGTTGCTGCACTGTCCCGATAAACCGGGGATTCTGGCTGCTGTGACTGAATTTATCAATCATCACAAGGGAAATATTTTATACCTTGACCAGTACGTAAATCGCGAAGAGAAAATTTTCTTTATGCGGGTCAAGTGGGATTTGACAACATTTCAGATTCCCAAAGAGAAAATTCAGGACTATTTTCAGACCTTGTTGGCAAGTCGGTTTGACATGCATTTCAGGCTTTATTTTTCCGATACGAAACCTAGGATGGCCATTTTTGTGTCGAAGATGCCGCATTGTTTGTATGATTTATTGTCGCGTTATGCAGCAGGGGAGTGGCATGTCGAGATACCTTTGATTATCAGCAATCATCCGGATATGGAACCAGTGGCGAAACGTTTCGGGATCGAATATCATTATTTTCCTATCAACAAAGATAACAAGGTCGAACAGGAAGCTAAGGAATTGGAATTGTTAAAGTCTAAAGGCGTCACTTTTTGTGTGCTGGCGCGCTACATGCAAATTCTTTCTCCGGAATTTATCAACCATTATCCCGACCGTATCATCAACATCCATCATTCTTTCCTTCCGGCATTTATGGGAGCGAAACCCTATCATGCAGCACATGAAAGAGGGGTGAAGATTATCGGCGCAACTAGTCATTATGTAACTACCGACCTTGATGCCGGTCCGATCATTGAACAGGATGTAACCCGCATTTCGCATGTGGATACGGTGGAGGAACTGATACGTAAAGGGCGTGATTTAGAGAAAATAGTGTTGTCGCGTGCGGTCGAAAAACACATTGAAAGAAAAACACTTACCTATAAAAACAGAACCGTCGTGTTTCAGTGATGCGTTATTTCATCTATTTTGCATACAATGGTACAGCTTACCACGGCTGGCAAATTCAACCTAACGGCATTTCCGTGCAGGAAGTGTTCACGAATGGGTTACGCACCTTGTTTCAGGAGGAAACGAATGTTGTGGCTGCCGGTCGCACAGATACCGGCGTGCATGCCAAACAGATGGTGGCGCATTTCGATTCTGCACACGATGATTTGGCCGGTAATGATTATGTGCGCCGGCTCAACAGTATCCTGCCGAAGGACATTGCCGTGGATAAGATTATCGCGGTAAACCCCAATGCTCATGCCCGTTTCGATGCCATTTTCCGCAAATACGAATATCACCTCTATATCGGTAAGAATGTGTTTAAAGAAAACCTGGCGCTGAGGATGTTTCATCCGCTGGATTTCGACCTGATGAATGAAGCGGCACAAAAACTAAAGGATTACACCGATTTCACCAGTTTCAGTAAACTTCATACCGATGTGAAAACCAACAATTGTGTTATCACAGCAGCCGGCTGGCAACAACAAGATGATGAGTGGGTGTTTACCATCGAGGCCGACCGTTTCCTGCGCAACATGGTGCGTTCTATTGTTGGGACCCTCTTAGATGTTGGTATGCATAAATTGAGCGTAGCCGATTTCTGCTGCATCATAGAAGCCAAAAATCGCTGCAAGGCCGGCGTTTCTGTTCCTGCACACGGGCTGTATTTGGTAGAGGTTAGGTATCCGGAAGATTTTTTTAAGTGAATAGTTGTATTTTGTAGTAAGTAAAAAAATCAGATATTCTCTTTGAAAATTAAATTAATTGTTGTACTTTTGCAAGCCAATTTGTAAGAATAAAAAAATAAAACATTAAGATATGAAAAGCGGAATCCACCCAGAAAACTATCGCACGGTTGTGTTTAAAGACATGTCGAATGGCGATACATTTTTCACACGTTCAACTGTGAATAACAGAGAAACTATTGAAATCGACGGAGTAAGTTATCCTTTAATGAAACTTGAAATTTCAAGCAGTTCACATCCTTTTTATACCGGTAAATCTAAACTGGTAGATACTGCAGGACGTGTTGATAAGTTCATGAACCGTTATGCAAAACGGATGCAGAAGAAATAACGGATTAACAAAATAACTAAAGCGTAAAATAGTTCCAAGCATTATATCAGAAGCCGGTTAAATAATCAATTTAACCGGCTTCTGATGTTTTCTTAATGGATGATTTTAATAGAAGTGTTCCCGCATTTAAGGATGTATAGCTGGTTTTTTCTTAAATTTTTTATTGGAACTATCTGGCTTTCTGTTTCAATCTGCTGGATTATTTTTCCGTCTGAGGTATAAATAAAGACGATCTTGTTTTCTTCAGTATGGCTCCCTTTATCGAGAATGATGTTGTCGTTACTATCCACAAATACATCAATCACTTTCTCTTTGTTTGAGAACTGGGTAATATTGTTATCCAGCCTGATTTCAACCAGGTTTGAAGGTTCTGTAATGTTCTCATATTTAACTGTGTTGTTGGGGTTGAGGGTCCGGTCGCTAGCCCTGACACTATAATAATATATCCTGTCGGGTGTCAAAAAATCAATAAAGGAAGAAGTGCTTTTTGTCCATTTATTTCTCGCGTTAAACTCTATTTTTTTAGAAAATCTGACAGTAATGTCATCAATAGAAACAAATCCCAACCCTTTATTGAAAGTAATTCTGAAACGAATAAATCCGTCAGACTCCTTAAAAGTATATTTTTTAACAGTATTCAAAGACAAGGTTACATTCATTGTTTCGACCTGCGACCATGTTGTTCCATTCCATGCCTCCAGTTCAACCGATCCCATCATTTCTCCTATTGAACGGATAAAAAATGATAATTCAGTAACCGGAAGCGCATATGATTCTGTCTGAATAAAGTCTCCGGTTTTACTTAGTTGAATGGAAGGAACAGAATCACCGGCATAGTACGCCGTATTGTTTAACGATTCTGATTCTATTGTCCAGTCAATTGGCGCTTTTAATCCGTCATTAAACCCTTCCTTCAAAAAGGAAGTACCTTCAGAAATATTATAAGCTGTAAGGTAATACCCTGAAGCATCATAAACGGCATTCCAGCTTGCACGGTAGCCGTTCAGGGTAGCTGACGCGGGATTATTGGCTACAGGCGGGACAACATATACCGGGCGGCTAGAGGAGCCTTTAATGACTGCCTGTTCAATGTCACTGTCTTCAGAACGAATATTCAGGTATTCATAATGAGTTTCATCAAAAGAGGCCTCTGTTGGAAAATACCTGATAAGAATTGATGTGTTTTCAACGGTCGAGTCGGTTGCAATAAGCTCAATGCTTTTACTCCAGTTGTCGGACAAGTCATCCTCTCTTTTTAATTCAAAAAAGGTGTTAAACCCAAAGTCAATGATGATGTTTGATTTTAGGTGCTGACCGCTGACTGTAAATTTTTGTGTTTGAGAAGCAACCCCCTCCTGTGTGGAAAAACGCGTGATATTCTCCAGATCTGTTGTAATAATCGGAGTTACTCCGCCTCCCATAAAATCAAAAGTGATCACTCCGGCTGTTTCTTTTATGTTTGTGATTGGTTTTGAAATGTTTGTTCCATTTCTCAATGTTGGAGCATAGCTTGTAACGTAGGTGGATCCGGGAAAAGGATCGCCCCGCAACGAATTGTCATCGGCCATCCCATCTGCTTCCATGATATCGACTCCCATAGCCGATGCGTTGTTGTTTGGCTCGTTGTTTTGCCAGGTAGTTGCATTGTAATACACCCGGGTAATGAGCATTCCGCTGTTAGGTAGATAGCGGTCCCAGCCTGTTTTCTGTCTGTTTTCTAACATGAAAAATTCAACGGGGTTGGGGCTAGCCCCGTTAAGATTATGATTCCCGTCTCTGGTGATAATGTAGGCTCTGTTGCTTAGTTTCAGGTCCGTCAGTTTTACATCCCGTGGTGATTTCAATATAACAGGAGTAATCCATGCCAGATAAAACCTGTCGTAGGCAGAATAAGTGGGTGGAGTTCTCCCGTCGTTAAGGTATGCTCCGGCATCCATGATGTTCCAGAACGAAAGTGTGTGGTGTTTAGCGTTGTTGGTGGGATAGTAATCAACAAGACCGTAAACATGACCAAATTCATGAGCAAAAGTTCCAATTCCACACATGTTTGTACCTGTACTTTCTTTAAGTTCGGAGGTACATGCATATCCAATTATCCTTTTCCCGTTGAGTGTGAGTGTACTGTTTAAAGACCACCGGTGTGGCCAGACTGATTCTTTAGGTCCACCTTCAGCTTCATTATGGCCGGCATAATAAATGAACACATTGTCAACGACTCCGTCTTCATCCGTGTCATAAATTGAAAAATCAACGCCATCTGCAGCAGCTGCGTTACAAGCATCTATGACCATTTCTCTTGGCTTGACATCCTCATCTGTTGTGTTGTCATTTGCACCATAGTAAGATCGGTTATTCGTCAGCGTATAAGGTCCCACAACCACGAATTCAGGGGCGGAAATTCCATTTGAAGCAGCTTTAAAGTAATCTCTGGCAGAGCCAGTTCCGCCGTTTTCGCTGTAACCCTCCTGATTAAGGAGATTATTGAAAGCTGTCTTGGGATTAGGGATAGTGAAGGCAATATCCTTAAAGTTTACCAGGATTACCAGGGATTTTGGAGAACCGGTGTTGGGGAAACTTTTCTTTAAGCCGGAAGCAGCAGCAACACGCGCAGCTTTTCTTTCAATTCTTTTTTGTGAAAAATCGGGATATTGTGGTAATCTGCTAAGCAATTGTTTTTCAATATCGGTGCGTTTGTGAACCTGATTTACCTTTATATTGGTAGATATCAGTTCACCTTGTGCTCCTTTTTGAGCATAGTTATAAAAGCCTTCGCTGTTTCGACGTATCAGATATCCGTCAACAGTAAGTTCATAGTTGAAGAACTCGTCACCTCTTAGATAAACGGTTAGTTCACTTCCGTCGGGTTGAATGCGGGTAATCGGATAGGGGGTGGCAGGGACTGAATAACTATATAAGCTTGTCAGCAGGAATACAATGCAGGCCAGTAGTTTATGGGTGCTTTTAATCATATGAAAATTGTTTTTCGACACAAAGATAAAAATTTTAATGTATTAAGATTGGTTGTTTTTGATATAAAAGATTTTAACTTAACTTTTCAAATGAGATTCAAGAGTGTATTCAGCAGAATTTTTTCTTCTTCTTCCCAACAGAATTTTTTCTTAATTTCATTGAAATGACTTGTATCAGGGGGGGTCTCGAGCATATTACGGATGGTTTCGGCTAATTTGCGTGGTTCGTACTCGTTTGTGAGTACGCCGGTACGATGTTTTTTGACGATTTGCGATATTTCAGGGAAAGGGCTTGCCAGTATCGGGACATTCGCATGAAGATAGGAAAATACCCTGTTGGGGAGTGAATAATAATAACTTAAGCCTATATTATCAAGCAAACATAAACCAATATCTCCGGATGAAGTATAGGTGTATAATTCGTTTCCCGGAACTTTTCCATGAAATATTACTTTTGCTTCCAGTCCTGCTTTTTTTACCTTTTGCTCTAGTTGTGTAAGTATATCTCCACTGCCAACAATATAAAGTATAGCATTGTCGATGTATGGCATAGCATCAATTACCCACTCTAATCCTCTGCCAATATTCACCGCACCTTGGTATAAAATGATTTTTTTCCCGGGTATAATGATTTTTTTTTCATTTGGGTCATGTAGATAAGGTACATTTTTAATGACCTTCATGTTGATATGATATTTCTGATTGTAATAATCTGCGATTGACTGACAAACGGTGAAAGCTGTTGTTAGATGAGGGAAAAAGATATCTTCAATGATTTTCCATACTTTTTTTACTAAAGGTCTGTTCTGAAGTTCAGGAACTTCAGGGAAAAGTTCGTGAGCATCAAAAATCAGTTTTATGTTTTTTATTTTAGCGGCAAGGAAACAGGCCGGCAGGGTGTCTGTATCATTCGCATAAAAAATATCAGCTGAAGAAAACAGCAGAAGAAGGAACAAGCGAATATTTAGTTCCACATAAAATAAAAATCCTTTATTAAACAACAAGCGAAGTCTTTTGTGGGCAATACTGCTTGTCAACGGGAAGGAATTTTTAAGTCGGCGTCCGGTTAAATGTACCTCATATCCATTCCGGGATAAGGAATTTGCTACCTTCCATACTCTTTGGTCAGTAGCCAAGTCATTGGAAACGGAAATGATAATTCGTTTATTCATCAGCACTATTATTGTGTTTGAAAGATTTCAACAAATTTTTGTATAAAATTCTGTGATAAGAGTTTACGTGTTTTTCGGCAGAGTTATTATGCCATAACAGACTAATTTCACCATTGAATTTTCTGACCGTGTTAATTAAACTTTCGCAGTACTGAAAAGCATCATGTGCATTCATGAACATGTATCTTTTATCACTTAAAGTTATATCCATGATGGTAAGATGATGCAAGCGCAAATTGGTCAGTTCCTTTTTTGCCGGATTAATCCATTGCACTGCTTTGCAGGTTCCCAGTCTGAACCCGGCCATGTCGGCATAGCCCATGCTGAAATCATCCGCAATTTCATTATTTATCAAGTACTCGAAATCTTCAGGTTCCCGGTTGTTTAGAAAATGATTCCGGTTATAATGAATTTTCATCCGGATAAACTTTTCAAGCCGTTTTTTTTCTTCGGTTATTAGTTCAGGGTTACATCCGGCTTCATAGCTGATGTGTAAGCCAATCGAGACTTTTTTCCTTTTGAGGTATTTTATCAGGGTTTGGTAATCGGGATGTAATAGATTAACCAAAGGTTTGTCTTCTTTTCTTTTTCCACTGTGAGACCTCAAAAAAGTGATAATTTCACAGGAGTCACCCCCCAGTTTTTTTTGGAGTTCAAGGTCTAATTTAAACAGGTATGGAAAGGTGTACCAGGGGTCAAAAATCAATCCGCCAAAATAGCTTTTGATGGCTTGTTTTGCTTCTTTCGGGCGTTTAATGCCTCTGAGAATACCGCCTAACATGCCACGTATGTTTCTGTAATGGGCAATTTGATCTACGTCGTGAGTCAGGTAAACTTTTTTGATTTCTTTTGGAGGTTCGCTGATTTCGACGCCTGTTTCGCGTAATTTGGAACGCAAGAGCACTCCCCATTCTTCGATGATGGGTCGATCAATAAACCCGGCTTTATACGGCAGGGATTCTTTTCCCGGAAAACGGTTGTGTGCATCACGGGTTTTGCGGCGAACCATTTCTTCGTACCTGGATATCAGGAAATAAGTACCAGCGATGATGTCAGCATGAATCACGACGATGTTGCCGATGGTTTCCGTGATGTTATCTCCGAAAAGGATCGGGACTTCTTCCCACTGTTTGAGTGGAAGTGTAGGAAGACTTTCTTCCGATCCATAACATGCTTCATCAAAAAAACCGGATGGTTTGATAATTAGGTTATAGTTAGAATATTCCTTTTCATCAGAAGTATATCCGATTGTCTTCCAGGTTGCTTCCGGAACATGGTCCCCTGCCAGAAAACGGATGATGTATTGTATGATTTCATTCATATAAAAAACTAATTTTTCTCGAAGCCTCGTAGATTAGTTTAACTCTTTTTTTAGAAATTTACCAGTCTCACTTCCCGGATGATTCGCTACTTCGTGCGGAGTGCCGCAGCAAATTACACGTCCACCTTCTCGTCCGCCTTCGGGGCCGATATCAATGATGTAATCACATGCTTTGATTACATCCATGTTGTGTTCAATGATGATTACAGTATTACCCCTGTCTGTTAAACGATTTAAAACCCCTAATAGTACGCGAATGTCTTCAAAATGTAATCCTGTTGTCGGTTCATCAAGTATATATAAGGTTTTTCCGGTATCTCTTTTCGAAAGTTCAGTTGCCAATTTAACCCGCTGACTTTCACCTCCCGAAAGAGTGGTACTTGATTGTCCTAACTTGATATATCCCAACCCCACATCCTGTATTGTTTTGATTTTGTTTAGAATATACGGTTGATTTTCAAAAAACTCGACAGCCTGATTGATAGTCATGTCCAATACATCAGCAATTGACTTCCCTTTAAATCTGACTTCCAGTGTTTCTTTGTTATACCTTTTCCCGCCACAGCTTTCACAGGGAACATATACATCAGGCAGAAAGTTCATTTCGATGGTTCTATATCCGTTCCCGCTGCAAACTTCACACCGTCCTCCTGCTGTGTTGAACGAGAACCTCCCGGGTTGA
>Ga0265294_10004378_pt1 | contig 17689 bp, 12 predicted proteins | sample MunlanPumphouse3_FD_192504 | JGI IMG/M metagenome (GOLD analysis project Ga0265294, IMG submission 192504) | Groundwater microbial communities from a municipal landfill in Southern Ontario, Canada - Pumphouse #3 | ecosystem: Environmental > Aquatic > Deep subsurface > Groundwater | place...
TGAGGGGGGGGGTGAATAGTAAAAGATAAATGAAAATTAGCGTAGTTTTAAAAAAAATATTTTAAGTTTGGAGGCGAAAATGAAATTTAATTTAAAACCATTTATTTTTATTTGTATTACAATCTTTTTATTGTCGAGTGTTTGTGTTGCGGCTGTATGTGCTCAAGAACAGGATTGGGATGAGATTATTGCAAAGGCCAAAGAAGAGGGTACAGTTGTTACTTACGGGACTTCCAGCAGGGTTGCCAGGGTTGAAGATGTTATGATGTCAGAGTATGGAATATCGGTAAACCATGCAAAAATGAGTGATATGGAAATCACTGAGAGAATAGTTCGTGAACAGGAAGCAGGTGTGTTTGAAGTTGACTTTATCATGGCAGAAGATATTCTGGGAGTTGCAAAACAATTATTGCCAGCAGGATATGTTGAGAATTTTGTTCCTGAAATGTATAAGGGTGTTGTTGATGAACAATACCTTGATCCGTTGGTATTTTTAGTTCAGCCGAGAACCCTTCTGTACAATACCGAAGTATACGATGAATGCCCTGTTACTAATTTATGGGAATTGACCACTGAAAAATGGACCGGGAAGGTTATCATGAGAGACCCGGAAATTACTTCTACAAATATTAGTTTTTTTGCAGAGATTGTAAAGCATGCAGATGCAATGGCAGCTGCTTATGAGGACTATTTTGGTGAAAAAATTGAATTGACTACAGAAAATGCAGGTTGGGAATTCTTAAAAAGATTAGCCCAAAATAATGTAGTTGCAGTGGGAAGTGATGATGATACTGCTGAGGCAGTTGGTTCACGAGGACAATCAGATCCACCAATTGGATTTGCAACAGTAGGAAAACTAAGATTAAATGAAGAACAAAATATGGCTTTAGCAGTTGCAGAAAAGAAAATTAATCCTATTAATGGATACCACTACCCGGCATATGGCCTATTGGTAAACAATGCTCCTCACCCAAATGCTGCAAAATTATTTATTAGAACTCTATTTACAGATGCTGGAGTAAATGCCTGGACACAGGATATGGGCAATTTCTCAACTAATCCTGAAAATTCATATAATACAGACAATCCCCTGGGTGGATTAGATGCCTGGAAAGAAGTTACCTGGCCGTTAACAATGGAAGCAACAGCAGAATATTTCCGTGATGTACTTGATTTCTGGGTTTTAAATCGATAGACAGCAACAAACTTATTATAACAACATATTTTAATTAGTTTATGTCTATCAGTTAAGAAACAGATGAATCAATAATCCCCCGAATGATTAAATAGAATTGTTCGGGGGAAGTCTACCCTAATTTAATACCTTAATAGCAAATCAATAAAATCTTATAAAAGGCAAAACCAAGGTCAAGGTTTAAATAATTAGATATCAAAACATTAAAAGACAGTTTATTTTAAAGGGGAGGAATTATTTTGTAATGCAAACAGCCAAGAAACAAAAGGAAAATAAAAACTTATTTTTTAAGAGATTTTCAAATATTACCAGAAGAAGTTTTAGAAACCCTCCATTTATATTGAGTATCATTTTATTTGTCATATTGCTTTATTTAATAATAGGACCTCTGGTTTCAATGGTTCAGAGCAGTTTGACCCTGCATCCGAGAGATGCTCTGTTCCTTGATGATGAAAATGCTGGTGATTTTACTACATATTACTTAGTTAGAACTTTTTTAAGTAATATGAAAAATGTATTATTTTACAAACCATTTTTAAATACTTTAATAGTAATTTTCCCCATGTCTGCTATAGCTGTTTTAATCGGTGGTATTTTAGCCTGGCTTGTAGTAAGAACAGATTTGCCAGGCAGAAGGTTTTTTGCCAGAATTGCAATAACACCATATATATTACCTTCCTGGACATTAGCCTTAGCCTGGATAAATATATTTAAAAATAGAACAATTGGGGGTTCTGCAGGAATCTTAGAATATTTGGGGATTACACCACCAACGTGGATGTCTTTCGGGCCTTTGCCAATAATAATTGTTATGGCTTTGCATTATTATACTTTTTCATTTTTACTCATTGGAAGTGGTTTGCGCGAGATTGATACCAGGTTAGAAGAATCAGCTTTAGTATTGGGAGCAGATCAAAAAATAACAATTCGTAAAATCGTTTTTCCCTTAATTGCACCGGCGGTACTATCCGGCTGGGTTCTTACCATTGCCAGAGGGGTGGGGTCTTTCAGTGCACCTGCTTTTCTTGGAAGACCTGTTAATTTTCAAGTATTATCTACCAAGCTGTTTTCAAATTTACAGACCGGAAGCCCAGGAATAGCCTACCTGTTAGCATTGGTAATGATATTATTAGCAATTTCATTTATATATGTTAACCAAAAAATAGTCGGTACTCGCAAGGGATTTGTTACAATAACCGGGAAAGCTGCAACTAAGAATATTGTAAAATTAGGCAAAGCAACACCATTAATCATGACTTTAGTAATTTTATTTTTCACCTTTGTAGTTTTTGTTCCAATAATAGTATTAGCTATTGAAACATTTGTGAAAGTGCCGGGTGATTATAGTTTATCCAATTTTACTCTACAATACTGGATAGGAAAAGGGGATCCTCATATACTTTCGGGTACTCCGGGCGTATTGCGGAGCCCGGAAATGTGGCAGGCTACCTGGAATAGTCTAAAGCTAGGCCTTTTATCTTCGTTCTTCTGCGCAATAGCCGGTTTATTGATAGGTTACACGGTTGTCCGGCTAAGAGGAACTTTTCTTTCTAAATCATTAGACCAGGTTTCATTTTTGCCTTACCTAATTCCAAGTATTGCCTTTGGTGCAATTTATCTATCACTATTTGCCAAACCGCGTGGTTTTATACCCAGTCTATATGGCACTTTTGCCCTCTTAATATTAGTAACCACGGTAAAAAATTTACCATTTGCTACCAGAGCAGGTATTAGCGGAATGATGCAACTTGGCCACGAAATAGAAGAGGCTGGGATTATTGCCGGAGCCGGTTGGTTTACCAGGATGCGTCGACTTATAATGCCTCTGCAAAAAAGTAATTTATTAAGCGGTATATTGCTGCCGATGGTTTCGGCAATGAGAGAGTTAAGTTTATTGATAATTCTAATCACACCTGGTACTCATTTGCTGACTACCTTGACTTTTAAATATACTGATTATGGATATTATTCTATTTCAAATGCCTTACTATTAATCAATATTTTTGTTGTATTAATATTATGTGCTATTGTTCAAAAAATAACAAAAAGTGATCTATCAAAAGGGTTAGGAGGTTAAGCAAGTGCCGGATATTGTATTGGAAAATGTTACAAAATCATGGGGAGAAGTTATAGCTGTTAAAAATTTTAGTTTAAAAATACCTGATGGTAGCTTTATGTGTTTTTTAGGCCCGTCTGGTTGTGGTAAAACTACCACTTTGCGAATGATTGCTGGGTTAGAGGAGCCAACAAAAGGTAAGATATATATGGGTGATAAATTGGTATACTCTTCTGAAGAAGCCTTTTCTATGTCTCCCGGAGATAGAGATGTAGGGTTGATTTTTCAAAGTTATGCTTTATGGCCACATATGACTGTATTTCAAAATATTGCTTTCGGACTTGAAATGAGTAAAGTGTCTTCCCAGGATACTAAAAAAAGAGTACAAGAAATCGCTAAATTAATGGGAATAGATGATTTGTTAAAAAGATATCCGTCTGAATTAAGTGGAGGACAACAGCAAAGAGTGGCGTTGGCTCGAAGTTTAGCCCCGCAACCGAGTTGCCTGTTGATGGATGAGCCTTTAAGCAATCTTGACGCAAAATTAAGAGTTGATATGCGGACAGAATTAAAAAGAATCCACAGCAAAACGAAACAAACAATTGTATATGTTACTCATGACCAAATCGAAGCATTGTCACTTGGCACACAAGTGGTGGTTATGAATAAAGGTGAATTACAACAGATTGATGAACCTATGGAATTATATAAGAATCCCTCTAATCTTTTTGTAGCCGAATTTGTTGGTACCCCAAGAATCAATATGGTTAAGGGAGAGATTTGTGAAAAAGATGGACAGTTCGGTCTGGCAGCTGATGAACTATTTTTCCCTTTAGTTAAAATTGATGGTGTGAATATTAATCAAGAAGTTACCCTTGCAGTAAGGCCGGAAGATATTAAAATTACCAGGGTAGATAAAAAGAAGTCACTAAATTTTAAAATATATTCAACTTTGCCAACAGGGGCCGATATTTTCACAAGAGTTTATAATAAAAAGATATTTTTTACCGTGCGACAGGAAGAAAGGGTTATTCATGATCCTGAAACAGAGGTAGGATTAGATTTTATAGAGAATAGTTTGCTTATCTATGATTGCAAAACAGAAAGATTATTGGGTAAAACATCGCTTAAAAAGTAATAGCTTTAAAAATTTAATGCACTTTTACATGATTAAGCAGGCACTATATAAAGCAAAAGGTGAATTCAAATTTTAAGAAGATAAGGGTATGAATGGAGAAAAATATGGAAAACAAAATATATGATATTGCAGTTTTGGGTCATTATACAAAAGATACTATTATATCTAATGAGGGAACCAGACATGTTGATGGAGGGGCAATCAATTATGGAGCTCACATGGCTGCCTGTTTAGGCTCAAAAGTTGCCGCAATAACCAGATTGTCAAGTGAAGATAAACATGTAGTGGAGAAATTAGAACAGGCAGGGGTGGATGTCTTTGTAAAATATACAGCCAAATCTACTGAATTAGTAATAGAATACCCTACAAATAATCCTGATTATCGAATAATCCATTTTAAGAACTCTGCTGGCCCTTTCACTGTAGAAGAAGTTAATGATATATATTCCAGAATATTTGCCATTGGTCCTTCAATCAGGGGAGAAGTACCAGTAAATGTGATTAAAAAAATAAGAGAAAAAAATTCCCTGATTTCATTAGATGTTCAGGGATATATAAGGATTATTGAGGACAATATATTGGCAAATAAAGAATGGCCGGAAATAGGTAATTACCTATACTTGATTAACGTATTGAAGGCGGATGCTGTAGAGGCAGAATTTCTTACAGGAGAGAATGACATAAAAAAATCTGCACGGATTTTAGCAGAATATGGGCCTGAAGAAGTTGTAATAACACATCGTGATGGAATTCTTCTCTATGATGGCAAAAAATATTATGAAAGTAACTTTTACCCAAAAAATATCGTTGGACGCAGTGGTCGTGGTGATACTGTAATTTCCACATATATGCTCAAGAGATTAGAAAATTCTCCCCAAAAGGCGCTTGACTGGGCAGCTGCAGCAGTAAGTTTAAAGATGGAAGCAGAAGGGCCATTTATGGGTAGCAAAAAGGCAATTGAAGACTTGCTCAGAAAGAAGTATTAAGAATAATGCTATTAGTAATTAATTGAAATTTTTTAGTTAAAAAATGATAGGTTTTTAAAAGTAGTAATCAAAAAGATTATTTTTGAGCTATAGATAGAGAGTAATAAAAACTGCTCAATCATTAGGAGGTTTTATGAAAAAGAATATTCTATCAAAAAAGATAATTACTGTTGCTGCCATAGTATTATTGTCTCTATTGCTGCAATTTAGTTTTGCAATTGCCCAGGACTTTCCAAGAGGTATCCATATGAGCTGGCAGAATGATCCTGCTACTACCATGACCGTTATGTGGCGTTCTGAACCGGGATCAGAAGGTACTGTAGAGTATGGAATAGGATCTGAATACACACATTCTATCGGAAGTGAATCTTTTAATTATAAATTTGGCAGGACGGAGGTCTGCTGGCATACTGCTGAGATAACCGGTTTAGAGCCAAACACAACATATCATTACAGGGTAAAGACATCAGAACCCTGGGAGAGTGAAGATTACACCTTCAAAACCGCTCTTCCTAAATGGGATAAGTCTGCCTTTAAATTTGCAGTGCTCTGTGATGCCCAGGGAGGCTATGACAATCAAACAGAAATATTCAAAAAGGTAAAGGAAGAGGATGTAGATTTTATTCTCTACCTGGGAGACTTTACAGACACCGGTAATCAAGAGGAATGGGATATCTGGTTTGGGACTGGAGAAGGTGTTTTAGAAAATGTTACCTTGATGGGAATACATGGAAATCATGAAGGGGATAGGGATACTTATTGGAATCAGTTTGCTTTCCCGAATAACGAAAGATGGTATTCTATTGATTATGGAAATGTTCATTTTGTATTTTTGCATACACATACCCAGGATTATGTAGCAGAGCAACGCCCCTGGCTTCTGCAAGACCTCCGGGAAAACAATAATACCTGGACAATAGCAATGGGGCATAAACCGGTTTATTCTTCTGTATTGGAAAAGCCTGAGTATCAATTTTTAATTGATTACTGGGTTGATATATTTGAAAAATACGGTGTAGACTTATATTTTTCCGGACATAACCATTGCTATGAAAGAACATGGCCAATTAAAAATGGCAGTATTAACAGAGAAGGTATTACACATATTACTCATGGACCTTCCGGTGATAAATTTTATACCGTTGGTAATCAATGGTGGTCGGCTGTAATAAAACCTAAAACTCCCATGTATTCAATCTACAGTGTTGAGGGGTCACTGATCAAGGTACAAGCCAGGGATATTGACGGTAGAGTGGTTGATGAATTTAGCCTAGAACATCCATATTTTTAACTTAACCTTTGCTTATTTTTAAATATAGATAAGGAGATAATTTTTTTATGAAAGGCAATAGCTTAAATAAAAAGAACATAACCATTACAATCTTAATACTGCTAATGTTGGTACTAAATTTTACAGTTATAGCTGTAAATGATCTTAATCGGGCAATCCATCTCAGCTGGCAGAATGACCCTGCTACTACCATGACCGTTATGTGGCGTTCTGAACCGGGAGCAGAGGGAACTTTAGAGTATGGAATAGACTCTAACTATGCACACTCTTTAGAAAGTGAAATCAACAGTTATAAGTTTGGAAGAACGGAGGTCTGCTGGCATACTGCCGAGATTACCGGCTTAGAGCCAAACACAATATATCATTATAAGTTGAATACTTCTGAACCCTGGCAGAGTGAAGATCACACCTTTAAAACTGCACTTGCTAAAGGAGATGGCAAATCTTTTAAATTTGTCACTTTCTGTGATGTTCAGGGTGGTTATGATAATTTTGAAAAAGCCCTACGGGAAATAAAAAAAGAGAATCCGGATCTTCTCCTGTATCTTGGAGATTTTACCACTTCCGGGACTCAGATAGAGTATGATAGGTGGTTTGAGTGTGGTGAAGATATTTTTGCTGAAGTTCCATTAATGTCAGTACGTGGAAATGTTGATAGTGATCCAATATATTTAGAACAGTTTGCATTTCCAGGTAATAAAAGATGGTTTTCAATTGATTACGGAAATGTCCATTTCGTTTTTTTATCAACAATGACAGAGGCTGAGGCAGCAGAACAGCGCCCCTGGCTTCTGAAAGACCTTCGAGAAAACAATAATACCTGGACTATTGCCATGGGTCATAAGCCAGTTTTTGGCTCCGCTGCTCAAAATGGTCCTGAGCTTTACCTAGTTGATAATTGGGCAGATTTATTTGAAGATTATGGAGTCGATCTTTATTTAAACGGACATGAACATAGTTATGAACGAACCTGGCCACTTAAAGAAGGGAAGATTGACAGAGAGGGGGTCATCTATATTACAAATGGTAGTGTAGGAAATGAATACTATCCTGCAGTAGAAACATGGTTGACTGCTAAAGCAGTAGGAGAATTGTGTTATACAGTTTTTACTGTAGAGGGTTCTCAAATAAAAGGTATAGTAAAACAATTTGAAGATGGTTCTATACTGGATGAATTTAGCCTGGAACATCCTTATTTTTAGCTTGGAGAATTTTATTAATGTAAAAATAAAGAATAGGAGGCTAATATGAAAATTAATAGATTTTATAAAAAAATGATTTCCATTGGTGGCTTAGTGGCATTAACTTTACTTCTACTATTTACATTTGCAGCTGCCCAGGATTTTCCCCGAGGCATTCATCTCAGCTGGCAGAATGACCCTGCTACCACCATGACTGTCATGTGGCGTTCTGAACCGGGATCCGAGGGATATGTGGAATATGGTAAAGACTCTGATTTTACTTTCTCTATTGAGGGGAAAACTCATAACTATAGATATGGAAGAACCGAAGTACACTGGCATACTGCTGAGATTACTGGCTTAGAACCAAACACCATTTATAATTATAGAGTTAAAACTTCAGAACCATGGGAAAGTCAAGAGCATACCTTTAAAACAGCAGTTTCAAAATGGGATAATACGCCCTTTAAATTTGCAGTGATGTGTGATGCCCAGGGTGGTTATGATAATCAGAAAGAAATATTTAAATTAGTAAAGGAAGAAAATGTTGATTTTATTCTCTACCTGGGAGATTTTACCGATACGGGAAATCAGCAGGAATGGGATATCTGGTTTGTGACCGGTGAAGGAGTTTTAGAAGATGTGCCATTGATGGGAGTACATGGAAATCATGAAGGTGATCAAAAAACCTACTGGGAACAATTCACTTTCCCAAATAACGAAAGATGGTATTCCATTGATTATGGAAATACACATTTTGTTTTTTTGTTAGCTGCCAGTGAGCCTTTGGCTGCCGAACAGCGTCCCTGGATTCTGAAGGACCTTCGGGAGAATAACAATACCTGGACAATAGCTATGGGGCATATACCGATTTATTCAGCAGGATTAAATCATGGTGAATCTCAATATTTAATGGACCATTGGCTTGATATATTTGAGAAATATGGTGTTGATATGTATTTTGGTGCCCATAATCATGTGTATGAAAGAACCTGGCCTATTAAGGGTGGAAGTATCAACAGGGAAGGCATAACTCATATTACTCATGGCCCCTCAGGAGATAAATTTTATACTGTTGGAGAAAGATGGTGGACTGCCGAATATTTAGAAAATGCTCCTATGTATTCTATTTACAGTGTTGAAGGATCATTAATTAAAGCACAAGCAAAAACCATAGATGGTACAGTTGTTGATACCTTTGAAGTTGAGCATCCTTATTTTTAGGTTTTAATTAAAACAAAATAGTGATTTTTGTAACTAAATAGATTAAATAAATAGCTTATAAATGAAGATTTGTCAATTTATCCCTTTGGGGAACTAGTGCTTTCTATCTTGAAAAATTATATTCATTAAAGAATTAAACAGCAAAAATTGTTACTCTTATAGTGATACTAAAAAATATTGATTTTATAGTTTTCTTTAGGGAGCTAAAAAAACAAAAAAATGGAGGTGATAGGGAGAATATACCAGGAATAACTGGGCACTTTAAAAAACTATTATTGAAGTGCGTGCTTTTTATCCCAGAAAAATAACAAGGAGGTTATAAGGAAAATGGGAAAAAAATTTACAATAACAATTAGCTTGATATTAGTGATGTTGTTGGCAATTGGATCGTTAAGTGTTATTTCTGCTCAGGAAGCCATTAGAATTGGATTAGAAGCTGAAATGACACGTTATAAACTCTGGTGTGCTGTAGCTGAAGATAAGCTGTTTATCTTTGGAGGAGGTGACTGGGAGGAACCTGTTCCTACTGAATATTATGATTTCAATACAGAAGTATGGGGTATTTATGGTGTAGAATCATATCCTCCAGGTGGCAAAAACGGTGTTGTGGTATCTGTTAATAATCATTTATATGGTTTTGCCGGAGAAAATGAGGCTGGTACAAATAAAAAATGCTTCATTTTTGATATCGAAAAAGGAGAATGGGAAGAACTTCCTGGAGAAGCAACCATGGGGCACTATGATGGTGGAGCAGCTGTGATTGGTAGTAAGGTTTATCTAATAGGCGGAGAAGATGATAGATTGTCAAATGAAGGATTCGATTATTCCAAAGCAGTAGATATCTATGATACTGAAACTGATAGTTGGGAGTTGGGACCGGAATGTCCTCTACCCCGTCAGGACACCTGGGCAGTTGCTTTAGGAACAAAAGTATATCTTTTAGGTGGACAGGGTGGAAATGAAACAGATGCCCCGACAGATAGTGTACTGATTTTGGATACAGAGACCAATGAGTGGTCTGAAGGTCCAAGCCTGCCATATACCTGGGAAAATCCAAGAGCGGCTGTTGTAAATGATAAATTATATATCATGAGTGGTAAAGGTGAAGGTGGTTACTTTACTTTTGAGCTGGATTCTGAGGTTGGTGAATGGAAAGAAATGGAATCTTATAATGTAGTAACAAGATATGGTTGTGGCATTACAGTCTATGAAGATGAAATTTATCTTGCATGTGGTCGTGATATGAATGGTGAAGAGCTTAACTCGATAGAACTTTATAATCCAGCAGCAGATAGTTATGCTGAATAAGAAAAACAAATAATTTATTGAGAAAAATACTTGAATTTTAAAACATAAAGATATTTTTATTAGTGATGTGGGCTAACCTTCTGGTTTTGCCCACATCTGAATTTATTTACCTTTTCAGCAACAGAAACTATAATTTTTTATTGTTACAATGATTATCTACAACAATAATCTATTTTTCTCTCATTTGATTACTGAAAAATATTAGCACCTCAAAATAATTCAGTTATTTGTAATTTTTTTATCCTAAATAAAAAAATTGTATTCTTATCATTTGGAATTTAATTTTTGATTCCTGTAATTCTACTACGCTTCCGGAATTTGTTATGTGATTTCGAGCTTAGTTTCGGTGTATTTCCCCAAAATTATTGTAAAAAATACTTATTCGATGGCTCGAAATTCAGTTTTGATTGCTAAAACCCCCATAATTTGCCATAATATTATTATCTTAATATTAATGTTAAATTCATTATTTAGCCATCTGGATAGCTAATGTCCAATTATTATTTATGTAAAAATATTCCAGTTAGATTAATAAAAAGTTCATTATGAAGGGAATTTAAAATTATGAAAAGTATTTATTTATTATTATTAATTATCATTTGCCTGATGGCTACTATGGCAATCAATGCTGAACAGGCAAGGGGTATTGAAGGCATATGGGAAGGTAAGCTGCAGGTTTCTGGAAGCAGTCTAAGAATTGTTTTTAGAATTATAAAAACTCCAGAGGGAAATTTAACTGCAACCATGGATAGTCCTGATCAGGGAATAACAGGTATACCTGTTAATAAAGTTATACTGAAAGATAATAATTTGTCCATAGAGATAAAGACTATTGCTGGCATTTATGAGGGAATAATTAACCAGGATTATTCGAAAATTGAAGGAGACTGGAAACAGGCTGGTGTATCTTTCCCTCTTTCACTCCAAAAAATGGAAAAGGCTGTAGAAATATCAAGACCCCAGGAACCAAAAAGGCCTTTTCCTTATATTGAAGAAGAAATCAAGTATAAAAATAAGGAAGCAGGGATTGTTCTTGCCGGAACACTTACATTACCTTCTGAGAAAGGTCTTTTTCCTGCGGTATTGCTTATTAGCGGTTCCGGGCCACAGGATAGGAATGAAATGGTATTTGGCCATCAGCCATTTTTAGTGCTCGCAGATTACTTAACCCGCCAGGGGATTGCTGTATTGAGAGTTGATGACAGGGGGGTTGGAGAATCTACAGGAGATTTTTCTCAGGCTACCAGTAAAGATTTTGCATCTGATGTGCTGGCGGGCATAGAATACCTTAAGAGTCGTGAAGAGGTAAATTCCAGACAAATCGGTTTAATTGGTCACAGTGAAGGAGGATTGATTGCTCCGATGGTTGCAGTTCAATCCCCTGATGTAGAGTTTATTGTATTGATGGCAGGACCAGGGTTGCCCGGTGAGGATATTTTGTATATGCAGAACGAATTAATCTCTAAAGCTGCCGGGATGAGTGAAGAAAAAATTGATAGAAATCGCTATTACAATGAAAGATTATATTCTCTTATAAAAGAAGAGGAAAACAAAGGATTATTAATAGAAAAGGCAACCAGTATTTTTGACGAGTATTTTGCTGAATTAACTCAAGAAGAAAAAAATCAAATAGGTAACAGGGACGAATACGTAGATATCCAACTGCAAAATATGTTATCACCATGGTTTAAATTTTTTCTAACTTATGATCCCAGACCGACTTTGAGTAAGGTGAGTTGTCCGGTGCTTGCCATTAATGGTTCTAAAGACCTGCAGGTCCCACCTAAAGAAAATCTCGAGGCTATTGAAGAAGCATTAATAGCTGGAGGAAATAAGAATTATCTGATTAAAGAATTATCTGATCTTAATCATATTTTCCAGACAGCTGAAACCGGTTCTCCTGATGAATATGCCCGAATCGAGGAAACTATTTCACCTGTGACTTTAGAATTAATAGGGGATTGGATTTTAGAACAAACCAAAAGCTAAAATGATAGAATAGATAATTAATCAGCTAAAATATTATTTCAAATATCAATAAATACAGAATAAAGGAAAGAAAGAAATAATGCCAATAAAAAAATTATTTGAAAAGACAAAAATTAATCAAGTGGTTCTTAAAAATAGATTTGTACGAAGTGCTACCTGGGAAGGTCTGGCCAACCCGGATGGTTCCTGTAACAAGAGAATAAGCGAAATGATGGTAGATTTAGCCAGAGGAGAGGTCGGATTAATTATCAGCAGCCATTCCTATGTAAATCCAATAGGACAGGCAGGGAATGGGCAACTGGGTATTTATGATGATAACCTGATAGATAGCTACCAGAAAATGGTTAAAAAAGTTCATGAAGAAGGTAGTAAGATAATTATGCAGATTAGTCATGCCGGTGGACGGGCAATCAGTAGATCAAATAGGAAAAGGCCAATTGGACCAAGTCCACTTGAAATTAAGGGATATAGCTGCAGAGAGATGGCCATTCATGAAATAGAGCAGACTGTTAATGATTTTACAGCTGCTGCAGTAAGGGCAAAGAAAGCCGGTTTTGATGGAATTCAGATACATGGAGCACATGGTTTTTTATTAAACCAGTTTCTTTCTCCTTTTTTTAATAAGAGAAGTGATAACTATGGAGGAAAGATAGAGAACCGTGCCCGAATAATATTAGAGATATTAAATTCAATCAGGAATGTATCAGGCAATAAATTTGCAATTATTATAAAATTAAATTCAGACGATTTTTTAGATGGTGGATTTACACCTGAGGAGATGGTAGAGGTTTCATTACTTTTGGAAAAAGCGGGAATTGATGCAATTGAATTAAGCGGAGGAAGTTCGATTAGTAAATATTCCTCTTCAAGAATTGGTAGAATCGACCGACCAGAAGAAGAAGTTTATTATCGGGATGCTGCAAAATTATATAAAGAAAGCCTAAAGGTTCCTTTGATATTAGTTGGAGGAATACGTTCTTTTCAAGTTGCACAGGAACTAATTGAACAGAATTTGGCAGATTATATTGCTCTTTGTCGTCCATTAATCAGAGAGCCGCAACTGATTAAAAGATGGCACTCTGGAGATATTAGAAAGGCAACATGTATTTATTGCAACCAGTGTTTTATTCCAGCCAGGGCAGGAGAAGGGTTATATTGTGTTCAGGAAGCTCTTTTAAATAAAAAAAAGAAGTAGTGTTTGTAATATAAAAAACAGGAAGAAATAACATAAGAGGAGAATACTAATGATAAAACCGGAGTTGTTGGCACCTGCCGGTAATTTGGAAAATTTAAAAATAGCTATCATGTATGGAGCTGATGCTGTCTATCTTGGTGGTTTGAACTATGGTTTAAGAGCAAGGGCAAAGAATTTTACCATAGAACAGTTAGAGGAAGGAATAAAATTTGCCCATGATCGAGGTAAACGTATTTATATTACTATTAACATAGTTGCTCATAATGAGGATTTAGAAGGGTTGCCTGAATATTTGATTACCTTGCAGGGGTTGAATGTAGATGCAGTCATTTTGTCAGACCCTGGAATACTTGAAATAGTTAAACAGAATATTCCCGAGATGGAGATTCATTTAAGTACTCAGGCTAATACAACTAATTATGCTGCAGTCAATTTCTGGTATGAACAAGGTGTAAAGAGGGTCATACTGGCACGTGAATTATCTCTAACTGAGATTAATGAGATAGCTAAGAAATCTTCACCAGAAATAAAATTAGAAACCTTTGTACATGGGGCTATGTGTATTTCTTATTCGGGAAGATGCCTGTTAAGCAACTATCTTATAAACAGGGATGCCAACAGGGGTGATTGTGCCCACTCCTGCCGCTGGAAATATTATCTTATGGAAGAGACAAGGCCGGGAGAATACCTGCCGGTATATGAAGATGAGAAGGGGACATATTTTTTTAATTCTAAAGATCTATGTATGATAGAACATATTCCTTCATTGATAAAAGCAGGAATCTCTGCAATTAAAATCGAAGGCAGGATGAAGGGCTCCTATTATGTGGGTGCGGTGGTAAAGGCATACCGGAAACAGATTGATGAATATTGTTCAAATCCGGATACCTATGCTTTTAATAAAAAATATCTGGATGAATTAAAAAAAGTCAGCAATAGGGAATATACTACAGGATTTTATTTTAACAAACCGGATGGGAATGAACAGAGATATGATAAATCTTCCTATATTCAAAATTATGATTTTACCGGACTGGTAATCGGTTATGACCCTGACAAGCATTTAGTAACAGTTGAACAGAAAAATAGAATGTTTACAGGAGATGAAATTGAGATATTTGGGCCGGATTCTGATTCTTTCAGCCAGAAAATTGAAAAAATGTGGGATGAAAACGGTGAGGAAATCGAAGTAGCACCACATTCCCAACAAATCATTCAGTTTAAAACAAGAAAACCAGTAAAACCATGGTATATTATCAGGAAAAAATTAACTTAAAAGTGATTCACATTAATTTATTTTTTTGTTCTTTTCCTTAATTTAGAGCTACAATTACTTATAAGGATTTATAAAAGAAAAATATGAAAAAAATTATTGATTTAAGCATTATTACACTTTTGTTGACCTTGCTTTTCCTGAATATTGACATAGATATTTATGCTGCTATTTATAGAGTGATTAATCCTGAAGGAAATACAGTTCGTGTTTCAGTCGAACCGGTATTAAAAGAACAGGAGATAAAAGATGGGTGTAAAATATATCTTTTAGAATTGGGAACAAGAATAGATGTTCTTGACAGGGATAATAAGGTTAGAGGAGAGGTATTTCTGGATATTAATGATAATGGAAAAAGAGAAAATGGCGAACAAGGGATTTCTAATATTCAGGTTTCCAATGGAAAAGACATAGCCTTGACAGATAGTGAGGGCAATTTTGAGCTGGACAGAGAAGATACTTTTATTTTCTTAACCCTACCGCGGGATTATTCGATGACGACTTCCTGGTACCGTATTAACACTGATAAGAACACAAGTTTTGGTTTAAAAAAAGATAAAAAGGAAGAAGTCCAAAACTTCAGCTTTATCCATCTTACTGATCCTCATGTTACTTTAGATGAGGAATATAATGATATTATAAAAACTGCTGTTTCTGAGATTAACAGTTTTAAACCAGATTTTACAGTTGTTACCGGAGATATGGTATTTGAGGGAGATAAAACCGATATTGAACAGACCCGGAAATGGTTTGACAGATATATCAGCTTGGTTGATAGATGGGATATGCCTGTTTATCATACTATAGGTAATCATGATGTGGCCGGAGTACATTACAAGAAAGATGTAAGTGAAGAGCCCGGTTATGATAAATGGCTATATTATAGTTACTTTGGCCCCAGTTATTATTCTTTTAATCAGGGGAATTATCATTGTATTGTATTAGACCCGATTCAGTTTGAAAATGACAAGCAATATTTTGAAATACCCCAGGAGCAAGTATTATGGCTAAAGCATGATTTGTCTTTTTATAGTGAAGATATGCCATTATTAATTTTTTCTCATATACCATTAAATTCCTGGACTAACAAGGAGGAAATACTGAGTTTGTTCGAAAACAGAAAAGTGATATTCTTTTCCGGCCACTGGCATTTTGATGTGCTGTTAACTCATCATGGGGAGAACACCTTGGAGCAAGTAACTAATTCATTATGTGCAGGATGGTGGAAGAGGAGCAGTGCGGATGGCCGCTCGGAGGGTTATCGAGTTGTCCAGTTAAGTGAAGATAAAATCGAAAGTTTTTATCGTGAAATTGGCCAGGAAAGGCAGATTAAGGTCATTAATCCAAAACCTTTTGTTTCTCAACTGGAAGAAATAAAAGTACAAATATACACTGAAAAACCACCTTTGATAAGTGTTAAATATCAAATTAATGAGGAAGAATGGTTCCCAATGGTTATTGAAGAACAAGGGGTCTGGTTTGTTGCCAGTTCTTCAAATTCTGCTAACCATCTTTCAGATTCCGACTACCACCAATTAAAAATTAAAGTTAATGATATGGCCGGGTATTTCACTGAAACTGTTAATTTTAAGGTCAGTTCAGAAGAAAAATTGTCTTTCAGGGAATTGTATGATAATTTTAGTGTCTTTCAGGGTCATCCTGTCACAGTTGAAGGAAAAATACAGGCTTCCTTTCTCCAGGCTCAGCATAAAACAGATAACAGGGAAATTATAAACGGTATAATATTTTTAAAAGACCAAAGTGATAAAGGTATTATATTGATTGGAGAATATGGTATTAAAAAGAATGAAGAGCTGAAAAGGGGGCAGTTTATATCAGCAGAGGTTGTCCCTTTGCGATTTGACTGGAATTTAATAAGCAGAAAACAGAAGCTGATGCTTCTTCTTATTCTTTATCGTTTGCCTGATGGATTTTTAGAAATTAATGGCCTTTATGGTCCGGAAGCAGTGCAAATGCTTTGGTTAACCAATCACCAGGTTCAAGTTATTGATGAAGGAAAATATTTTAGTTCGTGGAGAAAATATGAAAAATAAATTACCTCTGGGTAAATTAGAATTTTCATTTCTCGAAAAATTGCTTGAAAATTATCAAAGCAAGCCTGATTCACGTGTGATTATTGGACCTAAACTTGGAGAAGACGCTGCTGTTATAGAATATCCGGACAGGTATCTGGTTGCCAAAACCGATCCTATAACTTTTGCAACACAGGAAATAGGTTGGTATGCTGTTCAGGTTAATGCCAATGATATTGCCACAAGGGGAGCAGTTCCTAAATGGTTTCAGGCTACTATTCTCCTGCCGGAGAACAAAACTACTGAAGAACTTGTTGAAAATATTTTTTCCCAGATATATAATGCCTGTAATCAATTAAATATAGCAGTTATTGGCGGTCACACCGAAATTAGTTATAATCTCGATCGTCCGATTGTAGTTGGCTGTATGTTAGGCGAAGTGGAGAAGAATAAACTTGTTTCAACTTCAGGTGCCAGGCCTGGGGATGTAATTATCCTCACAAAAGGTATTGTTATTGAAGGAACCGCAATTATTGCCAGGGAGAAGCAAGAGGAATTAAGGGATAAAGGATATTCAGAAGGATTTATAAAAAAGTGTCAAAACTTTATTTATAAACCGGGATTGTCGGTTTTAAAAGAAGCTTTATTAGCAAATCAATTCGAAGTACATGCCATGCATGACCCGACTGAGGGAGGATTGTCTGCGGGGCTTTATGAAATTGCACAGGCTTCCCAGTCTGGATTATTAGTTGAGAAAGATAAAATTTATTTATTGGAAGAAGCACAAAAACTTTGTAATGAATTTAATTTAAATCCCTTA
>Ga0265294_10004379_pt1 | contig 17683 bp, 11 predicted proteins | sample MunlanPumphouse3_FD_192504 | JGI IMG/M metagenome (GOLD analysis project Ga0265294, IMG submission 192504) | Groundwater microbial communities from a municipal landfill in Southern Ontario, Canada - Pumphouse #3 | ecosystem: Environmental > Aquatic > Deep subsurface > Groundwater | place...
ATCAATCCTTATGCTCAGTGTGATGCTCCTGCTCTCGGGCTGTGACATCATGAACAAGATTGGAGGAGCCTATCAACTCTCACAGAGTGAATACCGCTACCGGTCGGTCAACAACATCCAGCTCTCCGGCCTCAACCTGGGTGATGCTTCCGGCATTTCACTCTCCAATCTCGCGACCATAGCCACCATCCTTTCGGGTGGTTCGGGGATGCAGTCCATTCCCTTCAGCCTGACCCTCAATATGGATGTGACCAACCCCAATACTACTGCCGCTTTTCTCGATGCACTGGATTATGCTATCCAGATCAACGAGATGGAGTTTGTAGAAGGCAAGATGGATATCCCCATCCGTATTGAACCGGGAGAGACAAAAGTGGTCGGGGTACCCATCAGTGTGGATCTGAAAGCACTCATGAACCGCTACTCACAGGAGCGGGTGAGCAGCGAGATGAGTGGATTCCTGGGTATCACGCCCAATAAAACCGCTGTATCGGTGAAGCTCTGGCCCAAATTCTTCGTGGGTGAGACACTGGTGAAAGTGCCGGCACCCATACCGGTAGTTTTCAACTTCGGTGGTAAGTAAAACAGGTGATGGAGAAGAGCGGAAAGCAGCAACGCCATGCAGCCATCACCCGTATCCTCGGTAGCAGAGACATAGATAGCCAGGAGGAGCTACTCCGTTACCTCTCGGGAGAGGGATTCGAGTTGACACAGGCCACCCTATCCCGTGATTTCAGGGAGATGAAGATTGCCAAGACACCCGACAGTGCCGGTAATTACTACTACCGGTTACCGGCTCTGCAACTGCCTCAGACAAAAAGGGGAAAACAGGGTCTCATGGCTCCTTTTGTGCGCCACGGACTACTCAGCATCGATTTCTCGGGTCAACAGGCGGTGATCAGGGTGCCAGCCGGCTATGCGCAAGGGGTTGCCGGCGACATTGACGCCAATAGCATTGCCGGCGTGATGGGCACCCTCGCAGGTCACGATACGGTATTGTTGATCCTGTATGAAGATGCCGACAAAACCGCAATCCTCCATGCTCTCAGACTGCTGTTCGGTTCATAGCTCCTGCCGGGGTATCTTCTCAAAAAGAATGCGGGCCCGACAGGCAACACCTCTGTCGCGCGTGACAACCTGAAAATAATAATCACCAGCTGCTTGCTCCCGCCGGAACACCTCTCCTGTATCACCAAACATGATCTCTTTCAGGAAATTGATCTCAAATCGACGGATATGGTGTCGCCTGTAATGATCCAGTGAGAAACAGTCGGAGAGCCACTGCACGTAATTGAGGCTATTGGCATGGCTGTTGATATCAATATCGGTGTACTTCACCAGAAAGCTGTTGGCTACCTCACCCTCAACGTTTGCGATGCGTCCCGGTTCACCGATGGGTGTGGACTCATCCAGCACAAAACGTTGCATTCCCGGCAGCGTGTCAAGCGACACACTGCGTCGTGTCTTCATATCGATCACCGCCCAGGAAGAGGCGGCATGTCCGATCACCTGTTGTGCCGCATCATACAATCGGAAATTTCGGGTGGTGAAGGCGGTGCCAATCTTCTCAATCCAGGTATCAATGGTGAGAGAATCGCTTTCATCAGGCATCCGTTCCATATCGATCACCAGGCGAGAGAGAACCCAGGTAAAGTTGTCGTTCTGCAGCTCCAGCAAGCCAAAGCCATTCTCATCGGCATTCCGGCCGGCGGTGATCAACACAAAATTGGTGAGCGAACGGAGCGACACCCTGCGGCGGAAGTCGATATCCTGCGCCTCAATATCGTAACGGTAGGTTTTTTTTGCACTCATTTTTTTTCCTTAATCCGCAAAAGTAATCATTATTTGTCGGGAAATGACTGGATCAGCCGGTTCAATCTGATCGTTGTACACAATTGATTTTATCGCTACCTTTGCACAAAGGAACAGAAACCGGTCAGACAACGCATCCGTATGAAAACCATCAAAGAGCTCTACCACACCGGTAACAGCCCCTCTAGCAGCCACAACTGCTGTTGCAATATGCACCTTTTTCCTCCCTCATATACTTTTCCGGCATCTATGCCGTTATATGAATGGTATTACGTAACCAACCAACTGTTACACAAAGATGATAGATTATATCAAAGGAGAAGTAGCTGAGCTGACACCGGCAAGCGTGACGATTGAATGCAGCGGGATCGGCTACCAGATGCACATCTCGCTCAACACCTATGCAGCCATCAACGGCAAAGCAGCTGCAAGGCTCTATGTCTACGAATCGATCCGGGATGATGCCCACCTGCTGTTCGGATTCGCAGAGAAGCACGAACGGGAGCTGTTCCTCCAACTGATCAGTGTATCGGGTGTGGGTCCCGGTACTGCCCGGATGATCCTCTCTTCACTGAGCTCACGGGAGTTGGAAAGTGTGATTGCTTCGGGTGATGCCCCCCAGCTCCAGTCAGTAAAGGGAATCGGTGCCAAAACAGCCCAGCGGATCATTGTGGATCTGAAGGATAAGATCCGCTTCACCGACGAAAACGGGCCGGCAACAGTTCCTACAAAAGAGGGTCTCAATGCAACCGGACAGGCTGCGGTCTCCGCTCTGGTGATGCTCGGCTTCATACAGACGGCATCCCAGAAGGTGGTTGCCAAAATCATCCTGGAGAACTCCTCCCTGCCGGTTGAAGGTGTGATCAAAGAAGCGCTGAAGAGGCTCTGACAGTTGCCGGTTACGTAATACGCATTTTTGGCAACAAAAATCGTATATGGCTGTGGTCTCTTTGCGAAAATCCTTTTTTTCATTTCTATTCCTATTGTTGTTCTGCCTGAACGGGACAGGGCCCCTCAATGCCCAACGTCCATCAATCGGGGTTCGCACTGTAGTCCGCTACGATCCCGGATCGGGACTCTATATCTTTGAGAAAAAGATTGGAGAACATCTGCTTGAAACACCCATGGTCATGACACAAAAAGAGTACATGGCTTATCGTCTGAGAAAATTGCAGAGCACGACCTTCCGGGAGCTGGAGAAAGAGTCTGTCGAAAACAGCACTGCCCCCTACCGACTTTTCACCCTGACCGGCTTGCGCAAAGAGTCACAGTCACCTACCCCACTCTTCGGAGCGGGTGGGGTGGAGCTCACCACACAGGGATCGGTAGAGATCTCAGCCGGCATAAAAAGGGATCTGACCGACAATCCTACCCTTCCGTTGCGTGCACGAAAAAGGAGCTTCTTCCATTTTGACCAGCAGATACAACTCAATCTGAACGCAAAAATGGGGGACAGGATCGACTTCAACCTGAATTATGATACCGAAGCAACCTTCGATTTCAACAACAAAGAGATCAAGCTGGACTACAGCGGTGAGGAGGATGAGATTATCCGCAACATCCAAGCAGGGAATGTGAGGATGACGACCTCCAATCCGCTGATTGATGGCGGGACAGACCTGTTCGGCATCAAGGCGGACCTGCAGTTCGGGAAGTTGCAGGTGAACACCCTCTTCTCCCGTCAACTGTCAGAGACGCATACCCACAATGGGAAAAGTAATGGGAAGATCACATCTTTTGATTTCGGTGCCGACAATTACGATGAGAACCGTCACTTTTTCCTTGCACACTGGTTCCGCGACAACTACGACCGGGCAATGAGCACGCTGCCCTATGTGGGCTCACCGGTCTCCATCACCCGTATTGAGGTGTGGGTCACCAACCGGCAGGGAGATTACAGTCAGGTGAGAAACATCATTGCACTCTCCGACCTGGGTGAACACACGGCTATCCACAACCCGCGTTGGCAGCCTGCGGGGACAGAAGAGACTCCCCACAACCGAAGCAATACACTCTATGATGAGCTGATCACCACCTATGCCTCGATGCGCCACATTCATCAGGGAGTTCATCCTTTTCCCGCCGATGTGGTGGACGGAACAGACTATGAACAACTGGAAAATGCACGACTGCTCTCACCCTCGGAATACAGTTTTCAACCGCAATTGGGGTATATATCCCTCGCCATGCCGTTGCAACCCGATGAGGTGCTGGCGGTAGCCTTTGAATACAACTATGGGGGGGATGTGTACCAGGTGGGTGAGTTCTCGTCCGATATCGGCAGCGACCATGAAGCTGCCAGCAACGGTGAAGATGCTCTTTTCACGAAGCTGCTGAAACCGGTATCACTGTCACCCGCATCTCCTTCCTGGGATCTGATGATGAAGAACATCTACTCCCTGGGTTACGATGCCTACAACCTTTCACCCGACCACTTCCGACTGGAGCTTACATACCAGCATGATTCCACTGGTGTATACCTTAGCTACCTTCCCGGCAGCGGTATTGAGGAGGAACTGCTGCTACGGGTGATGCAGCTTGACCGGTTGAATGAGAGAAAGGATCCCTACCCTGACGGTCAGTTCGATTTCCTCGAAGGCTATACCATAGACACCCGCAATGGAAAAGTCATCTTCCCGGTCACAGAACCGTTCGGTTCACACCTGGAGAAAAAGATAGGGAATGAGAGCCTTGCAGCCAAGTTCCTTTTTCAGGAGCTCTATGACTCCACCCGGACAGCAGCCCGCCAGATTGCGGAGAAAAACAAGTTTCGCATCAGTGGCGAGTACCGTGCCACATCGGATGGGGTCATCAGCCTCAACACTATGAACCTGGCGCGTGGATCGGTAAAGGTGACCGCAGGGGGCATCACCCTTACCGAGGGGGTGGACTACACAGTGGATTATTTGTCGGGGAGCATTACCATCCTGAACCGTTCCCTGCTGGACGCTGATACTCCGGTGAGTGTTACACTGGAAGAGCGATCTCTCTCACAGAAGCAACGCAAAATGCTGACAGGGGTGAACCTGCAGTATGACTTCAGCAAAGAGCTGTCGCTGGGTGCCACACTGATGCATTACACCGAGAAACCGCTTACAGTGAAAACGGCAATTGGAGAGGAGGCCACCAAAAACATGCTCTGGGGATCGAACCTCAGCTGGAAAAAGGAATCAGCACTCCTTACCAGTCTGCTGGACCTGCTGCCCTTCACCGATGCCTCGGCTCCTTCACAGTTGACAACAGAGCTGGCTTTCGCCCGTATGATTCCAGGTCATTACAGCAACCGCTATACAAAAGGGGAAGCCTATATCGATGACTTCGAGTCGGCAGCCTCCACCATCGACCTGCATGCACCCTATGCCTGGTCGCTCGCCGCCACACCCACAGATAACTCTCCTGCAGGACTCTTCCCCGAGGGAGCCCTCACCAACAACATTGCCACTGGCAAAAACCGGGCACTGCTCTCATGGTATTATATCGATGGCATCTTTACCCGAAAAAACGCCACGCTGACACCTTCTCATATCAGAAACGATCCTGATCAACTCTCCGATCACCGTGTACGGGAGATCTACGAACAGGAGATCTTTCCCGAAAGAGATATCCTTTACGGGCAACCAACCACCCTGCCGGTACTCAACCTCTCCTACTATCCCCGTGAACGGGGTCCCTATAACCTCGACACGGAAGTAGACAGTGATGGCTTTCTGCTGAATCCGCAAAGGCGTTGGGGTGGCATCACCCGTTCCATGGATATACGTGACTTTGAAGCGGCCAACGTTGAATATATCGAGTTCTGGCTGATGGATCCTTTTGTGTATGATGCACCGGGTAGCTCGCCCGGGGGGGATCTCTATTTTCACCTGGGGGAGATCTCGGAGGATCTGCTTCGGGACGGAAAGAAGTTCTTCGAGAACGGGTTACCAGCAGAGAGAGACAGCAGCATAGTGGGGGAAAGCATATGGGGGCTCTATCCCAAACAACAATCCACCGTATACGGTTTCGACAACTCCCTGGGAGAGGAGGTACGCCGCCTGCAGGATGTGGGGCTCAATGGCCTCAGCAGTGAAGAGGAGAAGAGCTTTCCAACCTATCGCAACTACCTGGAAGAGCTACAAAAGCGGCTTTCGGAAGAGACATTGTCACGCATGCGGGAGGAAGCCCATTCACCGCTCAACGATCCTGCAGGGGATCTTTTCCGTCATTATCGGGGTGAAGAGCAGGACCGCCGGCAGCTCAGCATCCTGGAACGTTACAAATATTACAATGGTACCGAGGGCAACTCCCTGCCACCCGGGAATGATGACCCCTATCATTCGGCCTCGCGCAACACACCCGACCATGAGGACATTGACCGCGACAACACCCTCAATACAAAAGAGGCCTACTACAGTTACAGGGTCTCACTCCGCCGGGACGAGATGGTAGCGGGAAGCAACTACATTACCGACAAACGGGAAGTTACGGTAACCCTGCGTAACGGAGGTCATGAAAATGTAACCTGGTATCTCTTCCGGATCCCACTCAGCGATTTTCATTCAAAAAGCGGAAACATTCAGGGGTTTCACAACATTCGTTTCATGCGAATGCTGCTTACCGGCTTCGAAAAACCGCTGTTTCTACGGTTCGCGACACTGGGACTGGTGCGCAGTGAATGGCGCACATACAGGGACGATCCTGCCAGCGGTGGTACTCAGACCGGTAGCGGACAGCTTTCAATCAGTGCCGTGAATATTGAGGAGAACGGCAACAGAACACCGGTCAACTACGTGTTACCACCTGGTGTGACCCGTATCATCGACCCCAGCCAACCCCAGCTCAGGCAGGAGAATGAGCAGGCATTATCGCTCAGGGTTGAACAACTGGAAGCAGGGGAGAGCAAGGCCATCTACAAGAGTGTCCTGCATGACCTGCGTCGCTACAAACGTCTGCAAATGTTTGTCCATGCCGAGCAATTGACGGGGGAGACAGGTACATTACAGGATGGTGATCTCTCCCTCTTCCTGCGTATCGGATCTGACTACCGCCACAATTACTACGAGGTGGAGGTTCCTCTCTCTCTTACACCGGAAGGAAGGTATAGCACACATGTCAATGCCGACCGGGAGAGGGTGTGGCCGCAGGAAAACAGGATCGATCTGTCGCTGAAACAGCTTACGCAACTCAAAATGAAAAGAAACGCCCTGATGCGGGAGACGGAGGGGAGCGGTCTCTATAAAGCCTTCACGGAAGCGGACCCTGACCGGCCCGACAACCGGATCTCCATCATGGGCAATCCGTCACTGGCAGAGGTGAAGGTTATGATGATCGGTATCCGCAACAACAGCAGTACCAGCCGTTCGGGAGAGGTATGGGTGAACGAACTGCGGCTGGATGACTATGACGAAAAGGGTGGATGGGCTGCAGAGGGCAATGTGGGATTGACTCTTTCTGATATCGGGACAATACGTTTATCGGGGAAAATGGAGACAACCGGTTTCGGAGCAATCAACCAGGGATTGCAAGAGCGACGCAACAACGATCTCAGGTCGGTTAACCTCGCTTTGAACCTGGAGCTGGGACGCTTCCTGCCCCGAAAGGCAAAGATAACGGCACCCCTCTCCTACTTTTTCTCCAACAACAGGGAATCTCCCCTCTATGATCCCTTCAACAGCGACCTACTCCTCTCGGAAACATTGAAGCAACTGCCTTCCGGAGCCGGGAGAGATTCTCTTCGACAGATAACGACTACGGAGTCCTTGCACCAAAGTTTCAGCCTTGCCAACCTGAAGATGAATATCCGGAGTGCACAACCCATGCCGTATGATCCGGCAAACTTTTCCTTTTCTTACACAGACAACCAACTGCAGGAACGAAACCCGGCAATCGAATATGCGATGGAGAGGGATCAGCGACTTCAGGCCCTCTACAGCTACTCTCCCGGGGGGAGACCCTGGGAGGCTTTTGGACTGCATCTCCGCTATCTGCCCGACCAGATCAACCTCAGCCACAACTTGCACCGTCATTACCGGGAGAGACAGTTGCGTGATCTAAATGCCTACGCATCAGGGTTAACGGAAAGTCAACCTGCTTACCTCTCCTTTAGCCATAATTTCTACTGGGACAGGCAGTTGAGCTTTACCTGGAACTTTTCCCCCAACCTGAATCTCTCCTTTCGCTCCGGAACGCTGTCTGAGATTGAGGAACCCTACCTGCAGGTAAACAAAGCGCTCAACCGCAGCGATTATGAGATTTGGAAGGATTCGGTAACCCACAGCCTGCGTGGGTTGGGTAGTCCACTCAGATACAACCAGTCAGCAGATGTACACTATACCCTCCCTTTCAACAGAATCCCCGTCACCGACTGGATCAGCAGCAGTGCGGTTTATCACTCACAGTACCGATGGGAACGTGGCGCGACCATCGAAGATAAGGAAATTGGAAACTACCTGCAAAACGAACTCTCCTTCGCACTCAACAGTCGTTTCAACCTCTCAGGTCTCTACCGCAAATTTCCATCAATAAAAATCCCATTGGCTCTCTCACAGGCGATGATGATGATCCGGCAGATCAACCTGAACATCACATATAAAAGACGTACTGACCTGCCGGGATATAAACCGATGAGCGGAGACCTGTTCGGACAGACAACAGTGGAGGAAAAACTTCTTCCGGGATTGCCTTTTGCCTTTGGAGCTGATGGTGGCAGAACATTTGTGGAAGAAGCACTGGCCAATAACCATCTGGTGATCAACCAGGAGAATATTGCTCCCGCCATCTTCAATCGCACCAAACATATCAAAATGGATGCCTCACTGGAGCCCTTTCCCGGAATCAGGGTCAACCTGCACGCTCTCTATGAAGAGAACCGGCGAAGCGAATACCGGTTCATGTATGGGGAAATACCTGAGATACAAGGTGGAAGCTTTGCCATCAGTATCATCTCCCTTTTTTCCGCATTTGAAAGAAACAAAGCAGGCAGGCAATATCATTCTACCTCTTTTGGGCGATTTATGGAGTACAGGGCTGTGATTGCCGGCCGCGTCAGGGATCAGTACGCAGGGAGTCTCTATCCGCAGGAAGGATTTCTCAACGGGAGTACCCTTGCCGGTGAAGCATTCAGCGGCAACAGCGGAGATGTCAAACCGAACAGTGCGGATGTATTGATCCCAGCCTTTCTGGCCGCCTATACCGGTAAAAGTGCAGAGAAGATCGCCCTCACCCCCTTTCCTGCACTCTCCACCATGCTGCCCAACTGGGATCTGTCAGTCAGCCTTACCACACTGATGCCGGCATTGCAACAACCGTTCAGCGAGTTGATGCTCACCCACAGGTATCTCGCACAATACCGGATCGGCTCCTATAATACCCACCTGAGTTGGGTGCCAGCGGGGCAACAAACAGCACTGGGTTTCATACGCGATGTCATCACCGGTGCTCCGGAGCCTTCCTCACCCTACGACATCCGCTCCGCCACCATCACAGAAAGCTTTAATCCGCTCTTCGAACTCCGTGCCAGTTTTCACAATCAGCTGCACTGTAATATCCGCCTCAACCGGACACGGTCACTTAACCTCAATATCTCCTCCTACCAGATCATGGAGATGAGAGAGAACGACCTGGTCATTGGCGGGGGGTACCGTATCCCCGATTTCGGCCGGCTCGCAAACATAACCACCGGAACAGGAGTTCCACATCGCAGATCTGCTTCACAACAACACAAACGTAAGAATGAGGCGGTAAAAGACGATGGAGCCTTTCGAAACGATCTCACGCTGCGGTTTGACCTGTCACTGAAAAAAACAGAGGCACTTATCAGAAGAATGACGGAGGGAAACAGCCAACCTACCAGTGGTATCCAAACCGGCTCATTGCGCTTCTCCGCCGATTATGCGGTGAGCAGACAACTTACCCTGCGTGCTTTTTACGACCGCATGGTTCGCAAACCACTGGTCTCCTCTTTTGCACCTCCGACCGCCAGCAACAGTGCGGGCATCAGCCTGCGCATCCATTTCCGGTGACTGAGCCGATTCTGTCTGCTAAACGAATTCAAAATCATTTCAACCAGCCACTCATTCCATGAATGATTGTTGGGAAAAGACTCTTTTTCGTTTTTTTTTAATTTTAAGAGGATATGTTAAACAAAAAAGTGGTTTATTTGTTAAATTAATAGACAAAAAAAGGTGATCTTTGAAATATAAAAACAGTAATCACTAAAAGGGAGATAAGAAATAATAGCGTATGAAAAAATCAACGATCTGGTTGCTTGCCATTGTGATGTTCACGGCATTTTTCGCGTTGCTGTTTCTTCAGGTCAGATACATGCGTACCAGTCTCGCCATCCGGACGCAACAGTTTGACGAACAGGTAAACCGCAGTCTCTACAACGTGATGAGAGATCTGGAGCTGGATCAGACACGGGAGTATCTGGAGGAGGATATGATTGAATCGGAAAACAGATATTCACAGTACAATCAACCCCAACGCCAGCCAAACATCATCAGGGAGCAGACATCTGCTGCCATCACCCATCCCGATGGAAGCCGGACCAGGATAGAGCTGAACGTTACTGAGCAGTCGGTTCTACCCGATCCAGCAAGGGAAAGGGCGCTACTCTCACCCAATCAGGGTGCCAGCACCATCTCGAAGACACAGTTCGATATGCAACAATCGCTCTCGAAGCGATACCTGCACGAGCGATCACTGCTCTACGAGGTGATCTTTAAAATCCTGAGCCGCTCGAGCAATGAACCGATTGAGGAAAGGATCGATTTCAACAAGGTGGAGCAGTATATCCGTTACGAGTTATCTTACAACGGGTTGATTGAACCTTTCAGCTTTCAGGTGATAAACTTCAACAACCAGGTGGTATACACGTCACCCGGCTTCTCCACGAAACAACGGGATGCCATCTTCACACAGATCCTGTTTCCCAACGATCCTCCGGCGAAGCTGAACCAGTTGAGAGTCTACTTTCCCACCAAAAGAAAGTATGTGTACAGTGAGCTCAATTTTTTCATTCCTTCGATGATCTTCACCTTCATCCTGCTGATTACCTTTATCTTTACGGTGGCATCACTCTTCAGGCAAAAGCGTTTGTCTGAGATGAAAAACGACTTCATCAACAATATGACCCATGAACTGAAGACACCTGTATCCACCATCTCACTGGCGTCGCAGATGCTGAAGGATGAATCGATCCTGAAGTCACCCGAGGTATTCAAGCATGTCACCGGTGTGATCCACGATGAGACCAAGCGTCTGAGTTTCCAGGTGGAAAAGGTACTACAGATGTCTCTTTTCGACAAGCAGAAGACGACCTTGAAGATGAAGGAGATGGATGCCAACGACCTGGTAGCGACAGTGGCCAACACACATGTGTTGAAGGTGGAGAAACTGGAGGGGACACTCGACATTGACCTGCAGGCTGAAAACTCAACCATCAAGGTAGATGAGATGCATTTCACCAACGTGCTGTTCAACATCCTCGACAATGCACTGAAATACAGAAGGAAAGATGTTCCTCCGGAATTAATGATCCGTACCCGCAACGAGGGCAACAAGCTGATCATCTCCATCGAGGACAATGGTGTTGGCATGAGGAAAGAGGATGCGAAGAAGGTGTTTGAACGTTTTTATCGTGTTCCGACCGGCAACCGCCACGATGTGAAAGGCTTCGGGCTGGGGCTGGCCTACGTGAAGAAGATTGTGACCGACGTGAACGGCACGATACGTGCCGAAAGCGAATTGGGAAAAGGAACCAAATTTATCATTAGTTTACCCGTAATAACAGAAAATTGATATGGAAGAGAAATTAAAAATTTTTTTATGCGAAGATGACGAAAATCTGGGCATGCTGCTCAGGGAGTATCTTCAGGCCAAAGGTTTTGATACCGACCTTTTCCCTGACGGGGAAGCCGGTTTCAAGGGGTTTGTGAAGACCAAGTATGACCTTTGCATCGTGGATGTCATGATGCCCAAGAAAGATGGAGTCACCCTGGTGAAGGAGATCAGGACCATCAACACCGAGATACCGGTTATTTTCCTCACGGCCAAAAACATGAAGGAGGATGTACTGGAAGGATTCAAGGCAGGCGCGGATGACTATATCACCAAGCCCTTCAGCATGGAGGAGCTGGTGCTGCGTATCGAGGCCATTATTCGCCGGGTCAGGGGAAAAAAGAGCAAGGAACAGCAACTCTATAACTTCGGTACCATGACCTTCGACACACAAAAGCAGATCCTCACCATTGCTGAGACACAGACAAAACTCACCACCAAGGAGTCGGAGCTGCTTTCACTGCTCTGTGCCCATGCCAACGACATCCTGGAACGCAACCATGCGTTGAAACAGATATGGGAGGAGGACACCTATTTCAATGCCCGCAGCATGGATGTTTATATCACCAAGCTGCGTAAGCTGCTCAAGCCGGAACCCAACATTGAGATCATCAACATCCACGGGAAGGGTTACAAGCTGATTGTCCCCACCGATGAGGGTGAGAACGGTGACAATTGACACGCAATTCTCATGCTGCATAGTGAGCCGCCTTCAGTAGAAGGCGGCTTTTTTTTGATGGGTGAATAGGATACAGGGAGAGCCATTTTTTCGGGAAACAAATTCGTAACATAAAATTTAATGGCTACATTTGTAACAGGATAGAAAAATCATATAATAGAAACGGAGATGAACACATCAAAAAAGAACATGGCAAAGTCGCTCAGACTCATTGCCACCGATCGCCAAAGGACCAATATCCTCCGTGCGTGGGAACAGAAATCAATTGCCTACCTGGTACAGAAAATCCCCTCCTGGATCTCTTCCGACGGACTGACAGCCATCGGTTCGATCGGCAATCTGATGGTGGCCGCCAGTTTCGTGATGGGAGCCTTCATGGGGCACTACTGGCTGTTACTTTCCCTACCCGGTTTTTTCATCAACTGGTTTGGCGATTCACTCGACGGGCGGCTGGCATACTATCGCAGTACCCCCCGGAAGTGGTACGGTTTTTCGCTTGATGTGACGGTCGACTGGATCGGCACCATTCTCATCGGCCTGGGATTCACCATCTACGCCCCCGGGATATGGAAATATGCCGGATTCCTGTTCGTGGTACTCTATGGCTGGGAAATGATTACCGCCCAGTTACGCTATAAGATCGGCGGGCAATACTCCATCGATTCCGGTATTTTCGGCCCTACCGAGGTAAGGTTGCTGCTCGCAACCATCATCACCATTGAGGTATTTCTTCCCGGTACCATCCAATATCTTGCCACTGCGGCCTGTCTCTTCCTGTTGATCTCCAATTTTGCCGAGACCCGAAAGCTGTTGATTCTGGCCGACGCACGCGACAAAGAGGATCGTCTCGCCAAGGAAAAGGAGCAACAGGCAACACGCAAGGAGAATGCCTGACCGGCCGGCTCATCAATTTGTCAAAAATTGCTACCTTTGCAGAATCTATTTCGTGAAGCCCCTGAACAGTGTCAAGCTTGCTTGAACCCTGTGCCCTGGCGAGAATTGAAAATAGAGGAGTGACGGCGACTCAAATTGTCTGAAATGATTGAAAAGAGGAACAATGACACATTCAATGACAGGGTATGGCAAGGCGGTAGCTGAGCTTCCAAACAAAAGAATCACAGTAGAAATAAGATCTTTAAACAGCAAACAGTTTGATCTCTCCGCACGCATCCCCCCCATTTATCGGGAAAAGGAACTGGTTCTGCGCAACATGCTTTTGCGACGCCTGGAGCGGGGAAAAGTAGACTTGACAATGAACGTGGATGTGATCAACAGGGATGTCTCATCCAAGATCGATCCCCAGGTGTTGCGCCAATACCACCACGAGCTTAGCGGTCTGGCCGTAGAGATGGGAGTGACAGAACCGGCAGACTGGTTCACGGTATTGTTGCGGCTGCCGGAGGTGATGAAACAGGAAAATGAGACCCTCAATGATGAGGAGTGGTTCTCCATCGAGCAGGCAATTGGTGAGGCACTGGAGGAACTGACGCGCTTCCGCCGGCAGGAGGGCGAGATGCTGCAACAGTTGCTTTGCGGCAAGGTTGAGGCAATCCGCAGGCTGCTGATGGCGGTAGACCCCTACGAAGCAGAACGAACAGAAAAGATCAAAAGCCGTCTCTACGAAGCACTGAATAGCCTGGAAGGGATTGAAGTCGACCACAATCGTTTGGAACAGGAGATGATTTACTACCTGGAAAAGCTTGACGTGAACGAAGAGAAGACCCGCCTGGCACATCATCTCGATTACTTTTTGGAGACGCTCAACGAGGGCGGCTCACAGGGGAAGAAACTGGGATTTATCGCCCAGGAAATCGGTCGGGAGATCAACACCCTCGGATCCAAATCGAATCAATCGGGCATGCAGCGTATCGTGGTAGAGATGAAGGATGAACTGGAGCAGATCAAGGAACAGATTTTAAACCTGTTGTAACCTCCTTTCCCAGGTTGTGCAACAGTTACAGAATACTCAGATAATATGGCGAAGCTGATCATTTTCTCCGCACCCTCCGGAGCCGGCAAATCAACGCTGGTCCGTTACCTGCTGACACAGGGACTGAATCTTCAGTTTTCGATATCTGCCACCAGCCGTGCCCCCCGGGGTGAGGAGAAAGATGGCAGGGAATATTATTTCCTTTCACCGGCAGCATTCCGCGAACGGATTGCCCGCAATGAATTTCTTGAATATGAAGAGGTCTACACCGACAAGTTCTACGGAACCCTCAAGAGCGAGGTGGACCGTATCCTAGCCAGTGGCAGAAATGTGGTATTCGACGTGGATTGTGTGGGAGGGCTCAACATCAAAAAGATCTACGGAGATCAGGCCCTGAGCATTTTCATCATGCCCCCTTCAGTGGGGGTGCTGCGTGAACGGCTCGAAAAGAGGGGAACCGATACCCCGGAGGTGATAGAGAACAGACTTGCCAAGGCAGGATATGAGATGAGTTTCGCCTCCCAGTTCGATGTGACGGTCTGCAACGATGACTATGACCGGGCTAAGAATGAGATATTGAGACTGGTTACCGATTTTATCAACGATAAGTGATGAGTTACAAAAGGATTTCACTTCTGCTCTCCTTCCTCCTGGCAATTATTGCGCTGCGGGCTGCCAGTGTGGTGCAGGAGAGCCACCTGTTCGCAGTGAATGATGGTGTCGCGTTGCACCTGGACATCTACCGGAGTGATTCTGCCTCGATCCTGCCCCAGCCCTGTCTCATCTTTGTTTTTGGCGGGGGGTTCAAGGAAGGAAAACGTGATGCGCCGCTCTACGAACGCTACTTTCATTATTTTGCTAAACGGGGATTTGCCGTAGCTTCTATCGACTATCGGCTGGGGATGAAAGGAGAGAAAGCACCCGGTCCTCTCCACTATAAACCGCTGCGCAACGCGATCCACATGGCTGTGGCAGATCTGTACGCTGCCACGGTATACCTGCTGGAGCATGCCGCCGAACTGCATATCGAGCCCACACTGTTTGTTATCAGCGGTTCGAGTGCAGGTGCCATTACCGTGCTCCAGGCAGACTACATGAAACAGAATAACCATCTGCTTGCGAAAAAGCTACCGGAGCCATTCCGCTATGCCGGTGTGATCTCCTTCGCCGGAGGCATCTTCAGCAATGAAGGGCTGCCATCCTACAAGACCCCCCCCGCCCCGACCCTCTTTTTTCACGGTACTGCCGACAGACTGGTACCCTACAACAAAGCCGGACTGTTCCATCTGGGCATGTACGGTAGTAGTCAATTGGTGAAACGTTTCCGGGAGAGGCATTATCCCTTCATCTTTTACAGCATCGAAGATGTGGGACATGAAGTGTCCGAGTATCCGATGCAGGAATACTTACCTGATATTGAAAAGTTCATCAAGGAGATGGTGTTTGATCGCAGGCAATGGATGACCGAGATCCGACACAAGGATCTGCTGCGACAGTCGGACAACTCCTCCACACCGGCAAGCTATTATAACTGACATGCAGAAGTATCTCGAGAAATACCTGCTCCCGGTAGCCATGCTCCTGGGGATTGTTTTCCATCGGCCGCTTTCCATCCTCTCACCGGTGATCCCATGGCTGCTGGCGCTGATGCTCTTTATCACCTACTGCCGCGTTCAATGGGCAGACATACGCCTCACCCGCTTCCATTATATCCTGCTGGCTATCCAGTATGGAGGCAGCGCCCTTGTATACCTGATCCTTCGTCCATTCAACCAGGTATTGGCACAGGCGGCTATGATCTGTGTGCTGACAGCAACTGCCACCTCGGCACCGGTTGTAACCGGCATTCTGGGGGGCAGTATCTCCGCCACAGCTGCCTACTCCATTGTGAGCAATCTCTCGGTGGCTTTCATTGCTCCACTCTTTCTCTCACTGGTAGGAGAAAGCGTTCAGCACATCTCTTTTGCTGTTACATTCTGGCATATCCTTGGCAGCGTGATGCCCATTCTGGTTGTACCCTTCCTGCTGGCGTTGCTTATCCGCAAAGGGGCTCCACGACTTCATCAGAAGATCTATTCCGCCCAGATACTCTCCTTCTATCTCTGGGCTGTTGCACTCACCGTAGTAATCGGAAATATTACACAGTATGTGAAGTTGCAGGATGATGGAAACTACACCCTCGAGGCGGTTATTGCGGGAACTTCACTGCTAATCTGCCTAACGCAGTTCTTTTTGGGCAGGAAAATCGGACGCCACTTCGGACGTACCGTGGCTGGTGGACAGAGTCTCGGTCAGAAAAACACCGTACTGGCCATCTGGCTCACGCAGACCTATCTGAATCCCCTGGCCACGCTGGGTCCTGGTATGTATGTGCTTTGGCAGAACCTGGTCAACTCCTGGCAGATATGGAAAAAGAAAAAGGGGGAAGAGGTTTCCCGTCAAATGAAACCACCGTCAAAAAATTGACATACAGAAATATGCACTATTCGAAAGGATCATCAGAACCTACCGTTTACTATCCCCTCCATAACCCTATTGGTGCGGGCAGCCGTGATGCCGGTGCTCACCGGCATTTCCGCCATGCCATTTAGATAGTTTACGATGCTTTCTATCAGGCGATACTGGATGTTCTCCGGATTCTCTTCATGGTACTCGCGTACTCCCTCGATGGTTTCCAGCCGGATGGGGGTGAACATAAAAGTGGAGCAGGTGAGCTTCCCCTGTGTGCCGGTGAAGATGATTTCGTCGACACGTGTGGCGCGTGGCGCGACGAAACTCCAGCTCCCACTGCCGGGTATTCCCTTGTCAAAACGGAATGTGGCGGAGAGACTGTCCGCCACCTCATACAATCCCCCCACATTGGTAGCGAAGCCGGTAACAGCAATGATCTCCCCCAGCAGAAAATCGAGCAGATCCAACTGGTGGGATGCCAGGTCGTAAAAATAACCGGCGCCGGCAAGCTCCTGCTGTACCCTCCATGGCAGCTGTTCCCGGTTATAATCATCAGGATAGGGAGGTATGGCAAAACGGATCTCGACCGTGGAGAGCCTACCCGCTACTCCTTCGGCAAGCAGCTGCTTGACCCGCAGGAAGTAGGGCAGCGTCCGACGGTAATACGCTACGAAGAGAGGTACCCCTGTTTCCTGCGACACCCTGTTCATCTCACGGCACTCCTCCCATGTGGTTGCCATCGGTTTCTCCACGTATACCGGCTTTCCGGCCCGCATAGCGGCAATGGCGTATTCAGCATGAAACCCGGGAGGGGTAGCCACATAGACAGCACTCACCTGTGGATCATGGATCAATGCTGCTGCGTTGTCATACCATCTTCCAATACCATGCCGCTCAGCATATTCTCTTGCCTTGTCTCCGTCGCGACGCATCACCGCGACCACATCCGATCCGGCCACTTTCCGGAATGCGGGACCGCTTTTCTTCTCCGT
>Ga0265294_10004380_pt1 | contig 17681 bp, 10 predicted proteins | sample MunlanPumphouse3_FD_192504 | JGI IMG/M metagenome (GOLD analysis project Ga0265294, IMG submission 192504) | Groundwater microbial communities from a municipal landfill in Southern Ontario, Canada - Pumphouse #3 | ecosystem: Environmental > Aquatic > Deep subsurface > Groundwater | place...
CTCCCTTCTCCCCCCCACCGGAGCTAAAACCTTCAAAGTTCGCTCTCGAATCTATGGTGATGATGGCTTATTTAATATAATCTATTCTAATCAAACATTGTATTCGCAGAGCAATATGACAGACTACTATAGTTATTTTACGATTAACACAAATACTGCTCCATATGCCAGTGGGGTATCGATAACGAACCCAAACAATGCAAAAGTGGGACAGACTATCAGCGGTAGCTATACTTTTAATGATGATGATCTTGATCTGGAGGGAACCAGCACTTTCCGCTGGCTCAAGGCAGAAAGCCTTAACGGATACTATAGCCCGATCGATGGGGCTACTGCTCAGGACTACACAGTGCAACCTGCTGATGCTGAACATTACCTCAAGTTTGAGGTTACTCCAGTGGCCGACGGGGGGACAAACCCAGGCACAGCAGTGCTAAGCGAGGCTTCACCACAAGTTACAGAAGCAGCTTCTACCGAGATTATGCCCTATCCTCAAACCTTTTACGAAACTACCAGCAACAATGGCTCACTGGGAGAGGTATACGTTGCTGTAATCCTTAGCAATGCGACCTATGTGCAAGGTACAATCAGCGGAGTAACGATGACGGGGCTGCCAGCAGGGCTTAGCGTGGGTTCGATCACCCGGAGGTCAGCAACCGAGATCAGGGTATATTTTAGCGGGACAGCTACGGCTCATGAATATGCTAACTCGGTGCTGTATCCAAATACAGTAACAGTTACAATCCCAAGCTCAATGCTTAAAGGGGTTACGGCAGATCTTACTACAACGAATGGTTTCTACGTACAATTCAGCAACAATCCTGCCACCGATCTGGCAGTAAGTGCTGTCGGCAAGGACTGGGTGGAGCTTAGCTGGGATGCTCCAGACGGATTGAGCGGCGCTTCCACCGGTTTGCAGTACTACAAAGTGTATCGCAACGATGTCTATATCGCTCAGGTAAATCACAACTCGGCAAAAGGGGAGTATTCATATCAGGACACTTCACTAAGCACGGGTACTGCCAATGTTTACAAGATCCAAGCCTACTATAGCCTGGATGGAGCTCCATATACAGAAACGGTCTCTGGAACACCCCTTGGCTTCTCGGCTTATGCCATCACCAGCCCATCTGCCAATGGATCAATAGATCATGACGAACAAACGATCAGTGTAATCCTGCCTTATGGTACCGACCTGACCAATTTGGTGGCTTCATTCACGGCTCCCGGAGCTACGGTGAAGATTGGCAGCACCACTCAGACCAGTGGCAGTACTGCCAACAACTATACAGATCCCATTAGCTACACCCTGAGCTCCATTGATGGCTGCACCACAGATTATACTGTATCAATCCAAAGCACTCTGGCAGCTCCAACTCTGCCAGAAACAAGTTTTCAGGAAACAACTTCGAGTTTTACAGCCAAGTGGAACTCCGTTTCCGGTGCCACATCGTACGAACTGGATGTAGCATCTAATAGCGGATTTTCATCATTTCTTTCGGGCTTTGAAGATTTGGATATGGGTGGCGCTACCAGTTGCGTAATCAACAATCTTTCCGCTAATACCGAGTATTATTACCGAGTCCGCGCCATTGCTGCAGATCCATTGCTGAATAGTACAAACTCTGAGACTGGATCGATATTGACCCTATATCCAAACCCTGGGGCTGGAAGCACTGTGATAACTAACAGCGATGCCACAACCATTAATATGGGCAGTTTTGATACTGGTACTCAGGGAGTGGTCAATCCCTACCTGATCGTGGATCCGGATAGCTTTGTTTCCGGTGCAGATAACTCACTCTCAGTAAGCATGTCCTATGGTTCCTATCCCCAGGGGCTGCTCTTTAACCTCTCCTTCGAGAATCCCACCATTGGCAATGGTACTTTGACAATTTCCTACAGTGGCTTGCTCTATGATCCAACAGAGGTTTTCTACAGTATTGGCGGTGGAGGGCTTGCAGAACCTGCGTCACTAACCATTGATTCAGAGAATGATCTGATCATCCTCAGCATTGCTGGCCTCAGCAAAGATGCCAAAGCTGCTTATGAACTGCAGATTGTGACCAATGATGAAACCGGCGACACTACTCTGCCCATAGAGCTTTCATCATTCACAGCATTGATGATCGCAAATGGCACGGTACGCCTGGATTGGACTACTCAATCTGAATCCGGAATGATGGGATATCATATCCTGCGTAACACCTCACCTGATCTGGCTACTGCCATCATGGTGAGCCCCCTGATTGAGGCAACCAATACTTCCAATGCAGTCACCTATAGCTTCACCGATGACGAAATCATGGAAAGCGGGACCTACCACTTCTGGTTGCAGGCCACAGATTTTGACAGTCTGATCTCTCACTATGGCCCTCTGGCTGTTCAGGTAAGTATGGGCAGTGAAGAACCAGAAATCGTTATCCCGTTGATTACAACACTGAAAAAGCCCTACCCAAATCCCTTCAATCCTGTGCTGAATATTACTTATGATCTTGCCACCATCGATCATGTAGAGATCAAGATCTACAACAGCAGAGGACAATTGGTCAAGAATCTGGTAGATTCCCTGCAACAGGCAAAAAACCACAGGATTGTGTGGGATGGGAGAGATAACAGCGGAAGAGAAGTAGCTACCGGCACTTATCTTATCAGCATGAAGGCCGGAACCTATTCGAGCTTTACCAAAGCAGTAATGCTCAAATGAGTTGTAGCAACAGGCAGATTTGCATGAGCTGCCGCCACAAAACCAATCACCCGGGGATAGCTACCCCGGGTTTTTTGCCCTGCATTTGTTTCTGTAATACTCCATCCCATCTTTTCTATCGCAGCTCCGACTGCAGGGCTGTTTTTTTCCTTGACGTAATTTGAGGAGTCATCATTTTGTATCCAGGTAAGATTTATGGGGATGCAGGTTTTGGCGCATCCTTTGTGTAGATTTCATGTTCCCATTGAATGGAGGTTCTTGTGGCAAAAGTATATTTTGTTTTGTTTTTGATTCTGCTGGTTGTAACACCGCAGATCGTGTGTGCTCAAAATCGGGATAATACTCCACCGGAAGCGCAAAACGTTTCCATCAGCAATCCTCAATTTGCAAAGAATGGTCAAACACTCACTGGCTCTTATGTGTATCATGACGCAGATGGAGATACTGAAGGCTCAAGCTATTTTCAATGGTTTCGCTCGGGCACTGAGAATTCTGAAAGCACATACAATCCCATAGAAGGGGCCAATTCCATCAATTATACAGTTACCGGAGATGATATCAACCGCTTCCTTAAGTTTGCTGTAATCCCCAAGGCAAGTTCTGGAGCGCAAACAGATTTACAGGTTTTCAGTATTCCAAGCAGTCAGGTTACCAATTATGCTTACCTCTCTATTAACACCGAGGTCAGCGGATTCACAGAATCACCTCTGAATAACGGCTCCGTGTCTGGTTTAGTAGTTGTAAATCTGAACAATTCTACGTTTTCTGGCACAAATGTTAAGGCCCAGATCGAAAATCTGCCCAAAGGGCTCAATATTCTACGCATCGACCGGATCACTGACGTAACCATCGAAATCTATCTGACCGGTGCAGCTTTGGTTCATGAAGCATCTGCCTCCATCCTGGATGCAAGCAGCAGTGCCCTCAAAATCAAGATCAAAAAAGAAGACATGGTGGGAGTGTCCCAGGATGTGACTAGCTTACGAGGTGTAACTATCTCCTATCTCAACAATCCTCCGACAAGCTTCAGAAGACACTCTGTTGGGCATAATCGCGTTTCTTTGAGTTGGGACGAACCTGCTGGTCTTAGTCCTCTGAACACAAGCTTAACCGCCTATGAAGTCTTCAGGAATGATGCATATCTGGATGCGGTTGAAGTGCAACCAATCCGCAACGTTTATACAGATTATCGGGCAGTTTCAGGAGAAAACTACACATATCAGGTACGGGCTGTTTATGGCAGTAACCCGGACAAACCCTATTCACCAAACACAATATACGCCACAGCTCTGGCCATGGATTCCTTCGCAATCATTGATCCCAACAATCCCCTCCAATCTATTCCAGCCTACATCGACAAAAACCTGCAGACTATTTATGTGGAAATGCCCAATGCCACAAATCTCTCTGATCTGACCCCGATTTTCACTCCAAATCCCAATACTGCAACCGTTAAAGTCAATGGATCAGTGCAGACCAGCGAATCATCCAGTCAAAATTTTACAGGTTCACATCTCAACCCGATCCCATATCAAATCATCTATGCTGGCAATGGCAGTAGCGTAACATATATGGTAACCGTCTTAGCTGCCACATCGCTAAGCTACCCTGTCCCGCGGCCGGGATCCGGCACCACTTCCAGCATCAAAGCAAGGTGGTGGTCAGTCGCGAGTGCCACAAGCTATGTCCTTGATGTCTCCGAAAATCAGGAATTCAGTTCATACCTCCAGGGATATCATGATTTCCAGCTTAGTGGCATTTCGCAGGTAATCTATGGCTTAGCTCCCGATAAAGAATACTACTTCCGTCTGCGAGCATATAGCAGCACCCTGAGTGAATATAGCAACTATAGTCCGGTCAGCAGTATCCGCACTCTGCCTCTGGGCAATGGCACTGGCAGTGTAGAGATAGCAGGAACAATGCCCACCGCTGTATCTATCGGCACCTTCACCGAAGGCAGTGCCACTGTGAATCCTGCGCTCACAATCGAGGCCAGCGAGTTTGAAAGTGGTACAGATAATGTGGTTGAAGTAAGTATGGGCTTTGCCCCCAGCCCCTATGGTTTGTTTTATCGGCTGAGTTTTAACAACCCCCGCATCGGTAATGGTACTTATGTATTTTCCTATGATGGTCTTACTTATACTCCCCAAACTGCTGCATACCGCGTCAATGGTGGCGAAATCTCCACCAGCGGATCCAGTATTGCAATTGACGACTTGAATCGGACAATCACCTTGAGCATCAATGGACTGGACCTATCCGGCAAGAGCCTTTATACATTGGATCTGCTTGCAGGTGACAGTAGTGAGATAACTCTGCCGATTGAGTTATCAACCTTCACTGCCGTTGCTACCAGTGATGGAGAAGTGGTGATCCGCTGGACAACTGAATCAGAATCAGGACTACAGGGCTTTAAGATCCTTCGCAGTACCTGCGCAGAGATTAATTCTGCTCAGATTGTAAGCCCCTTGATTCCGGCTACCAATGCTTCTGAACTATCACAATATAGCTTCAATGATCTCAGCATAACAGATTTCGGAATCTACTATTATTGGCTTCAGATCATCGAATATAGCGGTGTTGTAGAATATTCTGCCTTCATTTTAGTAGAGGTAAAACAAGAAATATCAATCGACCCGCCTGTGATCCCCCATTTAACAGGCCTGAAGAATATCTACCCCAATCCCTTTAACCCTTCCACAAGCATCAGTTACGAGATTGTTACAGCAGGCTTGGTAAAAGTTGTAGTCTATAACAACAGAGGACAGGAAATCCGCACTCTGGTCTCGGCTTATCAGGCTCCCAATCAATACGTAGTTGTCTGGGACGGTAAGGATAACCGGGGACAAAGCATGCCCAGCGGAAGCTATCTGATCCGCTTAATAGCCAAAGATCACGACAGTATGAGCAGGACTACTTTACTTAAGTAATCCTGCCTTATCCAGCACTCTTATAGATCTCGAGCCCTGGGTTGTTTCACCGATTCAGGGCTCGACTTATCTGTTTTCCTAAAAAAGCACTTGACTATTTTTTCAGAACACCAGCACATGAACTAAAGCATCTGTCTTGCATATTCTGCAAGATGGTTTCGGGTTTTTCCCCTGCTGAATCAAGCATCTGCATAGAAAGGAGTAGATATGTACAGAGCGGGTTTCCTCGTAGTCTTATGTTTGGTGACTCTAACAGGTTTATGGTCGAACGATCTGGAGTGGGGTCTCAAATATGGGATTGGATCTTCCACCTTGCATGGACCAGATGAAGATTATGTGTATCGCTATGATTTTTACCTGGATGAGAGCCTGATGCAAGATTTGGGTAGTGTTTCGGTTCGCTCCGACGAGAATGACTCTGGCCTGGCTCATAATGCCGGAGTCTATGCCAACATCATCTTAACCCGCAAAACCGATTCGATACGCTTGGGCTCGGAACTGCTCTGGCAGCGTTATAACTATTCGCATAGTTTCAAGAATGCCCGTATGAATCCAAGCTCCATCCTCCTTGCAGAAGTCTTCACAGATTCACTAAGCGGTAAAATTGATCGCACTGTGGATTATCTATCCCTACCCATTCTCCTTAGCTTCCATCAGGAACTCAGCGAAGAGAAAAAGGCACAGAGTTATCAGGGTGCCTTCGTCTATCTGGGACCTGCCATCTCACTCAAGCTTAGTCAATCTCACAGTTCCACTTCTGGTGTACGGGGATTTGAGGGAACTCTGCAGAACTATCTGGAAAGCGTTAGCAACGATGGCAATGATGCCACTCCCGGCCTGGCGATCAAGCAAAAAAGTGGCAGTGACAAATACCTTGCCCTGAAAAGCGACTTTGTCTTCGGAGCAGGATTCACTCTTAAGGATATCTTTGGCTTCGGGTTTGGAAAGGATACCTTTGATTTTGACTTCCGGGTGACCATGGGCTTGAACGAATTGGGGGATACTTCAATCCGGGATGCCATAATCCTGAGATCCCTGATCTTTTCCGTGGGATACCGGCTTTAAGCGGTTTCGGGAGAATAATTATGAGAACTACTCTTTTTATCCTAATCCTCGCTGCCTTACTTAGTTTCTCCTGTTCCAAACCCAACACATCGGCCGCCGACGAAGCGGTTGCCGCACCTGAGATCAGTCCCGAAGGCGGCAGCTATGATACCTTGATCCCAGTGTATATATATTGCGCCACCTATGATGCGACTATTCATTATAGTACTGATGGCAGCGAACCTACGCAGGATTCCCCAGTTTACGATGGCTTGATCCAGATCAATAGCAACACGACGATCAAGGCCAGAGCTTTCAAAAAGGGATATATTCCCAGTCCCATTACCATCGAAAGCTATGAGTTCAGCTCTGCTGCAGTTCAACCTGTAATCATCACTCCGGCTGGGGGAGTGTTTCAGGAACCAAACAAGATTACTCTCAATTGTGCAACTCCCGGTGCAGAGATATTCTACACTCTGGATGGAAGCGAGCCTACTCAGGCAAGCACAGCGTATTTTCAACCAATCATGCTCTGCGGATCAGTGACCATCAAGGCCAGGGCTTTTGCGGAAAACATGATCCCCAGCTTGATTGCCTCCGCCAGCTTCACCATGCAATTACAAGCCCCTCTGTTCAGTGTCCCCGGGGGGCAATATGAGCAAGCGCAAACTCTGAGTATTAGTTCTCCCAATTCCAGCGCTGAGATTCGTTATACTCTTGATGGCAGCGATCCCGACCAAAGCTCCATGCTCTATTCAAACCCCATTGTTGTTGATGTCAACAGGATGGTCAAAGCCCGGGCTTATCTCGAAGGCTGGGAACCAAGTCCTATGGTATCAAGTTTCTATATCATCAACCTTGCCAACCAGATGCAGCTCGTTGAAGCAGGTAACTTTCACAATGGTACCGCCAATGTGCAAATCTCATCCTTCTACATTGCCAAGAGGGAAGTGACCGAACTGGAATGGGTGTATATCATGCTGGATATGGACTCAATTACTCCTGATTTGCCCAAAACTGAGCTTGCCTGGGTGGATGCCATCGAATATTGCAATTATCGCAGCATAGCAGAAGGATTTGAACCCTGCTACAGCTATGGCGATAGCGGTACAATCCCGGCCTTTTGGCCAGAACAATGGCAAGCAGATCACACTCAAATCCATTGCAATTGGGATGCCAATGGTTATCGCCTGCCCACTGAAATGGAATGGATGTATGCGGCTAGTGGTGGAAATCTCTCTCAGGATTATATTTACAGCGGATCCGATAACATTGACATGGTAGCCTGGTACAGTGGCAATACCAGCGCACCGCAAAGCGTTGGGACAATGCTACCCAATGAACTGGGTATCTATGATATGAGCGGCAATGTCTGGGAGTTTTGTTGGGATCTATTTCTCAATGAATACCCCAATACTGATACCGTTGATTATAGCGGTCCGGACACAGGATACTTGCGCTCAATGCGTGGTGGAAGCTTTAGCACGGATGCTGCCAATTGCACAGTTTCCCGCAGATTCTATACTCCCGTCAATCTCAGCGCTGATGCTCATGGATTCAGAGTAGTAAGGAAGTTTTAGTCAATGCTCACATCAGCCCGGGCAATCTGGATAGCCAGTTTATCCATGTTTCTGGGTATGTCAGCTACTTATTTCTGTCATTAAAACCAGATGGTATAAGGATTCCATGGATCTGAACGATCTCTTAAGATGCCGTTTTGATCCTGAATAAATATCTTGTAGTAACATGCGAGGTGATTCATGCTGGAGCAGCAAACTCACCCTTTTAAGCCCTATTTTCCTCATGAGGCAAAAGCCCTCATTATAGGAACTGCCCCGCCCTGGAACTTCTGCACGAAGGATTCACAGCGGCTGAGGGAAGGTGAGATTAATTTCTTTTACGGATCCATCCACAACCTGTTCTGGTATGTCATCAAGTCTGTTTTTGAACCCACCAATCCCCGCTGGCCCCGCACCCGTCTGCAGTGCGAGAGCTTTCTCAAGAGGCATCAACTGGCAATGGGCGACATCCTGCATAGCTTCACTCGCCAGGATCGGAAGGCTTCTGATGATCATCTCTCCGGCTTTGAATACAACTTCAGGCTTTTGGATAAACTCACCAGCGTTTCCCACTCGATTGAATATCTGTACTTCAGTTCCCAATTTGCCAGTGATCTCTTTTTGATCGCTTTGAAAAAGCATGGACTCATCTTCAACATTCATAAAGAAGAACGCAAGTTCTACCAGATCACCCTGCAGAAAAAAAGGGATATGTACAACTATTCCTGCTATATACTTAGCTCCCCCTCTCCCAGGATCAACCGTTCTCTTGCCGAGATGCTGGAAGACTATCGCAGCAAGTTTTCCCCCTGCCTGGGAGAAAATGCTCAAACCTGACGCTGAGTCTCTGGCTTCTTTTCTGCATCACATTGCCTTCAGATAGCAGAAGCGTGAAGATCAAAATACGGGACTGTGACTAAGTTCAGCTCAAGTATAAACTTATTGACAAAAAACGGCTTTTCTGGAGCTTGGTTAAACTTATGAATTCGAGACATAATGCTATCATGGAGGATAAATGACTGCAACTAAACGTGTTTACCTTTTCGGGAACGGAAAGGCAGAAGGAAAAGCCGACATGAAGAACCTGCTCGGTGGAAAGGGTGCCAACCTTGCCGAGATGAATCTGATTGGCGTCCCTGTACCCCCCGGTTTCACAATCACCACTGATGTATGCACCGAATACAACACAATTGGCGAAGCAAAGCTACGTGAATTGCTGATGGATGAAGTTAAAAATGCAGTAGCCTACGTGGAAAATCTGATGGGCATGCAATTTGGCTCAAACGAGAATCCGCTTCTGGTCTCAGTGCGCAGTGGTGCAAGAGCGTCCATGCCGGGTATGATGGATACCATTCTGAATTTGGGCATGAACGATGACGCCGTGCAAGGCATTATTAAAAAGACCGGCAACGAGCGTTTCGCCTGGGATAGCTATCGCCGCTTTGTCCAGATGTATGGCGATGTGGTATTGGGTCTGAAACCCCAAAGCAAGGAAGAAGAGGATCCCTTTGAAGTTATCATTCACAATATGAAACACGATAAGGGTGTCAAAAACGACGTTGATCTTAGCGCAGATGACCTTAGACAGCTTGTTCAGCTCTTCAAAAAAGCTGTAAAAGATAATACTGGCCACGATTTCCCGAATGATCCATGGGATCAGCTTTGGGGAGCTATCTTTGCCGTGTTTGATAGTTGGAACAACGATCGTGCCATCCTCTATCGCCAGCTCAACGGCATCCCTCACGAATGGGGCACCGCTGTAAACGTGCAGGCAATGGTATTTGGCAACATGGGCGAAACCAGCGCTACCGGTGTATGCTTCAGCCGTGACGCTGCCACTGGTGAAAACATCTTCAATGGCGAATACCTGATCAATGCACAGGGTGAAGACGTTGTGGCCGGAATCCGCACTCCTCAGGAGATTACTTTGGAAGGTTCACATCGTTGGGCCAAGCTTGCCGGAGTAAGCGAAGAAGAACGCGCTGCCAAATATCCTTCTCTGGAAGAATCCATGCCCAAAGCCTATCAAGAACTCTTTGACACGCAAAGGAAGCTTGAGCTGCATTCCAAAGATATGCAGGATATGGAGTTCACTATTCAGGAAGGTAAGCTCTGGATGCTGCAAACCAGAAATGGGAAGCGCACGGGCTTTGCCATGGTGAAAATCGCTATGGATATGCTAAAGGAAGGCTTGATTGATGAGAAAACAGCCCTCTTGCGCATGGAGCCTGGCAAACTTGATGAATTGCTGCACCCAGTATTCACCAAAGCTGCTCTGGCAGACGCTCATATCCTGGCCAAAGGGCTTCCCGCCTCACCGGGTGCCGCAACTGGTCAGATCGTCTTCTTTGCCGAAGATGCAGAAGATTGGGCTAAAAAAGGACATAAAGTTGTTCTGGTTCGCACCGAAACTTCTCCGGAAGACCTTCGTGGTATGAATGTAGCCCAGGGTATCCTAACAGCGCGGGGCGGAATGACTTCCCACGCCGCCGTGGTTGCCCGTGGCATGGGTAAATGCTGTGTGTCCGGAGCTGGATCAATTGTGATTGATTACAAAGCCCGCACTCTTAGCGTAGCCGGTAAAGTACTCAAGGAAGGGGATTGGATTTCTCTGAATGGCTCAACCGGTCAAGTCCTGGAAGGCAAAGTTGATACTCAGGATCCTGAACTCAGCGGCGATTTTGCCAAAGTTATGGAACTGGCTGACAAACATACCCGGATGAAAGTGCGCACCAATGCTGATACCCCAAAAGATGCTTCTGTAGCCCGTAATTTTGGAGCTCAGGGTATTGGTCTTTGCCGCACAGAACACATGTTCTTTGAAGGTGACCGCATCAAAGCTATGCGTGAAATGATCCTTGCTGATGATGAAAAAGGCCGCCGCAAGGCTTTGAACAAGCTCCTGCCCATGCAGCGCAGCGATTTTGAAGGCATTTTCACCGCCATGGACGGATTCCCGGTCACGGTACGACTCCTGGATCCTCCCCTGCATGAGTTTGTACCTCATGAGGAAGCGCAGCAGGCTGATATCGCCAGGGAACTGGGTATTGACCTAAGCAAGGTAATCGAACGTGTAAACTCACTGCATGAGTTCAACCCCATGCTGGGGCACCGTGGTTGTCGCCTGGGCAACACCTATCCCGAAATCACAGAGATGCAGGCCAGAGCTATCATCGAAGCTGCCATCAACGTGCAAAACAAAGGTGTGAAAGTGTTCCCAGAAATCATGGTTCCACTGATCGGTACTCTGGCTGAGTTCGAGCTGCAAGAAAAGATCATTCGCGAAACTGCAGACAAAGTCTTTGCCGAAACTGGTACCAAGGTTCAATATCTGGTAGGCACCATGATCGAGATCCCCCGCGCAGCACTTACTGCCGATAAGATTGCCGCAAGTGCCGAGTTCTTTAGCTTTGGCACCAACGATCTTACCCAGATGACCTTTGGCTATAGCCGTGATGATGCTGGAGTATTCCTGCCCGTCTATCTGCAAAAGAATCTTTTGAAAAACGACCCCTTCCAGATATTGGATCAGGAAGGCGTAGGTCAATTGGTTGAAATGGGTACAAGCCGTGGACGCAGCACTCGCCCCGACCTGAAAGTGGGTATCTGCGGAGAACACGGTGGTGAACCCAGTAGCGTGGAATTCTGCCATCGCGTGGGCATGAACTATGTTTCCTGCTCCCCATATCGCGTGCCAATTGCCCGTTTAGCCGCAGCCATAGCCGCAATTCGCTAAACAGTCAGCTTCAAATCGTAATATCGGGTGGAACTTGGTTCCACCCGTTTCGCTATTGACTACAAAGAAAAGTCTTGACCTGATAGCAGGGTATGGATTATACTATTTTCGTGGAGGTAACCATGAAAGACGATGTATTCGAAAGCCGTGAAATCCCCGAGGATGAACAGGATAAGATTGAGGATCGGATTGTGGATATGGATGCTACCAAGCTTAAGTTTTATGAGGACTTACGCAAGAAGGCAACTGGCTGGACCAAGGATAAAACAGGCTCTTTGGGAGGGAAGGTAAGTGAATACCTCTTTTTATTGCCGGATTTCTTTATTCTGGTCTGCCGTCTATCGGTGGATAAACGAGTGCCAGCCAAACACAAGCTGAAAGTAGCCGGAATCATCGCCTACCTGATCATGCCAATCGATATCATCCCGGATTTTATCCCAGTTATCGGCTATATGGACGATCTGGTTCTGGTGGTTTTGGGCTTGAACCTGATCCTGAATGATATTGATCATAAAATCCTGCGAGATAACTGGAGCGGTGAAGGAGATATCCTGGAGCAGCTTCAAAAGATCACTTCTCTGGCCGAGAGGTTTCTCGACCGCAATATCCTTCAAAAAATTAAGCACTGGCTGCGTAAACTGTAAATGGCTTACCAACTACTGCTTGCCAGCCGAAATCCGGATAAGATTTCTGAGCTCCGGGCAATCCTGGAGCCATATCAGATCAGAATCCACACCATGCTTGATTTTCCTGATTTTCCCGACACTTTGGAAGATAAGGACAGCATTTTTGGAAATGCCATGAAGAAAGCACTAGAAGGTGCCCGGCAGACGGGTATGCTATGTCTTGCCGATGATACAGGTCTGTTTATTGATGCTCTGAAGGGAGCTCCAGGAGTCTTTTCCGCCCGCTATGCCGGCCCTCACTGCAGTTATCAAGACAATTTGCGTAAAGTGTTGTTGCAAATGCAAGATATTCCGGAGCGCAGTGCTCATTTTGAGACTGCCGCAGCCCTGGCAGATCCTTCTGGCATCATCAGCGTTGTTTCTGGCCTCGTAAGAGGGCAGATCGCCATGTATGAACAAGGCTCCAATGGTTTTGGTTATGACAGTATATTCACGGTTGAAGGTTATCAACAAACCTATGCCGAAATGGACGATGAGACCAAGAATCGAATCTCTCATCGCAGCCATGCCCTTCGGCTGATCATACCGGCAGTGCTGCGCGCGCTAAGAATAAACGATAATATATAATGAAGAGGAACTCATGATTAATCCGCAAGTTTTCAGACAATACGACATCCGCGGCGTTGTGGATGAACAGATCAACCGGGAAACTTATTTCCTGATCGGAAAAGGCTTTGCTTCCTATCTGAAAAAGAAAGGCCTTTCTACAATCGTCATCGGTGGAGACGCCCGTCACAGCACTCGCAGCTTTATGGATGCTTTCATTGAAGGCGCATTGCAAGCTGGTTGTAATGTCACCGATATCGGCATTGTTGCCACACCCATTCTCTACTTTGCCATTTGGAAACTCCAATCCGATGGTGGTGCGATGGTGACTGCTTCCCACAATCCCTCTCAATACAATGGCTGCAAGCTGAACCTTGGTTTGGGCAGCGTCTATGCCGAGGAGTTACAGGGCTTGCTCAAGCTGATCCAAAATGAAGACTTTAGCTCAGGAAAGGGTAAACTGACCAGGAATGATAGCATTTCAGAGGATTACATCAGCTACATCACGGATAATATCAGCATTGAGCGTCCAGTCAAGGTGATCGTGGACGGTGGCAACGGTATGGGTGGACCCTATCTGCCGGAAATCCTGCGCCGGAAAGGCTGTGAGGTTATCGAGATGTATTGTGAGCCCGATGGAGATTTTCCAAACCATCACCCAGATCCGACCGTGGAAAAGAACATGGTTGATCTCAGCCGTGCCGTCGTAGAAGCCGAGTATGAACTGGGGATCGGGCTTGATGGTGATGCCGACCGCATCGGTGTAGTGGATGAACAAGGCAAGATGCTCTTTGGCGATCAAATCCTGAACATCCTGGCGCGCGATTATCTGAAAATCAATCCCGGAAAAACCATCATTGCCGATGTGAAATGCTCCAAGAACCTTTATGACGATATCGCTGCCCGAGGCGGTAAAGCCATTATGTATAAAACCGGACATGCCAATATCAAGATGCGCATGAAGCAAATCGGCGTGGACTTCGCCGGTGAAATGAGCGGACACGTCTTCCTCGGGGATCGCTATCTGGGTTTTGACGATGCCATCTATGTAAGCTGCCGCTTTGTGGAGATTGTGGCCAAAACCGCCATGCCAGTCAGTCAGTATCTGGCAGATCAGCCCCATATGTTCAACACTCCGGAATTGCACACCAAATGTGATGATTCCCGCAAGTTTGAAGTGGTTGCCAAAGTCTGCGATGAGTTCAAGGCCGAAGGCTATGATGTGAACGACATCGATGGCGCACGCATCACCTTCCCCGATGGCTGGGGACTGATTCGCGCATCAAATACCACACCCGTCCTGGTCACGCGTTATGAAGCCAACACCGAGGTCCGGATGAACGAGATCAGAGCTTTGATCGAAACCAAGATTAATAAATACCTATAGACTTCTTTTTCACTCAAAGGAGCGCATCATGCGCTCCTTTTTTTATACATTTGAAAGTCAAGCCTGTTTTTCCACCTCACGATGAAGCCTCCTGAAACGATTAGCAAGGGCGATTGATGGAGTGAGCGGCTTGTGAATTCACTGTCTGATTCGGATTCCGGCAACAAATCACTTGACACAAGGATATAATTTCATAACAATGATCACAAGCTGGGTAATTGCATCGGGACAAGGCCATTCGATCCCTTCTTGCAAAGCCAGACTCAAGATAATGATATAAACAAAGCAAGGAGATAACCATGAAAAGGATGCAAATCGGTGTTATACTTGTATTGCTGTTAGTTGCCATCTTTGCCTGTGATAACAACAAAACAAAGATCACTTCCATGAAGGATCTCAAAGTGAATGAGATGTTCACATTTCAAACTGTGAAACCTGTCAAACTAATCCTCAATTCAGTAACCGAACAAGGCGATCCCTTGCCCGGAGCTGATTTCACAATCATGCGTTCGGACTCCAAGAAAGTGCTGAAAGCCAGAACCAATAGCAGCGGAAGTTTCGAGTTTACGATCACCGTGCCCTCCTATGAGAGGAAAATCACCCTTGTCTCCGGTGAGGACAGCGTAGAACTGAATCTCCCTTCTGATGGTGAGCTAATCCACACCTTCACCGGCACCACCACAAAGGCCAAAGCCACATATTCATATTTCACTCCGGCCGAAAGAATATTCGGATCTCTGTGTTTTGAGGACTTCTGGCCCTCCAATGGTGACTATGACCTGAACGACCTGGTGCTGGATTTCAACGTGGAAGAAGTTTATGATGAAGACACCTGGGAACTCACAAACCTGATCTTCAAATACAAGGTTCGTGCCATTGGCGCACGCAAAACCATTGGCTTTGGCATCACTTTACCGGATTATATCTATGCCTCAGACGATCCTATTTCCACCAACAACATGGCTTCCTGGGATGCTGCGCATAACACCCTGGTATTCTTCAATAGTGCACGTGACGTCGTCAGTGACGATCCTGCTAATTTTTTTAATACGGATTATGCCTTGCCTCACAATTCGGATTCCGAAATCGTTCATGAGATCAACCTTCCCGCTGCCGAAGATTGGGGAAAATCCTCCAGGATGGTATGGATACCCTGGTATAGCGCACCCTTCAATCCCTTTATCTATATTGATAACGACATTAGCCATCAGATTCATCTCAAACACTATCCCATCATTCCCGGCTATATGAACATGGCTCTTTTTAACCAGGTAGATGACAATAGCGACGTCACTTATCCGGATTACCCGCAATCTTTCCAGAATCTGAACTTCCAGCCCTGGGCTTTCTATATTGCTGAAAGCATTCAATATCCCCGGGAACAGACCTCCATTCTGCGGGTCTTTCCAGATTTTGCGGATTGGGCTCTCAGCGACGGTTGGGATTACCAGGATTGGTATCAAAACCCGAATCTGAATTACATCTACGATCCAAATCACTAATACTCAGAGAATATCTGTTTCATAGGGGAGTTTTTACCGAACTCCCCATTTTTTTATATCTGCTGCAATATCGCTGTTTCCCTTGATATCCATGCAAGCTGAATAACCTGGCTACAGACTCACCGACTATTTGATTGCCTGATACTCACCATCCTGATGGATTTTCCCTGTACTGCTATCGAAGTCTTGCTTTACTATTGTGCTATTTTTCAAATACAAGCCACCCGTACCTGATTCCACTTCCGCGCTTTCAATATAGCTGTCCTTGAGATTGATCGAGCCTGTTCCCGTATTGATCTCCGCAGTTACCGCCACGCACTTGTCCAGATTAACTGAACCCGTTCCCGTATCCAGATTGAGGGCTTTGCTTTGAATATTACGCAAGTCCACTCTGCCGGTTCCGGTTTCGATATTGAGCATGGAAACCCGCTGCATATCAGAAAGCTTCACACTGCCGGTTCCGGTTTCAATATTGAGGTTCAGATTGTTGGGGATTGTTCCGGTTATAGAAGTCAGCAGCACTGGTTTACCGGATTTGGATTCGGTCTTGATCTTTCCCTCAGAGAGCGTGATAATGGCATCTGAAGGCTCATATTCCTTGTATTTCACCAAAATCCTGGCCCGGGGCTCGGTCACTCCATTCAGTTCCATGCCGGCAACTCCACTGCTAAGCTCAAGAAGATTACCGGTATAGGATTCATTGAGCTCAATTTCACCAGTGTGATTCAAGCGGTATCCGTCCAGTACCGTGTTGTCCTCGGAGACTCCGTTACAACTGATCTGACAGGCCGGAAGACCAAGCATCAGGAATATGATCAGAAATAGTGTTATGTGTCTCATTTCTCTTACCTCTGTTTATGGCTTTTTGTGGCTTAATGGTGCAAATCCTATTCCAATCATCCATCTGACGGATGCTCTTGATTTGCATGCACTTATATTGTAACTAACTATCAGGAATGGCATGAAACATATCATTATGATATCAAGCTATATATAAAAGGAATAGTCTCAGCGTTTGAACACATACTGTTTCAAGGTAGGCAGATGCAAATATGACATCGCCCTGGAACTGGGAGTAAAGCAGTTGTTCCAGCAGCCCTGACAGTTTTCAAATTGCCGCAGCATTGCCTGCCAATCATTACTCTGAAACAGCTCACCGATCTCGTCCTGCAGCAAATTACCCAGAGCCTGGCTCATACAGGTGTGAATGTCCCCATTTTCATGGACAAAGAACTTGCTGCCAAAGGTTGGCGAGATCAGATACGGGCATTGTTTCGCCTGCTCACCCGCCTGATGCTTCAATATCCCGTCATAGTACCAAAGGGGAGTTTTCAGATTCTTCACTTTGCGGATTTGTTGAATTGCCCCAGCTATCTGTTGAGGATCTTTGATTTTCAGGAGATCAGTTTCACGATGGTTACTGGAACCCCAGCGGTAGAGATCGATGTTCATGTTCCAATCCAGTTCCTCCAGGTTTTGGATGATCCCGGATAACTGATTGATATTCAGAGCGCTCAGAACCACTGTTGCCGTAGGTTTGTGTTTATAGTCCCCCCTGCTGCGCAAGGCATTGATCATCTTCAT
>Ga0265294_10004381_pt1 | contig 17678 bp, 14 predicted proteins | sample MunlanPumphouse3_FD_192504 | JGI IMG/M metagenome (GOLD analysis project Ga0265294, IMG submission 192504) | Groundwater microbial communities from a municipal landfill in Southern Ontario, Canada - Pumphouse #3 | ecosystem: Environmental > Aquatic > Deep subsurface > Groundwater | place...
AGCAATAGAGATTGCTAAAAGGGCAGGAGTTAAAACAATAATGATTACAGGAGATCATGTTATTACTGCAAAAGCAATTGCAACGAATCTAGGTATTTTCAATGAAGGGGATATTGCATTAACAACACATGATTTATCAAAAATGAGTGATGAAGAATTGGATAAAGATTTAGACAAAATAACTGTTTATGCAAGAGTTGCTCCCAGTGATAAAGTAAGAATAGTAAAAGCATGGCAAAAAAGAAATCAAGTAGTTGCTATGACAGGAGATGGAGTAAATGATTCTCCAGCACTTAAAGCTGCCGATATTGGCTGCGCAATGGGAATAACTGGTACTGATGTTTCAAAAGAAGCAGCGGCAATGATATTAGTTGACGATAATTTTGCAACAATTATTAGTGCTATTAAGCAAGGAAGAAATATATATGAAAATATTAGGAAATGTGTTAAATACTTGGTTTCAAGCAATATTGGAGAAGTATTAACTATTTTCGTTGTTTCATTATTAACCTTAATATTAAACAAAGATTTAGGAGTTCCATTATTACCAATTCATCTTTTGTGGATTAATTTAATTACTGATAGTTTACCAGCATTTGCCATAGGGATGGAGGAAGCTGGGGAAGATTTGATGGATGAAAAACCAAGACCTAAAAACGAGAGTTTCTTCGCAAGAGGACTTGGAAGCACAATTATTCTTGAAGGCATATTTGTTGGTACAATAACCATCATTGCTTATTTTATAGGCCATGGTCATTCAGACTTATCGGGACACACGATGGCATTTGTTACTTTGGCACTTACTCAATTATTTCATTCATTTAATGTGAAATCAGATCGCTCAGTATTTAGTAAGCAAGTTTTCAATAATAAGTTTTTGATTTTTTCATTCATAATAGGAATTGCTCTTCAAATGATAGTGTTATATGTACCTGGTATAAATGACTTATTTAAACTTGAAGCCTTATCTTTTGGAAGACTAGCAATAAGTGTGGGATTGGCCTTTAGCATAATTTTGGTTGTAGAATTAGCAAAACTTATAAAAAGAAAAATTAGGAATAACAACAATTATTAAAAACGATATACAAGTAAACAATAAATAATTTCTTTTAAAAGAAGTTTATATATGATAAAATGATTAATAGTCAAGTTTTATAAACTTATTCAGCGGGAGGTGAGTTTGTGAAACGCTTTTGGTCTAAGGTGCCTTTTATAGTCCCCTTGATTTCAATGCTAATATTAGTATTTGTTGTTTTGCTTGCCTTTTTTTATAATAGTTTAGCTAGTCATATTGTTGATTATGCATACGAAAAAGTTTATTCAGAGAGTGACTATAATAGAAATTCTTTAGAAAAGAAAGTTGAAGCGGAGTATACAAATTTACGATTAATTGGCAGTAATGTTGCACCTTTTGTTAATAATAATGAAATGATTGAGGTCGTTTTACAAAATGCCGTTGAAAAATCCGATTATGATCGCATATTTTTTGCATATCCCGATGGGCAATCAATTTCTAATGATAATATAGATATAAATATTAGTAATAGAAGTTATTTTGAAGAACTATTCACTACTGGTGAAATTGTCTCTGATGTAATAGAATCAATTTATGACCAAAGGGTGATTATTGTCTTTGGAGTTTTAATTCAGTCGCGCTTTGGAGAGCCTTTAGGAGGATTATTTGCTTCTTACACTGCAAGTGAATTTCAAAAAAGTTTAGTAGATAATTATCTAATTTATGATTCAACAAATTCAATAGTTTTAAATTCTAACCATGAAGTTGTTTTTAATACTGGTGGAGCATTTTCAATATTTGATAATGTTGATAATTTATCAATTGAGAATAGTTCAATAGCTAATGTTGAAAGCGATATGAGTTTAGGAATATCTAAAGATTATCATATGACTTTAGATGGTAAAGAATATTATGGATATTATCAACCTATTGATAAGGGTAATTGGTATATATTCACTTATGTTTCTAAAAAAGATAGTTTCTTCCAATTGAATTTTTATTTTGAAAAAATGATTTGGGTAATGATTTTTTTGGCCATATCTTTTATAGGAGCAGTTTTTATTATTTACTATTTATCTAAAAGAAGCAAAAAAGTCAATTCGGTTTTTGCTGATAGATTATCTAAACTAATCAATAACATTTCAGGTGGAGTAGAAATATGCAGTGTTGAAAAGGGTTATCCAATAATATATGTTAGTAATGAATTTTGTAGAATTACTGGATATACAAAAGAAGAATTATTAAAAATGAAACATATCGATTTAGTATTTGAAGAAGATAAAAGGATTATTACAGATTTTGTTGATAGTGATGTTGATAGTCCAATGGATTTAACATATAGAATTGTAAGGAAAAATGGCGATATTATTTGGGCCTGGGATAAGGGCTCAATAATAAAAGAAGACAACAATGAACAAATTTATCAATGTGTCATAATGGATATAACAGGGAAAATTGCTCAAGAACGAAAAGCAATAAAAGATGCGGAAGAATTAAGGCTTATAAATGATAAATTGAATTTTGCTATTGATAATTCAGATTTACTTTTCTTTGAGTATTACGTTGCCGATAAAAGAATAGTCCAGGTTCGCAACGAAACTGAAACTTTTGGGATACCTAAAGAAGTTTCTAATGTTCAAAGATTATTTATGGATAAAGGTCTGCTTCATCCAAGCAGTTATGAAAGATTCAATAGGCTTTTTGAGAGAGTGGAAAATGGCGAAAAAGAGATTAAAGAAACATTATTGTTGATAGATCAATCAAATAAAGAAAGACATGTAGAATTAGTACTGAAAAATATTTTTGACGATGATTGTAAACCAAATCGTTTGATTGGTGTCGCAAAAGATATTACAAGTTCTTATCTATTAATGAAAGAAAGAAAATTAACAGAAGCTATTAACCAAATTACATATATGAATTTCGTTGTAAACATTACTAAAAATAGTTTTATGTATGGTAATGAGACCTGGGAAAAAGTCTCTGGGCTAGATTATTCAAGTAATTATGATTCCGAAATTTATCGTTTGGCAATAGAACAAATATACAAAGATGATGTTGATATATATCTAGATTTCTATAGTAGAAGTAAGTTGCTAAAATTATTTACTTCAGGGAGAAGCTCTATTACATGCGAATATCGCAGACTTTCGATAGATAAAAAAGATTATGTATGGATTTATTCAACATGTACAATGGTAAAGGATGATACTACAGGTGAGTTAATTGCTCTTTTCCAACTTCAAGATATTTCTGGTCAGAAAAATGATGAGATGAGAAGTAAAGAGGTTCAAAAAATCTATAAGGCTTTACTATCCAATGCCGAAAGAATATATGAAGTTGATTTAACAGAAGATGTAGTAATAAATTCTAATGAGGTCTTCTATAATCGCTTTGGTTTATCACAAGAAAAAAGCTATGATAAATTAGTTATTGATTTAGCAAAACACGTTACAAGTGATACAATTGATGATTTCTTGATGAGTTATGATAGAGAAAAGCTCATAGAAGCTTATAAATTGAAGAATAAATCTGTTGTTATGGCAGAATACAAGACTATTGATTCTAATAATAATGAAAATTGGTGGTCTTCTGCAATTTATTTAATTGAAGGAAATGATGAAAGAATTAAAGGGTTCTACTATATTAAGAACATAGATAAAGAGAAACAAAAAGAGCAAGAATTAATTGTTCAAGCACAAACTGATCCTTTAACAAAGACATATAATAGAGAAACGGCTAAAGATATGATAGTGGATTATGTTTCCAAAAATGGTTCAAATAGTTTGAATGCTTTCATAATTTTGGACATTGATGATTTTAGAATATTTAATAATCGTTTTGGACATAGTTATGGAGACGAGGTTTTAATAGAAATCTCTAGTGTTATTAAATCAGTCTTTAGATCTAGCGATATTATAGGAAGACTTGGTGGAGATGAGTTCACTATATTTGTGAAAAACATTGGGTCCATAGAATATTTAGAAAAGAAGATTTCTGAACTTGTGACTACAATTAATAACATTAATCTTCAAGGTGCAAAAGATGTAAAAATTTCTATAAGCGTTGGTTCATATATATTAAATAAAATTAAACCATCTTTCCAAGAAATGTATTGCAAAGCAGATGATGCTTTATACCAAGCAAAAGAAAAAGGGAGATGCCAATATGTAATATATGATGAGAATAATGCTAGAACTGATTCGTGTTCGATTTATGATTTTGCAAATATTACATCTAAAACAGGTCATAATTTTGATAGTGAGAAATACAAAAATCTTGATACTGAAACCACTTCTCAAATATTTGATGTATTTTATGGTAGTAATAATCTTGAGAAAAATATTGAAGAATCACTAAAGAACATAAACGAAAAATACTTGCTTGATTTTTCAATAGTTGTTAGTGATATTAAGGATAAAAAGATTATTAATTCTGTAAAGTATCCAAATAAGTCAGAGTTCATCGATAAAATAGTTAATATAATGAATATTGATAAATTGCTTGATTCATTTGATAGAAATGGAATCTTGTATTGTCCAAATCTTGGTAGTCATTTCCAGGGATGCTCGGATATATTTAATGGTTCGGAAGTAGTTACGGCATTGTTTATTGCCATAAAAGATCGTGGAGAAATAATTGGTTTTGTTGGTTATATGTCAATTACTCCCGAAAAAATATGGCTTCAAAAAGAAGTTGAAACACTGACAGATTTGGCAAGAATTATGTCAACATTTATTAGAGAAAAGCGTTAATAGACGTTTAAGGAAAGACTAGAATCCCGCATCTAGTCTTTCTATTTTATATGTATAATATTTGTCAATATTTACTTTTTTGTGTTAATATGTAATACTACAAGATATAAGAAAGGAGATGATAGAATGAAAAAATTGTTTATTGTTTTTGCTTTACTATTAGGTGTGATAATTACTCCATCTTTAGCATATTATTCTCAGACAGTAACTAAACCAGTAAGTGTTGGTGTTAGGACATACCAAATAATTAGTCCTAGTTCGGAATTTATGACAGCAGTTTTGAATCCTGGCGAGTCAAAGACTTTTGGGTTTTTCATTACATCATCTAATTATTCCGATTCTTATAGCTTAGAAGTAAAAGTTAGTAATCTTAATGGTTTAAGTGCAGTTTTGAAAAAAGATGGCAATCAATACACAGGTACTTACGGCAGTGATGGCAAACTAACGTTTATGTTAACAAATGAGTTTGCTAAAAATATGAGTACTGTTAATTTGTACAATTTAGTTTTTACCAACCAAACAAGTAGTTCAATATCTGCAAGTTCCTTACTAATCCAAACAAATGGAGTAAGATATTCTGTAAATGAAAATGATTTTGGTTACATAAGCAATGGTAACAACAATTTTGGTTGGATAAAATTTGTTACTAGTTGGGGGGGAGATTATTACGGCAAGATTGAAAACTCATATGGAGGAACATTGAGCAATAACATAATTCTTGATAAGGATTCTAATGGTAATGTATATGTCGTTTCTTACGATTCGCAAAATATTGCTGACCCAAAATTATATGGACTTGTAGTGTATGTACCAAATACTATTAATTACAACAACATAAATATTATTGGTGAAGATCCATCGGTGCCAATTGATGTTTCTTTCAATAGAATTTATGCAGATTCCATAAATATTATTTCTTCAGGATCTGTAACATTTTATTCAGTAGAGGTTGAAGGACCAGTTAACATAAGTGCAGGTAAGAACGTTGTAGTAAATGGCGGAAATAATTCTTCGATACAAGGAGAACTAAATGTTTCAACAAATGGCGGTAACATTGAAGCTACCGGATTAGAAGTTGGAGGGGACATGAGCCTCAATGCAAGTGGAACAATAAATTTCACGGATACAGATGTAGATGGTAATGTGGAATTAGCAAATGCTGCATACATGATGGCCTCTGGTGTGAATGCCACAGGAGATGTAGTGGTTAATGATTCGGGGTCACTTAGCATAACAAATATAGTCACGGGGGGTAGCTTTAGTGTAGCAAGTGCGGGATCGATAGTCGTTTCAGGGATTGTCGCTACCGATGTAAAGGTAGAAACATCAACTTCACAAAATCAAGAGGCAATTTCAATATCTGATTTATATAATTATGATAGCAACAACAATAGAATACCTCTAGAAAGCATTATAATTGATGCAGGGAAAAATAACCTTGTTCTAAATTTATATGCAGCAAAACAAGCACATATAGATATGTCAAAACATAATGGTGCTACTCAATTAACGTTATCAATAAATGTATTTAACAACAGATTAGATTTAACAAACATAAAAAATAAGACAATGACAAACATTGTAAGTGTTAATTACGTAAATGGAGAATTAAATCCTGATATTTTCCATATAAATGGTAATAGTAATACAAGTTTAACAATGACACTTGTTGGGTAATATTTTCACTAAATGAGTAAATTATTTGACAATTTATACACAATTTAATATGATTAAGGTGTATAGATAATACACATTTTAAACCGAGAAAGGCAAAACATGCGAAAGTGTGTGACGCAAAACTATAGGGCCTAAACTTAACAACAGCAAGGCAGCCAGAACCCCACAGCTTCTTATAAATTATAAGAAGACAAAATGATTTTCAGGGGAGGAATTTAAAATGAAAAAAATTCTAGTAACATTATCTTTATTATTAATGATTGCTACATCAATGGTAGCAGGAACTCTAGCTCTTTACTCAGCATCAGTTGATAATGCAGCAGAGTCAACAGTAGTAGCCAAGACATTTGTCTTCACAGCAGAGGCTTCAGAGTCATTTGCAACAGAAGTCAAAATGGCACCTGGTGAAACATTGACTTTCGATGTAGAAGTTAAAAACAACGACGGAAGTAACTATTCTGAAGTTGATATGGATGTAGCCTTTGTGGTTTCATTCACAGGCGATTTAGCAGCAGCAGATATTGATGTAACTACACCATCAGCTTTAGTCTTAACAGGCGGAGCAAATGATTCTGAAGTAGTAACAGTAACAGTATCTTGGGCCGCAGGTAATGCCGGCGATGACAACCAATTCATTGGCAAGTCTGGTCTTCTACAAATCTCTGCATTAGCTGTTCAAAAGTTAGCAGCTTAGTTCACCAGAGAATTTTAAAGATCTATACGTTAAACCACAAGGCAACTTGTGGTTTTTCTTTATTTATCATATAATTTAATTATGGAAAAAAGAACTGGACTCACTACACAAAAAGATATTGAAAAAATGCAAGAAGAATTAGCGAATGTTATTGAAGGGAAAGATAAGTTATCAAAGAAAAAAACATTGACTAAAGTATTTAAAAACTTCTTCTTTATTTTAATTGTATTTCTTTTTCTAGGGGTTTTAGGCAATATTTTTGTTACAAAAGCAAATGGTGACACTCCAAATATTTTTGGAATATATATATTCAAAGTAGAAACATTTAGTATGGAACCAACAATAATGGTAGGGAATTTGATTATCAGTCAAAAGCCAAAATCACAAGATGATGTGAAGTTAAATGATATAGTAACTTTTAAAAATTTAAATAATCTGACAGTTACCCATAGAATTGTAGAAATCGTATATGATGATACCAATAATATAATAGGATACAAGACAAAAGGAGATAATCCAGTTAATGATATTGATGCTGATATTTTAACATTTGATCGAATAATAGCTATATATAAATTAAGGATACCAATATAATATGGAAAAAAATGAACTAAAAAAGGGAGTGTCCCTAGTAAGATTAAATAATATTTGTTCTCAAGACTATTATTATCTAGGTGATAATAAAGCTAGAGCAGTTTTAAAAGACATCAGTTTTGAAGTTAATGCTGGTGAAGTTTTTGGTATATCATCTTATAATGATGAAGAAATAAAAATACTAACGGAAATAGTTGCTAATATTAGACCATATTTTTCTGGCACATGTTCTTTGGGAGAGTTTGGAATGCTAAGTCAAAAGAAAATGGTTATACCCCACCTATATTACATAGATTCTTATTCTACACTTTATAACAATATGACAGTTATTGAGTATTTAATGTTTGTTACAGAAAAATCAATAGAAAAAAATCCTGCAATTAAGCAAAAAAATTTACTAGATATGCTTATTGATTTTGGATTAGGGTATGTAAGTTTATCATTAATTGAAGTTCTTACAATAAGAGAAAGAGTAATCTTAGAATATATAATTGCATATTTATCAAAAAATGCAATTGTTGTTGCTAACTTTACAGACTTTGATTTTAATGATGAAGAAATTCAAATAATAAAAAAAATAACTAGTAAGATAATAAAAGATAATGAACGTTGCGTTATTGTTTCAACTCATCAGGCAAAACTTATTGGTATAGTTTGCAGCAATACAATTTTTATTGTTGATGGCAAGACTAGATATGTTGGTGGAGTTAATCAATTAATTGAAAGATTTGACCCTGTCAAAGTTATTATTATTGATAGTAGAAAAGAAGAAATGTTTAATATACTAAAAAAAATATACCCAGAGTTTTCTTTTGAAATGGAAAAAGAAATGATTTTATTAAAAGATGAAAGGAATGAGTTTAGCATAAACGGGTTTTTAAAAAAGCTTATTGACAATAATATTGATCCTGATTCTATAAAAATAAATAGAGGAAGAGTTCAAAACTCCTTTGAGGAGGTGGCAAGAGATTATGATTTATCAAAGTAATTATATTAAAAAGGAATTTAAGGATATAAATTCTGATTCTCAAATAAGTTTGAAAAGAATATTAATAAACGGCTTATTTTTAGGAGCATTTACTTTTGCTATCCATTATTTTTTGAAAACCTTATATGATTCTGTTTTAACAGAGGTATTTCCTCAAGTAATGTTGCCTAGTTTTTTCTCGGTAGCTTTTTTATATACTATAATATCTTTTGTTTATTTCATTGTTTATTTCGCTCTATATTATGATTTTTTAACTTTTACAGAAATAGGTCAAAATCGTTGGTATGCTTTAATCAAATTAGGATATAAATCTACTAATATGATTTTACAAAAAATTCTTGCAAGAGTTATTTATGTTTTTTCAATATATACTATTGGTTATATATTTTCGTTAATTTTAACGGCTTTTTTAAAATATCCATTTATAATTTCATATTTATTGCCTTTATATATATCGGGATTAATTGATTTATTGTTTTTTGTTAGTTTTGTTTTGGGACTTTCAATATTCACCAGAGATAAACTATATTTACGTCTTGGTATGGTATCTGGGTTATTAATTACTTATATATTAAGAGTTATTACTGGTTATTCCGCGGTTTTTACTAATAGATCTTTAATGCAAGACATTAACAATGTGATATCTTCTTGGTATTTTTATATTATTATAATTTTAATTTTAGTATTTATTATATTTTGTGTTTTTGCTGGTAAAAAAGCAGCATCAAGATACACTCCAATAACTCAAATTGAAACTCCACTTTTGGTAAAAGATTATAAAACAAAAAAATTTGTTAAAGTTGGTAAAGGAATCCGTTATAATAGCAAAACATTGACATACATAATAAATAGCATTGGAGCATTATTGTTAATTTTTGTGTTGGCAATAAATGGATTTATACTTTTTATGTCCTTGTCTTCAACAAATTCTAGTTTTACTGTTGGAGGGAAAATACCTTATATTTTTCAATCTTCAACACTTGAACCCGAGATAAAGAAAAATGACTTAATTGTTTTTCAAAAAGTAGATGAACAGTATCCTCTAGTAGATGGAGAGATTGTTATTTTTGAAATCAATAAAGAAGTTTTTATTGAAAAAATTATGGAAATTAAAGAAGATGGTACTTTAATTGTTGATATTACAAACTATTTGCCAGGCTCAGAAGTAGGTATTATGAGACAAGCAGTTGATCGCGATCAGATATATGGTATTTACTATAGTTATAGTAGATGGCTTGGGGCTCTAATTCTTTTTGCAAATAGTATAATCGGAAGAATAATAATGTTTATTATTCCAATATTCATATTATTTTTCGAGAAAAACATTCGTAAGTTTATCGAAAAAAGAAGACGCAATTATAGTGATGTAAAAGTTCAGGAAATCAAAATTCAAGAAGGAATAAATTATTTTAATTTAATTGAAGATGAATCTAGTGTTCAAACAATTGAAAATATAGATGATAAAATAGATAGAAAAGAATTTGATAGTCAAGATTTAGAAAAGTCAAAATTATTTTTAAAAACTCAAAGTTATGATTTGCCAAGCGAAGAAATTGAGAAAAAAATAGTCAGTATTGAAAAAGAAAAGGTAACTGAAGACATTGATTTAAATATCAAGATGGATGATGAATTATTAGAAGATGAAGAAGAGGTTAAAAAGGCGGTAGTTGTTAATAGAATTACATCCGGCTACAAAAAACAAGAGCATGAAGAAGAAGAAATAACACTATCTTCTACAAAAGAATATAAATATAAAGAAGAAAAAACTCTTAAAAAAGAAGATAAGGTTTCGCCTGTATTTAAAACCAAAATTATTAAAGAAGCGACATCTTTAAATGATAGTAGTGAGTATATTGTTAAAAGTGCAAAAAAAGAAGTTAAAAAGAATGATATAAAAAGTGAGACTTCTAAAAATATTGCTATAGATAAACAAATATCAAAAGAAGATAATTTTCGTAAAACAATAGACTATGATAAAAAAGTTAAGGGTAGAAAATAGTATTATATATGGAAAAGGTAATCATTTTATTTGAAAGTTTGGATGTTAGAGTTGAAAGAATTTATTCAAATGGAGAAATTTCTGCTCCAGGATTCTACTATAATCAAGAAGAAGATGAATTTGTAAAAATAGAAAAGGGTAAAGCCATTATTGAAGTGGAAGGTGAAGAAATATTATTAACTAAAGGAGGTGAGATTTTTCTAGAAAGGCATACTAAACATAGAATTAATTACACAAGTGATGATTGTGTTTGGTATTGTATCTTCAGAAAGCATCAATAGTTATTTTTACTAAATTGAAATTGATTAATTATTTAATTAAAACAATGAATGGAAATATAATCTGTAATAGATTATAATAATAGAAGACATATTTACATATAAAATGTATTAATGAGGGGGAATAATATATGTCAAATAAAAGAATTATTACGTGTGCTATTACCGGCTCAATCCATGTACCTTCAATGTCAGAGTATTTACCAATAACTCCAGAAGAAATAGCACAAAATGCTTTAGATGCAGCAGCAGCTGGAGCAGCTGTTGTACATATTCATGCAAGAGATCCAAAAAACGGGAAACCTTCTTCTGATATAAAGTTATTTGAGAAGATTATAGGTCTTATAAGGGAAAAAAACAAAGATGTAATTATTTGTGTAACAACAGGCGGCTCATTGACAATGACTGTTGATGAAAGAGTTGCTGTTGTGCCTGCTTTAAAACCAGAGCTTGCATCAATGAATGCTGGATCTATAAACTGGGGATTATTTCCAATTGCTTCAAATCCAAAAATGGATTGGAGATTTGATTGGGAAAAACCGACTCTACAAGCTACAACTCAAGCAATATTTAAAAATACTTTTGGTGATATGATGGATATGTTACCAAAATTTGAAGCCTCAGGAACTGTGCCTGAAATTGAATGTTATGATGTTGGACATATCTATAATGTCAAATGGCTATTAGATAACGGATATATTAAAGGAAAACCATATCTACAATTTGTTATGGGAATAAATGGCGCTATAAGGGCAACAATATATGATTTAATTTACATGAAAGAAACATGTGATAGAGTATTTGGTGTAGGAAATTATAATTGGTCTGCTTTTGGAGCAGGTAAAGAAGAATTCCCAATTTGTTTAACAAATCTATTTCTAGGTGGTAATGTTCGTGTCGGAATGGAAGATAATTTATATTTAGGTAGAGGAGTTAAAGCTAAAAATAATGCTGAATTAGTTGAAAAAATGGTTAGATTATTTAAAGAGTTAGATTATGTACCAGCAACTCCTGATGAAGCAAGAGAAATATTAGGTCTTAAAAAAAGATAATATAAGTGAAGATAAATTAAAAGGTGCTTTCAAAGCACCTTTTTACTATTTAAATATATTTATCAAGCAATTTTCAAAGTTTTCAGTATCACTTTCATTGATAATATAATTCTTATCGTTATGCATAAAGTAATAATAATTATTTTCATTCCATACATATATTGATGTCGGTTTAAATTTATTATCATTGTAAGAAATATTTAAATTATATTTTATTTCTATTTCATTATCATAAAAGTATATTCTTTTAGCATTGTTAATAGTGGTTTTTAAAAAGCTAATGTCTCCATAATTAAAATTATCATCATAAATAATGTCATTGTATGTCGCTATTTTATTATCAGATAATCTATTTATTGTAAAAGTGTCAATATAATTATGAACAATGTGATTAGTAAAAAAATAAATGTTTTGAGTACTTGTATAGGCTATTTGACTTGGAAACAAAAAAACATAAGGAGAAGTAAATATTGCTAATATTAACGCATAATGTTTTTTCTTTTTTTTATCAAATCCTATTTTTCTAAAAGATAAAAAATAATTGAAAATGAAAATCATAAGACCAGATATTGCTATTATAATTAGCATAAAAAACAAAGAGTACCAATTATCAAGAGGATTAACATTTAATGGTGTTGATATATACTCATTGAAAATATGATTATCTATATTTTGGAGTGAAAGAAGAATAATTCCACCAACAATATCAGCTAAAAATCCTAGAGTCCAAATGAAAAATATTGATTTAAAATACTTATTTTTAATATTATTTTCTTTTTTATGTTTGTAACTTAAAAGTATTACACCACTATCAATTATGAAGTTTACTGGTAAAACTACAAGCCAAGCATAAGGGAAAATTAGAAGAAACCAAATAGGGAACATTACATTATATAAATTATTAATCATTTTTTCGCCTCATTTCATTTATAAAATTATATCATAATAATTTAAAAACTTTTAGTTATTGTCTAGATAAAAAATGTTATATAATTATTAAAGGTGATTTTAATGACAAATATAGCAAAGTTGAATTTATCAAAAAGCAATAAAATATACAATTACAGTTTAGAAGAATTCAATAAATATGTTGTTAGGAATATTGAATACGGCTATATTGATAAAGCAGGTAATTTAAAAAAGGGAGAAGATTATGAGGAGATAGATTTTGAAAATGATTTTTGTCTCCAAAGACCAGAAAAACTTTTAAAAACAAAATGTGGATGGTGTTTTGATTGTGTTGAATTATATAGAGAATATGCATATGTTAATCGTTTGCAATCTAAATCATATTTTTTGGAATATTATGATGAAGAAACTAATTCTCAATTTATATATTCTTTTATTGCAATTCAAAGCCTTAAAGGGCTTTGGTTTGAATGCCAAGATAATACATATGAAGAATTTGTTTCAAAACCAGGATATTATCGTTTAAGAGATTTAATATCTTCATATTTTTATAGTTTTAAAAATTATGTCAAAACAAAGATTGATAATCCTAAAAGAAGTAATTTCTATATAAATGAGTTTCAAAGACCATGTCCAGAGGTTTTTGAAGGAAAAATGTCTTACATTGATTGGTGTAGGATTGAAAACATCAAAGAAGTAGATTTAAAACATGAAATATCATCGATGGCAATAGTTTTTGGTATAAAAGACAATAAAAATAAAATACTTTTATTAAAAACAAACCATAATGAATGGGTTTTTCCAAAGGGTCACATAGAACAAGGAGAGACTTCAATTGAAGCTGCCAAAAGAGAATGCTATGAAGAAAGCCATATTGATTTAGCAAAAGCCAAATATTTAGGACAAATTGAATCATATAGTTATAGCTTTGATGCTTATGATTTAGAAATGACTAGAGATATGTTTTATGATTTTTTTGGTGCTAGAACTATTGAAAAGAAGGTTGATGTGCATTCTTTTGTTGTTGAAGCGTTTGGCCCAATAATTTGGAATGAAGAAGAAAGATTTATTGATGGAGAATGGGTTGATATCGACATGGCTCTAGATGTTATAAGTTTTAGCAATGCAAAATCGCTTTTTGTTGAAGCAAAAAACAAATTTTTGGAATATTTATCAAAATAGTTAATTATAATTTCATTTATTATTGACAAGCAATATTCTTTTTTATAGAATATGTTTAATAATCAAAATAACTTTGAAAAGAAGAGTAAGTTATTAAATTTTTAAAAGAGAGTTTGAAGTGGTGAAAACAAACATTAATTTAATTTCCGAACATGGTCTTGGAGTTGCGTACCGAAGTTTTACTTAGGCTACGACGTGTGTGCGCGTTAAAGCACTAAAGTATGAACCTGTCTATTGCAGGCGTGCTTGATAAGGAGAACAAAATGTTCTTGAATTTAGGTGGTACCACGGGCTTTAACTCTCGTCCTTATTGGATGGGAGTTTTTTTATTTGGTAAAAAAGAAAGGAAGAGAAAAAAATGATTAAAATTAATAATTTAACAAAAACATATTTTGATGAAAATAACAATAATTATCATGCTTTGAATAATATTTCTTTAGAAATTGAAGATGGTGATATATTTGGAATTATTGGTATGAGTGGTGCAGGAAAGACAACACTTATTAGGTGTCTTAGTCATTTAGAACAGCCAGATAGTGGAGCGATTTTTATAGGAGAAACCAATATTGCTGATGTAAATAATAAGAAATTAAAAAGCGTATTTAAAAAAATGGGGGTAGTTTTTCAAGGGTATAATCTTTTAGAACAAGAAAATATCTATGATAATATAGCTTTTCCCTTAAAAATAAACAATATTAAAGAAGACGCAATTAAAAAAAGAGTTCATGAACTTTTGAATCTTGTAAACCTTGCTGATAAAGAAAAATCATACCCAAGCAAATTAAGTGGAGGACAAAAGCAAAGAGTAGCAATTGCTAGAGCTCTTGCTTCATCTCCTGAGATTCTTTTGTGTGATGAACCAACAAGTGCTTTAGATCCTCTTACTACAAAATCAATTTTAGATTTATTATTAAAAATTAATGAAAAGTATAAAACAACAATAGTAATAATTACTCATGAAATTAGATTAATAAAAATGATTTGTGATAAGGTTGCCGTTATAAGTGCCGGAAAGATTGTTGAAAATAGTGCAGTTGAAGATGTTTTCTTAAATCCTCGAAATGATATAACTAAAATGCTTATCAAAGAAGGGTTGTGATAATATGGATTTAATTAATTTGTTATTAAAAGGAACAATTGAAACCCTGATCATGGTTTCGATATCGTGGATTATAAGTTATTTAATAGGAATACCTTTAGGAGTAATTCTTGTTATTACCAAAGACAATGGAATAAAAAGAAATAAAGTTATATACCAAATATTAGAGTGGATCATAAATACCGCAAGATCTATACCATTTTTTATATTAATGGTATTGGTTATTCCATTAACAAGATATATTGTAGGGACAAGCATTGGTACTATTGCCTTTCTAGTTCCTTTAACCTTAGGAGCGACACCATTTATTGCCAGAATGGTTGAGACTTCTCTTGAAGAGGTAAGTCAAGGGGTTATTGAAGCAGCACAAGTAATGGGAGCAAGTACTTGGCAAATTGTTACAAAAGTATATTTAAAAGAATCGATACCTTCGTTAGTAAGGGGTGGATCAATAACTACTATTGCCTTAATTGGATATTCAGCAATGGCTGGAGTTGTTGGAGGCAACGGACTTGGAGATATAGCAATACGTTATGGATTACATAGATATCAAAACAATGTAATGATTTACACTTTAATAATTTTGATAATACTTGTTCAAATTATACAGATTATATTTAATTATATTGCCAAAAAAATTGATAAAAGAAAATAAAAGGAGTGAATAAAAAATGAAAAAATTTGTTAGTAGTTTAATTCTTTTTTCTAGTTTAATAGTTCTATCTGGTTGTTCTAAAAATTCTATTGATGACAAAACTATAATTGTTGGAGCATCTCCTTCGCCTCACGCTCAAATACTTGAACAAATAAAAGATGATGTTTCTGCAAAAGGATATACTTTAGAGATAGTTGAGTTTAGTGATTATTATTTACCAAACATTGCCTTGCAAAGCGGAGAAATAGATGCTAATTATTTCCAGCATCTTCCATATTTATTGGATTTCAATAAAAACAATAATACCGATTTGGTTTCAGTGTTTGCCCTTCATTTTGAACCATTGGGTATTTATTCTAGTAAACATTTACAAATAAACAATATTGAATATGGGTCAAAGATTGCTATACCAAACGATACCTCTAATGAGGCAAGAGCGCTTTTGCTATTAGAAGCTAATAATCTTATTACATTAAAAAACAACGCTGGTTTTGAAACTTCATTAAATGATATTGAAGATAATCCATATGGGATAATCTTTAGTGAAATAGAAGCTGTTAATTTACCTAATATATTGCCAGATGTAGATTATGCCATTATTAATGGTAATTATGCTATTGATGCAGGAATACTTGATAAAGTTATTTTAACAGAATCAACAGAATCTGAAGCGGCATTAACAAGGGCAAACATTATTGCTGTAAAAAACGGCAACCAAGAAAAAGAAGCGATTAAGGTTCTTATTGAATGCCTTGCCACTTCAAAAGTAAAAAAATATATAGAAGAGACATTTGGTAGCAGTGTAATACCGGTGTTTTAACAAAAAAAAGGAGTTTATTAACTCCTTTTTATTCCTTTTTCTAGCATAATCATTACTGAATCAACAATTTGATCAATTCTTTTTTCTTCAAGAACATCCGTATGAAAAAAGATTGTTTCAAGACCAACGAAGTTTGAAATTCCCATAAGAGCATAGGCTAAAGCTATAGTATCAATTTCAGGGTTTACTTCCCCGTTTTCTATAGATTCATCTAATTGCTTTTTATATCTATCAGCAAAAGATGTGTAATAATCGACAAATAACTCCCTATCAACAAGCAATGATTGCCATATTATAGTGTAAGCATGTGGCTTTTTTATTACATAATCTAAAAAAGCTCTTAAACCAAGTTTTTCACATTCTAATCTTGTTTTACAATCCTTTGTTTTTTCGGCTATTGATTTTCTTATATCATGATAATAAGAAAGAACTAAATGTCTATATAAACTTCTTTTACTATCAAAGTATATGTAAAATGTGCCGACTCCTAGATTAGCATCATTAACAATATCATTAATGGTTGCGGCATGGTATGTCTTCTCGTGGAACAGCTTTTCAGCAGACATACAAATTTTGTTGAAAGTATGCAATCCCTTTTTGGTCTTTGGCATACTTGTAGAAACTTCTAACATTAAAAAAACCCCCATAAAATCACAAAAGGTGACTAGATATTCATATTATATAACAAAACTGAAATATAACAAGTAAAACTGAATCTATCATTCATATTTTTTTTGTTGACAAACGCTTACATAAAGTATACATTAATGTGTGAAGAGGTATTCATAAGAATGGTGATTCACCTATACAAGTGAATACCGTCTATATACCACGTGCGTAGTCATAATAATAACATAAAGAGGTTACACGGAGTTCTTTAAAAGGAATCATGAGATAATTTTAATTAATTGTATCTATAAATTAAAACTATTAATAGAATAATTAGCCTCTATTAGAAATG
>Ga0265294_10004382_pt1 | contig 17676 bp, 17 predicted proteins | sample MunlanPumphouse3_FD_192504 | JGI IMG/M metagenome (GOLD analysis project Ga0265294, IMG submission 192504) | Groundwater microbial communities from a municipal landfill in Southern Ontario, Canada - Pumphouse #3 | ecosystem: Environmental > Aquatic > Deep subsurface > Groundwater | place...
ATGGTGTGCCTCCTTGGGTGCGCAGCAGACGCTCATTGTAATGGTCTACGTAGGAGAATTGACAGTTATAAAGAAAAAGCCCTCACTTTCGTAAGGGCTTGATATTATGGTTGCGGGGACAGGATTTGAACCTGTGACCTTCGGGTTATGAGCCCGACGAGCTACCAGACTGCTCCACCCCGCGACATGAAGTGAATCCTATTCATAGACTATATCTTATATATCGTCAACAATTATTTTTACATTTGGCTTCTGGAAGTCAGACATAAGCAGCGACATCAACCATACAGCCGACGTCAGGGGCGTGGGACGCTAGATTCTACGTTGCCAATATTTTGGAATTGATTCACGATGTTCAAGAAATATTTCAGTTTGCCGCATGATCCAATGCCTCAATCGATTGCAGCAGGACCCCCATATCCAGGATAAGCGCCACAGTGCCGTCACCCAGAACAGTGGCGCCGGAAATACCTTTCACATCCTGGTACATCCTGCCAAGTGGTTTAATAACGGTCTGGTGTTGTCCGATGACACAATCGACCACAAAACCGATCCGCGCTCCATGCACCGAGGCAATAACGATCTGCTCTATATCCGGTCGTTCCCCGGAAATATCAAACAGCTTTCTCAGCGAAATAAACGGTATGAGTTTGCCGCGCACCTTTGCCAGATCATTGCCATGCGAATTTTTTACATCCTCCCGGGTCAACTCAACGCACTCCTCGACCGCCGACAGTGGCAGTACGAAATGGTCTTTACCAATCTTGACCAGCAGGCTGTCGATAATAGCCAGAGTCAACGGGATCTTGAGGGTAATAGTCGTACCGCTTCCCCGGACACTGTCAACAGTGATCGAACCACGCAACCCGTCGATACCCCGTTTGACAACATCCATGCCAACCCCACGCCCGGAAACACTGGTTACCTTGGCAGCTGTGGAAAATCCGGGCGCAAAGATCTGGGCATAAATTTCATTGTCAGAGACTTCGGCAGCATCTGAAATCAGGCCTTTCTCAATTGCCTTGGTACGGATGGCGTCGCGGTCAAGACCGGCGCCGTCGTCGCGGACCGTTATCAGTACTGAATCACCGGAATGCTCGGCGCCCAGATAGACTTTCCCTGTAGATGATTTAGCGGCTGTTCTCCGCGCTTCCGGCATTTCAATGCCGTGGTCGATGCTGTTGCGAATGATGTGTACCAATGGGTCGTTCAGTTTTTCGATGACGGTCTTGTCCAGCTCGGTTTCGGCGCCGAAGGTTTCCATCTCGATTTCCTTGCCCAGTTCCTGCGATAGATCACGCACAAGGCGTTTGAATTTACTGAAGGTGCTGCCAATCGGCAGCATCCGGATATTTAGTGCGGTGTCGCGCAGTTCATTGGTCAGGCGCTCGACCTCTTCGGCGATGGCAATATAGATGGCATCCCCTCCGGCGGAGGAAACCTGCGTCAGGTGTGCCTGCACAGTAACCATCTCGCCAACCAGATTGATCAACTGGTCCAACTTCTCAGCCGGCACTCGGATACTGGCGGCAGCTTCCTGTTGCGGGGCTTCGCTACGCTCTTTGCGGACGCTTTTGACGTGTTGCTGTTCTACCAGGGCCGACTGCACGTTTTCCAGAGTGACAATGCCCTGCTCCACCAGCAGTTCGCCGAAGCGTTTCTGCAACATCAACACCTTCTGCATCTCGATTGGGGAGAGATCCCCACGTTCGACCAGAATGTCTCCCAGCTTTTTGTAACCCTCTTCACGGTCGATCAGACCGCTGCTGTCGATCAGTTCAATCTTTATGTCACAGTCGTCCTCGACAAAGATAAAGACATCCTTGATAGCATCTTCACCACGGGAGCTGGTAAGTATGATGTCCCAGAAAATATGACAACTCTCGCCCACCAGCTCATTGAGCGGTGGAATATCGTCCAAATGGGCCACTACATGGGCTGTCCCCAGGCTACGAAGCTCGTTGATAAGCGAGATCGGATTGGTACCGCTCATGAGAATATTGGTAGAAGGTCGAAAACGGATACGCCAGGTACTTTCCTCCGCCAGTTCATCCCCTGAAACTGCCGGAAGTTGAATAGCGGTAATTTCATCGAAGCCCTTCCGCAGCGTCTCCGCTTGCGGCGTCAACTGGCGCAGACCGGCGATAATCGCATCCCCTTCGCTACGGTCAACGTCCTCACCAGAGGAGATATTGAGAAGATACAAAATATGATCGCGAGACTTTAGCGTCAGATCGAGCAAGCGTTTGGTTACGGTCATCTTGTTGTTGCGCACCATATCAAAAACCGTCTCGACCTCATGGGTAAAGGAGGATATCTCATCAAAGCCGAACATGGCGCCCGAGCCTTTGATGGTATGCATGGCACGAAAGACTCGATTGATCAGCTCATCGTCATTCGGCGTCTCTTCAAGCTCAAGCAGAGAGGTCTCCAGTTCGGCCAGCAGCTCACCAGCCTCTTCGCGATAGGTTGCAATTGCTTGTTCCATCATGGTTTCACCCCAATATCTTCTTGATCACAGCAATCAACTGCTCCGGCTTGAACGGCTTGACTATCCAGCCGCTGGCGCCGACTGATTTACCTTCGGCCTTCTTGGAATCCTGCGATTCGGTTGTCAGCATGATGATCGGTATAAATTTGTTCAAGGTTCCGGAGCGGACACCTTTTATCAACCCGATGCCGTCCATATTTGGCATGTTCAGATCAGTCAGCAGCATGTCTACTTTTTGTGAGTTCAGCTTGTTAAGGGCATCCCTGCCATCAACCGCCTCAACTACTTCGTAACCGCTCTGTTTGAGGGTAAATGCCACCATCTGCCTGACACTTGCCGAGTCGTCGGCCGTCATGATCAGTTTCGCCATTATTTGGCGCCTCCAAACCAGATACAGGTTGAACCATTGTTATGCTTGCAAGCAGTGAGACGTTCGGTGCCACCGGCAGTGATTATATCTATCAGACCTTGCGGTTGTGGACCATGATACGAAAATGTCTTGCCGCTGGCTGCTGCGCTTTTGCAAGCCGCATAGATGATCTGCAACCCGGTAATATCGATCTTGACCTCTGGTTCAAATTCGATCACTACGTTATTTGATGTTTCCAGCGCTTCGCGGGATAATCGGAGAAAGTCGGAGGCGTTTTCTATCGTTAAACGGTCACCGCTGGTAATAATGATTACACCATTTTCCCGGACTGAACTGTTAAGTAGCATTGACGTTCTCCTGTCAAAAAAACTATAGTATCTTCCATACCTGGCTTCACGGCGCCAGATTGAGCGCCCGCAGTTCCTTTATCAGCTTCTGTTTGCTCAGCGGTTTGACGATGAATGAATCGGCTTCACATTCGTTGAATGATCTGATCACGGTATGCGGGTCATCAAGAGCGGTGGTCATGACAACCTTGACCGCAAGGCTGGGCGGAACGCCCATCTTTTTCTCAATGCTGCGGATGCGCTTCAGCGCCTCCATTCCATCGACTACCGGCATCATTATATCCATGAAGATCACATCGTATGGCCGCTTCGATTCATGCGCAAGCTGGAAAGAGTCAATAGCTTCCTTGCCATTTACAGCAATGTCGCTATCACCGAACGGAGAAAACAGCTCTTTGAGGATACGCCTGGACAACAGATCATCTTCTACTATCAGACCCTTCACGGCATGTCTCCTTTTGTTATTGATTAAGGGGCAAGTGAACTTACAAAGGATTTATAATCACCTGCCCCCTGATTTTGCTATCAAGGCTCTAATACTTTCATACTGAATTTAAAGCGGCTTCCTCCATCAGGAACATGATCAGCCAACAATCTTCCATTCAGAATCAGCGCCTTTTGCTGAGCTATGGCGAGCCCAAGACCTACTCCGCCATGACGACGTGTATATGATCCGTCTCCTTGTACAAACGGTTCGAAGATCCGCTCCAGCATACCTTTTGGGATACCTATACCGCTGTCGGTAACAATAAAATGCAGCATTTCACCATCACCTTCCAGGTCGTCACGGATTACATCCAGTGTCACGGCGCCCATGTCGGTGAACTTGAGCGCATTACCAAGCAGGATTCCCAGCAGGCGGTTTAAGTGCTCCTTTTGGGTCTGTATTTGAGGTGGAATATCAGCAGCAATGCGCAGAGCCAATGAAAGCCCTTTTTGGGCAAAATCCGGTTGGAATTCCGCAACAACAGCATTCAGGTTCGTCGCCAGATTGATCAGGTCAAAACAGGCCGCATTGCCTTTTTGACCGGTTCCCTTGCCGAATGTCAGCAGTTGGTCAATCAGCGAGACCATGTTGTCTGCCGACTGGCGAACTATCTCCAAATATTCCATTCCTTTTGCTGTAGACACTTCATTCTCCAGCAAGGACAACCCGCCCACAACACCATTCATAGGGGTACGCATTTCGTGCGAAACATTGGACAGGAACTCATTCTTTTCAGTAAAATTTTTCAAAAGCGCCGATCTTGCAACATCAAGCTCGACCAAGGCATCCTTCAACTCCGCTGTTCGGGAAACAACCGTCTCTTCCAACTCGGCCCGGCAGTTTTTCTCCATGCGCTGTAGCTTGGAATAATTGACCGCTCGTTCAATGATCTTGCACATATAACCAAAATCAAACGGTTTGTGAACAAAGTCGAAAGCGCCATTTTTTATGGCATCGACCGCCATCTTCAGTTGGGCGTGAGCAGTCATCAGAATGACCGGAATGTCTGGCCAGGTTTGATGCGCACGTCCAAGAAATGAGATGCCATTCTCACCAGGCATCATCACGTCAGATACAATCGCATCATACTGTTCCTGCTCCAGCAGGCTATAGGCATCGGCCGCATTCCCGGCGCTGCTGATACGGAATCCCGATTGCTGAAGACAGATCGCCACCATATGGCAAAGTTCCGCCTCATCATCAACAATCAGTACATGCGGTTTTGCCTGATTCGCGCCATCTTGTAATGTGTTCATAGTGGATTACTCTCGATTAAATTTGTTGCGTCTAACGCAGGGTCAAGACCCTGGCCTTGACCCTGCTACTCAGAATTTCTCGAATTCATCGTCCAGATGATCCGCGCCCATGTCGAGTGCAAGACCACCGCCCGCCACTTTGCGAGCAGGCGAAGCAGCCTTGTGCGAGATATGGGCGACCTGTACGTGCTTCTTCTGGACAGTACGAGATGAACCGCTGGCGGATCCTCTCATCAGACCGGCGTCGAGACGGAAAAAACTGATTGTGTTCTTTAGTTGTTCGGCCTGGGTGGAGAGCTCTTCCGAGGTGGCTGCCATCTCATCCGAGGCAGAGGCGTTCTGCTGGATTACGCTATCGAGTTGCTGGATGGCCAGGCTGATCTGCTCGGCGCCGGTGTCCTGCTCGCGACTGGCAGCGCTGATCTCCTGGACAAGTTCGGCGGTCTTCTGGATATCCGGCACCATCTTGTTCAGCATCTCACCGGCTGTTTCGGCTATCTTTACACTTCGGGTGGAGAGAGTGCTGATCTCGCCGGCAGCGGCTTGACTCCGCTCAGCCAGCTTGCGTACCTCGGAGGCGACAACGGCAAAACCCTTGCCATGTTCACCTGCCCGGGCAGCCTCGATAGCGGCATTCAGGGCCAGCAGGTTGGTCTGGCGGGCTATCTCTTCGATGATCGAGATCTTGGTGGCGATCTCCTTCATGGCCGACACTGTTTCAGTTACCGCCAGCCCCCCCTCTTTGGCATCTACGGAAGATTTGACAGCGATCTTCTCGGTCTGGGAGGAGTTGTCGGAATTCTGTTTGATACTGGAACTCATCTCTTCCATGGAGGAGGATATCTCCTCGGCGCTGGCTGCCTGTTCAGTAGCGCCCTGGGCAAGCTGTTGAGCAGTAGCAGACATTTCCTGGCTGCCGGAGGCGACGTTGTCAGCTGCGCTCATGACGTCGCCGACAACCTGCTTGAGCTTGTCCACCATATTGGCAATGGCGGCCATCATCTGGCCAATCTCGTCCTTGCTCTTGGACTCCACCTTTATGGTCAAATCACCCTGGGACAGGGCATTGGCCACGCCTACCGCTACGGTGATCGGGCCGACAATGGTGCGAGTGATCCAGAAAGCAGCGATCATCCCTATCAGAATCGCTACACCGCCAATGATGTACATTAATACTCTGGCATTTGCATAGGCGCTTTTGGCTTCTTCATAACGGCTAGCGGTTCTCTCCATCTGGAGCTTGGAAAATTCCCGCAAGGTCTGGCGCCACTCCTTGACGATGGGGCCGGCTTCATCCAGCATCTGCTTTACCGCTTCTTCTTTCTTGTTTGCCAAGGCAAGGCTCAACACCTTGGCGTTGGCAGCCCGCCCTTTGGTCTTCAGTTCGTTTATTTTGGCGAACATCGTCTTGCCTTCGGGAGTCGAGATCAGTTCTTCCAGTTTTTTGGAGGATTCATCATACTTTACCCGAGAGTCATCGATCTTTTTATTTTCTTCCATCTTTTTGTTCGCATCATCCAACAAAGCGATCGTACGGATAACACGGCTGATGATGTGGACTTCATCAAGCATCTGATTGGCAAATTCCACCCGGGTGTTATTGACCTTTACGATCCTATCGAGTTTTTCCTGAATTTCCCCCATCTTCTGGACGCCCATGAAAATGAGTACTATCATGAGTATAAGAACCAATCCGAAACCTAACCCCAAACGCATGCCAATTTTTATGTTCTTGAACATAAGCTCTCCTCTTTGCCGGATATTTGTGTAATATCGTCTAACGAAATATTAAACGGGCACGGTCGCGCCGCGAATCAAGCGCTTTCCTGCCCACTCACACTTGCAAGTTCATTTCCTGTAAAAACCTTGTCTATATCCAGAATTATGATGAACCGATTATCATGTTTCCCCATCCCCTTGATGAAATCCGTATTAAGGCGCGATCCGATGTGAGGTGCAGCCTCGATCTGCGATGACTCCATCTCGATCACCTCCTGCACGCTGTCCGCCATGGCGCCGAGAACGATCACCTCGTCTTCCAACTGAACCTCAACCACTATGATGCAGGTATTGACTGTTTTCTCGGTCCTGCTCATGCCGAACTTCAGGCGCAGGTCGATCACCGGCACCACGCTGCCGCGCAGATTGATGACCCCCCGCATAAAATCCGGCGTTTGGGGTACCTTGGTGATACTGCTCTCCTCAAGAATCTCGCGCACCTTGGCCACATCCAGGGCAAAGACCTCATCATCAAGCTTGAACGTGAGATACTGCGTCGTTTGTAACTCTTCAGCCATGCACTGCCTCCCCTCTGCCTTGGTATGTACAACAAAACTGTAGAACGTGTTTACAACAAGCGTGCCAGGAGAATCAGAAGGGTAACCGGATCAGGTAAAGGGTCTATTTAAGAGGGTTTGTTGATTTCATGGCAAGAAGTGTGGAAGGGGAAAATGTGTAACATGATACAGTCCAGAATGTAATATATTACAGTTCAGTTGCATTCGATCAGTTGATCATGGACGTTAGATTTACTCCCCGCTTTCCTTCAGATGGCGATAAATTGTCGGACGACTTACGCCAAGCAGGCGGGCGGCGCGTGCTTTGTTGCCATCGCACATCGCCAGGGCTTCATCAAGGGAAAGGTTGTTTGCAGGCTTCGTGGAAGAGGATTTGGCGCCTTGCATGGAATCAATCAGATCACAAGGCAGGTTTTGTAGAGAGATAATATCCGATTTACCGAGGATCACGGCATGTTCAATGGCATGCATCAATTCGCGCACATTACCAGGCCAGGAGTAGGTGCGGAAAAGCTTCATGACATCATCAGAGATTTCTAGAATATTTTTACCAAATTTAAGATTGAACTTTGTAATAAAATGATTTGCCAGCAGACCGATATCTTCACTCCGCTCCCTGAGTGAAGGCAATTCTATTCTGATGACGTTCAGACGGTAGTAGAGATCCTGCCTAAATGTTCCCCGGCTGACCATCTCGGCCAGATTCTGGTTGGTAGCGGCAATAATGCGCACATCCACCTTGGTGGGTGTTGATTCGCCAACACGCTCGAATTCGCTCTCCTGTAGAACCCGCAAAAGACGTATCTGGACTGCTGGTGAAATATCACCGATCTCGTCCAGAAAAAGCGTGCCGCGGTGTGCCTTCTGGAAGCGCCCGACCTTGTCGGCAATGGCCCCGGTAAACGCTCCCCGCACATGCCCGAACAGTTCACTTTCCAAAAGCGATTCCGAAAGAGCAGAGCTGTTGACCTTGACAAACGGCCCCTTTGCCCGTACCCCGGCATAATGCAGGGCTGCGGCTACCAATTCCTTGCCGGTGCCGCTTTCACCATTTATAAGCACCGTGGTCTGGACGTCGGCCAGCGCCTCAATCAGCGAATAGATACGCTGCATTGGGTCTGAAATGCCGATGATGTCGTGAAATCGGCTACGTCTCTTCAACGAATGTTCGAGTTCGACCATAGGGGTCTCGTCCCTGATGACCGCCACGGCGCCACTCACCGTACCGTTTGCTTCGGTCACCGGTGTTGACTTGAAACTGACGATGGAGACATTCCCCCCCGGCATTCGGCATTCAAAACGGCGCAGGTCTTTGGGAGCGTTTGTGCGAAGTGTTTCCAGCAGCGCTGTACAGCAGATCCCGCAACAGCCGGGACTGATTTCCGCCATTTCCCTGCCGATCATGGCGCCAGTATAACCACAAACCTTTCCAGCCGTAGCATTGAAGTGCGCCAGACGTCCTTCCTTGTCAATCATGATGATCGCATCGGAAACACTATCGAAAATGGCATCCAGGTTGGCACGGTGCCTCTCTTGCTCATCGTCCATCTTTTTTTCAATCAGCGCCAGCCGACTGACAGACATAAGTGTTTTAGTCTGTACCGGTTTGGTGATGTAGTCAAAAGCGCCAAGCCGGACCGCTTCGGCAGCCGTCTTGACCTCAGGGCGGGCCGTGAACATAACCACCTGTGTTGCGGGGGATATGGCCTTTATATATTGCAGCACTTCAATGCCGCTCTCACCTGCAAGCATGATATCAACGAAAGCCAGGTCATAGTGCGCAGCCTCAAGGCAGACAATCGCGTCAACGCGACCGGCAACGGCATCAACCTGGTATCCCTCGTTTTTCAAAAGGCAGCCCAAGGTAAAACGGATCCCTTCTTCGTCATCGACAAGCAGTATGCGGCAGTTTTCTGGCTGTATCATTTAAAATACTACTCCGTCATATCAAGAAGCTTCATCAAAGTGTTACGTAACTGATCAGGATTGTACGGTTTTTGGATCACGGCAGAGTATTTGTCGCTATAGATATCCTCCAAAATTTCTTCAACGCTGTAACCACTGCAGACAATGATCGGAAGTGAGGGAGATATCTCACGCAGTCTGCGGTACATATGGACACCACCCATTTCCGGCATAAGCAAATCCAGCAGGATCAGATCGATACCGGCTCTTTGCTCGTGGTATATTTCCAGCGCTTCTCGTCCATCAGGAGCTATCATGACTGAATAACCCATCGCTTTCAATAGTGATGTGCCTATGATACGCAACTCTTCTTCATCATCCACCAATAAAATGGCGCCACGGGCTTTCACCGAAGAGACAGAGTCGAATGTCAGCTTGGTTTCAAGGATATCAGGAACGGCTGTCAAGGGAAGGAAGATCTTGAAAGTCGTACCAACTCCAGGCATGCTGGATAGCTGGAGCGATCCGTCATGCGACTTGATGATGCCTAGCACGACCGACATCCCCAGACCTCGACCGGTAAATTTTGTAGTGTAGAACGGTTCAAATATCCGTTTTTGCGTTTCGACGGTCATCCCGCAACCACTGTCGGATACCGTCAAACAAGCATAATTGCCGGCATGGATAGCATTACCCCAAAAATCCTTATCTGCTTGATCTGTTGAAACAGTTGTTTTTTTGAGTGTAATATTGATAGTACCGTTCTCATCGCCTATCGCCTCGGCAGCATTGATAATCAGGTTCATGACAACCTGCTGGATCTGGGCGCTGTCACCAGAGATTTCCGGCACATCATATTTGAGGTCAAGCTCGAAGTTCACATTCTTTTTTATGGCCGAACGGAGCATCTTCACATTCTCATCCACCAGCAACCACAGATTTATACGGGTTTGAACCAGTTCATTCTGACCGGCGTAGGCCAACATATGCCGACAAAGCTCGGCAGCCCGTCCCGCAGCCTTTTCGATATGTTTGACATGAGTTTTTTGATCCATTCCCGAATCTATATCTTGATCAACGATGTAACAGTGCCCCAGGATGATGGTCAGGATATTGTTGAAATCGTGGGCGATGCCACCGGCCAGCACACCTAGGCTTTCCAGTTTTTGGGTCTGTTGGAACTGCTGATCAAATGCAAGACGTTCTTCTTCCGCCCGTTTGCGTTCGGTTACATCTCTCGCAACGTGAACGCAGCCGGATAACTGGCCCTCGGCGTTATGGAGCGGAGATACCGTGATATCGAATACACCATTCAGCAGTTTTTCTTCAATTTGTTCGGTATGCCCAAATCCGTCCTGTATCAACCTGACATGGGGGCAACTGACGTGCGGATCAGAGGCGCCGTGCATCAGTTCGTGACACTTCCGGCCAACCAGCTCTTTTGGCATGAGGCCGCAACGATCTGCCATGGCGAGGTTAACACGGATTATGGTGTGGTTTGTATCAATGATCGAGATCAGGTCGGGAACAGCGTCAAATGTCATCTCCCAATCCCTTTTGGCGCGGTAGACGGACTCGTCAGCCTGCCTGCGGGCAACAACAAATTTCCAATTTGCCAAGGCATACTTCACCGTTAGAGGCAGGGCAGCAAATGCGGCTGGCGACTTTACGATGTAGTCCTGTGCGCCAGCCTTTATGGCATTCACAGCAACATGCTCGCGATCCTGGGATGTCATCAATATAACCGGACATTGACCATTAACCACGATCAACAACCAGGTTCCATCTCCGTCAGGCAGTTTATAGTCGGTTATAACCAGGTCAGGAACCTGCAATGCCATCACAGTCAACGCATCATTCACTGTGCCGACAATTGCCAGCCGGTAATCGTTTTCAGCGTTCTCGAATGAACTCTGAATTGCACTCACATGCAAGTCATTGTCTTCAACAATCAGTATCAGAGGGGCATTGTTGTTATCTGTCAGCATAGTATCATCCTTCTTTTGTCAAACTTATCCTACAGAATGCCTTGACCGTTCAAGAAATGTATCATCCGGTTTACTATTCTCAAAGACTTAATATTTACTTAGTACAGGACTAGGAAAACATTTAATTACCGTATATAGTGTTTTCATACTGAAAAGGAGAAGACACTGTGTATGAAAAACATCAACTCCGGTTCGGAATGGAATTTCAACAGAACTGATGTTTATTCCTGAAATTTATTGAGGGGGAACAGTATGCGCATCCCGATAGGGTATAAATTCATCATCGGTTTCATTGTGGTGGTTGCAGCGGTTGCTTTCAGTCCCAAGCTGGTCGGACTACTGGGGTATTCGGCGGAGGCCAGCAGTATTCTGGGGTATGCCGTGGCCTTGACCATCGGGCTGATCCTGGGATGGGCCTTTTCAAAGGGTTTTACCGCCAATATCAGCAGATTGACGGAAGCCACGGAGCTAATAAGCCGGGGTGACCTGACCCGCGATGTGCTCAGTCGGCGATCACGAATCCCGGACGAGACGCACGAACTGGCGGCGTTGATCAACCTCATGCTCCGGAATCTGCGAGATCTGGTCAGGCACATCAAGAGTAGTTCCGGGCAGCTCTCCGAGTCGGCCCGGGAGATCAACTCCACGGCCCAGGAAATCAACGCCTCCACCGGGGAGATTGCCCAGGCAATCGAGCAGATCTCGCACGGCGCCGGAACGCAGTCTGAAATGGTGGATAAGAGTTCCAGGATCATCCGCGAAATAGCCATCTCTATCGAGATGGTGGCGGCCCGTGCTCGGGAGACGGCCAAGGCTGCCCGTGAGACCAGTCTGACGGCACAGCATGGCAGCAGTCTGGCTACCGGCTTCCTGGAACGGATGAAGGAATTCTTCGATCACCAGGAGATGATCAATCAACAGTTTGATATCTTCAATATCAAGTTGCAGAAGGTCGGCAGGATTGCAGACTTTATCGGTGATGTGGCCCGCCAGACCAACCTGCTGGCGCTGAACGCATCCATAGAAGCGGCACGGGCAGGAGAATACGGCAGGGGTTTTGCCGTGGTTGCCGAGGAGGTGCGCAAGCTGGCCGATGGCTCTGTTCAGTCGGCTTCTGATATCAATGAGATGATCGATAGTCTGCGTGAGGAAAGCCACCGGGTACATGAGACCATCCTGGAGAGTTCCCGTAGCATCAAGGAAGGGAAAAAGAACATTGATGTGACCGCCTCGGCGTTTCAGGAGATTCTCAAGACCGTCATGGAGACGGAACGCAAGGCTACCAGCATTGCTGATCTCTCCCAGATGCAGACCGAGTGTTCGGCAAAGATGGTCAAGGCGGTGGACGAAATTGCCAAGGTGGCTGAAGACAATGTTGCCGCCACAGAGCAGGTTTCGGCCTCAACTGATGAACAGATGGCCGCCATACAGGACATGGCCCTGGCAACCAGGGAATTGACCCGGCTGGCAGAGGCGCTCCTCTCAGTGGTGGAGCGTTTCAAGGTCGATCAGTTCGAGCCGCCGTTGATATGACGGAATCAGAGCACAAATATCTGCTCTTCACCCTGCATGGCAGGCGCTATGCCTTTGATCTGGCCCAGGTTGCCGAGGTGGACGAACCGCTTCCCACCTGGCCTATTCCCGGTGCGCCTTCATGTTATTCCGGGGCCATGAACTTCCATGGCACCATTGTTGCGGTTATGGACCTGGCCGCGTTTATCGGATTCTCAGGTGAGCAGCGCCTGGAAAAGGTTGTCGTGCTCAATGCGGGCATAGCGGCTTTGGCGTTCCAGGTAGAACGCGTGGAGCGGATCGTTACCGCAGACCAGGTTCAGTATGGCAACCAGGTTCAGCAGGTGGATATTGGGATCTCGGCCAGAACGCTTACCATGGCTAATGGCGATGCCCTCCTGCTGGATGCCGCTGAGTTGGCCCACGAAGCAACAGAGCGTATTGCGGGATAACAAATAATGCAGCCGGGAAAGTGGATAGTCGGGCCGGAGACGGTGCGAATGCTGGATCTGGGGCATCCCTGGATCATTGCCGATAGCTTCACCAAACGCTGGCCAAAAGGACAGGTCGGCCAGGTGGTGGAGTTGCAGGATGTCCAGGGGCGCTTTCTGGCCACGGCCTTGCTCGATCCGCAGGACCGGATCGTGGCCAGGGTACTGGCGCGGAACCGGATCCTTCTGGAGCGGGCCTGGCTGATGAGCCGCCTGGAGGCTGCCAGGCATATTCGCCACGACTATGCCGATCTGGGAAACAGCAGCGCCTACCGGCTGGTCAATGCAGAGGGGGACGGTCTTCCCGGCCTGACAGTCGACCGCTACGGCGAGTATCTGATGGTCCAGTTATACTGTGCCGGCTGGCGACCTCACCTCAAACTGCTGACAGGGCTGCTACAGGAGTTGTTCAGGCCGCTTGGTATCTACGAAAAGACCCGGCCCCGGAAAACCCGGGAGCTGGAGGCGACCAGCGACAGCAAGAGCTATGGTCGGCTGTTGACAGGCAAGCCCGCGCCACAGAGGTTGGAGGTGCAAGAAAACGGGCTGATCTTCCTGGTTAGCCTGGAACAGGGGCTGAACACCGGACTGTTTCTGGATCAGCGCCGAAACCGGCGCGATCTGATGTGTAGAGTTGTTGGCAAGCGTGTGCTTAACCTGTTTGCATATACCGGGGCCTTCTCGGTGGCGGCAGCAGCGGCCGGTGCGAGCCAGGTGACCAGTGTGGATGCCTCGCCCGGTTACACAGAGTGGGCCCGGGCCAACTTCGGCGCCAACCACATCAATCCCAATCGCCACGAATTCATCGTTGGCGATTGTTTGGCGGCGCTGGGTGAACTGGCACAGGCGCGCAAGGTATACGATATCATCCTGATGGACCCACCCTCTTTTTCCACCACCGCAAAGAGCCGCTTCACCACACGCGGCAGCACCTCCGACCTGGTAGCGGCATCCCTGCCGCTGCTGAGTGATAACGGCCTGTTGATCACCTCCTCCAACCACCAGAAGGTGGATGTGGCAGAGTACATCAAGGAGCTGCGCCGTGGCTCGCTACAGGTCGGCTGCGAGTTGCGGGTGATCTCTCTTTTCGGACAGCCGGAAGACTTCCCCTATCCTGTCACCTTTCCAGAAGGGCGTTATCTCAAGTATGCAGTCTGTGTGAAGACCGGATCATAGCGAAAACATGTGCAAAATGGAGTGTGAATGAAGATATGGATTGACGCCGACGCCTGCCCGCGGGTCATCAAGGAGATAGTGTTTCGGGCCTCGGAGCGGCTACAGGCGCCGGTCTGCCTTGTGGCGAACAAGGATCTGTCAAAATCCCATTCCGGTCTGGTCACCTCGGTGCTGGTGGCTGATGGTTTTGATGTGGCGGACGACTATATCGCTGAACATGCCACTGCCGAAGATCTTGTGATTACCGCCGATATCCCTCTGGCTGCGCGAATCGTTGCCAAGGGCGCAACTGGCATCGACCCGCGCGGAGAGCTGTACACCGAGGAAAATGTGGGTGAGCGGCTCTCCATGCGTGACCTGATGCAGGAACTGCGTATGGAAGGGCTTGTCCAGGGTGGCCCAGCCCAGTTCGGTATGACTGATCGACAGCGTTTCGCTTCCTCGTTGGATCGACTAATGACGCGGATGCTGAAGGGGAGAGGCTAATTGTTTTGAGTAGTGTAGAGTGTGGCAATTGATGTTTGATAAGAAGAAACTTAGATTTTATACCCGAGGGGCGCATGGATAAATCACAGATAGACTGGATTTCAGATTTCATCTGGAACATAGCGGACGACGTTCTTCGCGATGTGTATGTCCGTGGCAAGTACCGCGACGTGATTCTCCCATTTACCGTATTGCGCCGTTTGGACGCCGTTCTGGAACCGACTAAGGATGCCGTGCTCAAAATGAAGCAGATGCTTGACGACGCTGGCGTCTCCAATCAGGAATCGGCCTTGCGCAACGCAGCCGATCAGGCATTCTTCAACACGTCTCAATTCTCGTTGCTTCGCCTCAAATCGAGCTCCAAGGGGCAGCAGTTGCGTGACAACCGCAGCGATTATTTAGCCGGTTTCTCTCCCAATATTCTGGAAATTCTCGATAAGTTCAAATTTCGCAACCAGGTACAGACGCTGATTGATGCCGATATTCTCGGCACATTGATTGAGCGCTTTCTTGATCCCAACGTCAATCTTTCGAACACACCTGTCCTTGACGAAGACAGCAAGGTGAAACTTCCCGCGCTCGACAACCACGGCATGGGCACGCTGTTCGAGGAGCTGATCCGCCGCTTCAACGAGAAAAATAACGAAGAAGCGGGCGAACACTTCACGCCGCGCGACGTAGTCAAGTTGATGCCAAAACTGCTGTTCTTGCCGGTTGCGGACAAGATCGTGGGGGGCGGAGTGGCATGACCTTCCAGGAATCTGAAATCCTTGAACTGAAGAAATCCACCTCCGAGCTGAAGGAGTCGGTGATCTCCATTGTTGCCATGCTGAATAAACATCAGCGGGGCGAAGCGTGGTTCGGTATCAAGAATGACGGCGTTGTAGTCGGCCAGCAGGTTTCCGATAAAACCATCCGCGACATCTCCAAGGCGATTGCCGATCATGTTGAGCCCAAGATATACCCGATTATCGAACAGACAACGGTTGACGCCAAGCAGTGCATCAAGGTGTTGGTCAAAGGCAAGGAACATCCCTATTATGCCTATGGTCGGGCATACATCCGCGTTGGCGACGAAGACCGGCAGTTAAGCGCCCGTGAACTGGAAAATCTGATTCTGACAAAAAACCGCGACCGGTTGCGCTGGGATACGGAGTTTTGCAGCAAGGCGACCGTAGATGATATCGGCGCCGGCAAGCTGAAGTCCTTCCTGAAGCTCAGCGGCCTCAAGTTCGACACCATCCCAAACTCCCTTGAAAAGCTGAATCTGGTCAGAGACGGCAAGCTGCTGAATGCCGCCATGCTCTGCTTTGCCCGCAAACCGGAGAAGTTTTTCCCCAATGCCCGGCTGCGCTGCGCCGTATTCGGGACCCTGGACACCACCTTTACCATCAGCATGCAGGATTTTTATGGTGATGTTTTTTATCTGATCAAGAAAGCCGAAGAATTCATTCTGGAGCACATCAACATTGGTATGCGCCTGGATGGATTGCTGCGGGTCGATGTTCCCGAGATTGACCCTGAAGCCTTTCGTGAAGCGATCATCAACGCCTTCTGCCACCGGGACTACCGGGAGTACGATTCGGTCAATATCGCCATCTTCAAGGACCGGGTGGAGATCAGGAGTCCCGGTTTACTGTATGGTGGACTTACCATTGCGTCCATCAGGAAGAAAATGGTCTCTGCCAGGCGGAATGAGTTGCTGGCGGAGCTTTTTCAACGTAGCCACCGCATTGAGAAATGGGGCCGCGGCATCAAGATGATCCTGGAGCGGGAACCGGCGACCGAGTTTGAGGAAATAGGTACTGTCCAGTTTGTTGCCACGTTCAAACGGAAGAATGTTGAGACGCCAACTGAAGATTTTCTGGGAACTACTACCCAGAAAACTTCGGAGAAAACTTCGGAGAAAACTTCGGAGAAAACTTCGGAGCAAATACTTGCCGCTATCAAGGAAGATGCCACTCTGAGTGCCAGGCAGCTAGCAGAAATGCTGGGTCTAAGTCCTCGGGCTATTGAGTTTCAAATTTCACAACTAAGGAAGGAAGGGATTCTAAAGCGTATCGGTCCGGACAAGGGCGGGTATTGGGAGGTTGGCAAATGATCGATAATCTGCCCGTCTATCCGGCGTATCGGGGTTCGGAATTGCCGTGGGTCGGTGCGATTCCGGCGCATTGGGAAGAAGAACGCGGTAAATGCTACTTTCGTGAAGTGGACGACCCGGATTGTCCGGCTTATCGGTGCCAGGTGTGTTGGGGGATAATGCGATTAGTCTGGCAGGTAACGTCCTTGTTGGGTGGGGGCGAAACCCAGGTTACGTCACGAATCTCGTTGATATAACCATTGAGGTGGACTGTACGTTGAGACGCCGCAAGCGGCTTGGAGAAGGAAAGATTTATGGCTAAAAGGATTCAAAAATCATGAAAAAACTGCTGACCTGGGTGGCGGTCGGCCTGTTGACCACGGCCCTGCTCGACCCGTTGATCTATTCCATGCTCGATCTGCCAATCCCCTGGATCCGTGACCTGCTTATGCTGGTGGCTGGGGTGGGCTGTTTTTACCTGTTGATCAGGTATAGGGATTACATTTGAAGCAGGTTCAAGAAACAATGAAGGTACCTGATCCGTGCGTATAATCCTGGTTGCCATCCACCCCTACCCTTCCCCCCAGGCCCTCCCACTGGCCAACGCCTTTCTCAAGGGTTATCTTGCGAAGACCACGCTGGATTGTATGCTGTTGGACTTCTTTGTGGATCAGGATGCTGCTGCATGTGTTGCCGGGATTGTTGCGCTGCAACCGGCGCTGGTCGGTTTCTCCATGTATCTCTGGAATCGCGTCCTGTGTGGCGAGATCGCCTGCGAGCTGGCCCGTTG
>Ga0265294_10004383_pt1 | contig 17672 bp, 11 predicted proteins | sample MunlanPumphouse3_FD_192504 | JGI IMG/M metagenome (GOLD analysis project Ga0265294, IMG submission 192504) | Groundwater microbial communities from a municipal landfill in Southern Ontario, Canada - Pumphouse #3 | ecosystem: Environmental > Aquatic > Deep subsurface > Groundwater | place...
GGGTGATGATAATAATAGCGGGTTAACAGCTGATCAGCCACTGCGTTCCACTTCTAAAGCTTTTCAGCTAATTAAAAATAATCCTGATAATCCCAGAACAGTACATCTACCTGCCGGAGATTATAGCAATTGCGCTAACGGATATGACAATTTACCAATCACAGTGAAGAGCAACACGACCTTACAAGGGGTTTCTGCAGAAGAGACAATTATTGATGGTGCAGATATGAAAGTTGTATATATGGTGGGGGTTATTAATGCCTCACAGACAGGAGAAAATGTTACTATTCGGAATTTATCACTCCTAAATAGGAGAGGGTGTGCTATTAAGTCTTCATCCGTAATGAACTTAAAGATTGAAGATATTATTGTGGATAACTGTAATAACATAGGCACCTGGGATAGAACCTTGCTTTTAGGCAGTGTAGCCTACTCCTCAGTTTACATGAAAAATGTGTTAATACAAAATAGTGTCTCTAATTTTTACGAAGCTGCAGGGAGAGTCGAAGGAATAGATGTTGTCATGGATAATGTAATTGTCAGAAATAATACTAATACTCATGATAGTGATGCAGGCTTAGTTGGTATATTAGAGGTTCATATCATAAATATTTTAACTGTAAAAAATAGTCAATTCATTAACAACCAAAGTGCTGTTCAAAATGATGGAGGTTCTAATATTAGGTTTTATGCATGGTCAGATACCCTTAGCACTATTATGGATAATTGTCTATTTGCAAATAACAGCAATGGTAGTTCTTCAAGAAATATTCATTTAAATAGCAATAAAATAATGATAAATAACTGTACCTTTGCAAACAATACAGGGGGAATGAATTATACGACAACCTTGATTGCTTCAGAATCAATTGAAGTGTATAATACAATTTTTAGCAATAACTCTCAAATTTACGCCATGGCATACGGACCTGCTCCAATTTTGATTGATAATTGTTTGTTTAGTAATGACCCAAGCAGTGTTATTTACAGTAATAATCCACACCCTTACACTTTAGGTGACAATAATCTTTATGGCGCTAATCCTCTTTTTGCCGGAACTGATCCCTCTAATCCAACTTATTATATGTTAGCTGGTGACGATTTAAATGGATACTCACCTGCTATTGATGCCGGAAGCAGAGATTTTAGCTTTATGCCTGATTGGTATGAAGTAAGCGAATTTGATTTGTATGGTAACCCCCGTATATTTGATGATAGAGTAGATATCGGTTGTTATGAATATCAAGGCTATACAGTTGATAATATGGTTGAAACAGTAACTGATAAGTTTACTGCATTTAACTACCCAAACCCTTTTAATCCGGAAACCACAATAGAATTTAACAATCCGGTACAGGGTGAAGTTAATGTAAGTATTTACAACTTAAAAGGACAACTTGTTAAGAAATTATTACAAGAAAATTTAAGCCAAGGTGTTCATAAGATTGTTTGGAACGGAACAGATAGTAACGAAAAACAAGTCTCAAGTGGTGTTTATTTCTATAGAATAAACAGTGCTAATAAAGAGTCCATAACCAAGAAAATAATCTTGATGAAATAGAATAAGTTATTAAACATAAAAGGGCAATCTCTACAGACTGCCCTTTTTAATATATTCAGATACATTCTTCAGATGAATTTCATCTCTTACCAGGAACGCGGATATAAATACTGGGCTCGTCAGGGCAGAAGATGTTCCACCCTTAAACTATTAAATACCTTTATAAATAAACTTTTGTTCCCACGGTTTGTTGAGGAAGTAGCTTAGAATAACTCTTTTTTTATTTCCCAAATTATCAGGCACAATATCTTCAAACTTATCTAAAACAAGATACTTATCAAATATAAGATTTAGTTCTTCCGCTACCTCTGTAATTATCCCCACACCCTTAGCGACTACATCTTTATCAGTATATTCCATTAGATTTGTATTACATACAATCTCAGTTACTTTAAGAGTTGAAACGGACTCTATCATCTCTAACATCTGTTGAATCTCGATATTATTGCTGGTAAAAGGTCTGTTGGTATTAACCACAAAGTGCATTTCGTAACCGCGTTTCTTGATTTCAGCAACAAAACGACCTAAAGCTCTGGCACCTGTCGGATCGCCACCAACATCTAAAATAACCGTTTTATCAGTTTTAAGAATCATCCCTCTCACCCGGGGAGATATCATAGGAAGATCAGCGTGCTTGTATTCTCCTTCGGGAGCAACCACATCAATGCCCAATTCAGCAAACTCTTCTCTAACATCTCTGCTCCGGAAATAAGGATTTACTACATCCAAATCACATAGGGCAACACTGTGATCTTCATCTCTATACTTCTTCGCCAAATTTATAGAATACTCACTCTTACCGGAACCGTAAGCCCCTATCACTATAATTAACTTATTCTCATTCATATTATACAGACTCCTTCTTTATTCAATCTTTATAAAGAATATAATGTTATATTTTAGAAAAGCAAAGAATCTAATTCATTATAATCATGAACAAACCGATCTGCTTTTTGTTTTAATAGAGGAACATCACTCTTTGAAAAGTCATTATAGATAGCTATCACGCTCATGCCGGCATTTTTAGCAGCCTCAACACCATGCGTGGTATCTTCAATCACAACACACTCTTCAGGTCTGACGCCTAATTCTTTGGCAACAGTAAGATAAATATCCGGGAAGGGTTTACCTCTCTCTAATTTACAGCCTGTTACGACACTGGAGAAGTAATCTCTAATTTTGTTATTTAGTAGCACAGCTTGAGCTAATACTTCAGAATTACTTGTGCCCATTCCGAGTATTTTGTGGGAGTTTTTAAGCTTTCCTAATAATTCATAAGCACCATTAATCAGAGTTACTTGAGAGTAAAAATCAAGAAGCATGGAGTTCCATTCGTCAAGAATAGAGTCCACATCATCAGGCAGTGAGAATCTTGCTTTGAAGTATTTGGCAATTGATAATAAGCCATCACCTTGGGGAAGATTAGAAAAAAGATCAGCCGGCACTGAATGACCACGCTTCTCTAAGAAGTCTATATCTACCTTTTCCCACACATGCATTGAATCAACTAATGTACCGTCCAAATCAAAGATAATTGCTTTTTTCTGTTTAAACATAGTCATTACATCACATTCTGGTTAAAGAATTTTCTAACCATCTCAGCACTTTGATATTTGCCAAATAGAGCCATAAGTTTTATCCTGGCTTTTGGACCTTGTAAGTCCCCACCAAGAATGCAACCAAGTTCTTGCAGACTCTTGCCTCCGCCTTCATAACCGTATTCAGGTAACACCCTGCCCGTTATTGTGCGTGAGACAATTACAACCAGTACTCCTGCTTCGATAGCAGCAGTAATTGACGGCACTAATTCACAAGGAAGGTTACCACGTCCAAAAGCTTCAATCACGATAGCTTTAGCACCTTTGGCAATTGACGCCTTGATATAAGTATCATCCATGCCTGCGACAGCTTTAATCAAATCAACATTCTCTTCTATTACAGTAGTCCAAACTGATTCTCTTAAATAGTTATTTCTATGATAGATAACCATATCAGGGTCAATGGTACCGATAGGACCGTACTTAGGAGACTTGAAGGCATCGACAGTTCCGGAATCAAACTTTAGTACATCGCGAGCTGTGTGAATATCATCGTTCATCACAACAAGTACGCCCTTATCAACAGTTTCAGAATGACTTGCCACACGAACCGAGTCAATAATATTACGCGGTCCATCTAAACCAAGTTCTGAGCCACTTCTCATGGCAGCAGTTAAGACTATGGGTTTACGCGTGGTTGTAATTAAGTCTAAAAAATAAGCAGTTTCTTCTAAAGTATCAGTGCCGTGCGTGATGACAATACCATCGTAATCAAGTAAGTAGCCATCAACAGCTTTAGCTAAATCTAGCATAATCTTAGGAGTCATGTAAGGACTTGGTAAGTTAGCATATTCAATAACATCAACATTAGCAATCTCATTTAACTGAGGAAATGAAGTGATGAACTCAACAAATTCGGTAGTGGGAACTACTCCGTTATCACGGTCGCGTTTCATTCCAATAGTACCACCGGTAGTTAAAATAAGTATATTCCTAATCATTATTCTTATCCTTTATATATATCCTTCATACTAAACCACTTGCGAACTTTAGCTCTTTTAACCTCTTTTTGTAACCAGGTATCAAAATAGTTAGTTAAAGCATCCCTTCTATACTCACCTTGAAAGATGTAGTAGTTAGCATTAAAATAATCTTTATCAGCTTTGTTTTGCTTCAATAAAACAGCTACAAATCCACTCTTACCATCAGAGTGGCAAGCAGTGTAATCACCGGAGGATCTTAATGATAAGATATCTTTATTTAAGGCATAATTCTGAGTATCCATTAGCTTAGTCTCTTTGGAGACATTTTGTAGCTCACTAACGACAACATCTGTTAATTGGTTTAGATCTATTTTATTATATTTATCAGCAACTGTTCTTAAGCGTTTGGAAACTAAATCAAGTCTCTTTTCATATAAAGTAGTAGCATAAATTTCAGCACGAACTTCTTCTAAAGGCTTCTTCTTATTAAGCTTATTTTCCTGAATCTGCACCATTACTAAAAACCTTTCACCTTTGTTATAACTTGGTGAATAGACATAGCCATCAGGTCTATTAACTGCATCATTAATCATTTCAGTAAGATCACCTAACCCTTCAACAAAGACTCTCTGCATATTTAAGTTTTCCGCACTATGCACTTCCCAACCATATTCAAAGCCGGCTTGTTCTATTCCGATTTGTCTGATTAAATCACTGATTTGCTGGAAATCTTCACGGTTCTTCAGAATAGTCTTTTGACTTATTTGAACTGGATGCTTGAGCTCTTGCAACTTAACCATGGTCTTGGTCTTTTCTAAAACTTTATAAATATACCAAACATTATTTTTAATTACCGGCATAATTACATCTCCAACCTTAGCTGTGCCAATCTGACTGCTAATGATTGCAGGGACATTATCTAGTGCCATGAAGGGCATCTTACCAAGAGGATACGAGGATAGATTAGAAGAGTATTCACGCACTGCTGAATCAAAATCAGCACCTTTGTTATGTAAGGTAAAATAGAGTGAATCTATGGTTGTGCGGGTTTTCTTAATCTCTTGTTGAGAAGGTTCTACTTTCTTAATTAAATATTTAATTGCCAGAGATGGCTCATAGTAGTATTGTTTTCTATCATTTTCCCATTTAATTTCTATTTCACGCTCAGCAATTACCGGTGTGAAGGATTCTAAAGGTAAGGTTAAGAGGGCAATATCAGCTGTAGAATAATTATTCTCATAATACTTTTTAACATCTGATTTAGTTATTTTGGCATCTTTAACTAATTGGTTTTGGATTTTCATCAGGGTTATACTCTGAAAGTAATTAGACTTGATAAGATCTGTATTTATAGGTTCATTTGTAATAATTGAGCTTTTATATTTATTCTTATCAAACACCCCTTTAGTAGAGAAAATACCGGTGTCGGTAAGATATTTTGGAGGATTTGTTAAGAGAGAATCAATAACCTCTTCTTGGGTTACATCAAGCTTATGCTTTTCTAAATACTGGCTAATGACAACAGAGCGAATTAGCTCTTCCCAAGTTCTTTCTTCTAAGCGATTAACCTCTTTGGTCGTTGCTTGATAGTTTTTATTCCCTTTTGTCAGTGCTTTATAATTGTTCAAAAATGAATAAGTATAAACTGCTCTCTGTACTAATTGACCATTGATTTCACCTGCGTATCGATCATCTTTATCATGATTCGCTGAACAAGCAAGTAAAATCATAATTAACCCTACAATAATAAGAACTTTTCTCATTTTGACCTCTATTTTATAATTCTTTATTTTCTATTTTGTGTTGTATCTCTTTTAGTCTTTGCCATGCATCTATAGGAGACAAGGCATTTAAGTCAATTTCCATTATTTCATCAAAAATATCATTGTTATCTTCATTTTTATCATTTAAGAATTCAAAGATTGTTATTTGATCATCCATTGAACTCAACTGTTTCTTTATTTTCCCAACTAAACCTTGAGGCGATAACTCATTCTCTTCTAGGTTTTTCAGGATCTGCTTGGCTCTATTTAATACCTTTAGTGGCATTCCTGCTAATCTGGCAACCTGAATACCATAACTCTGGTCTGCCCCACCACGTTCTATCTTGCGTAAAAAGATTATCTCATCTTTCCAAGCTTTAACAGTAATATTATAGTTTTTAACAGCAGGTAGAACACTTTCTAATTCAGTCAATTCGTGATAGTGAGTAGCAAATAGCGTCTTGGCTTTTTTGAAGTTGTGAATGTACTCCACAATTGACCACGCCAAGCTCAAGCCATCGAAGGTAGAAGTGCCACGCCCTATTTCATCTAAAAGAATTAGGGAATTTGGAGTTGCAGAGTTGAGGATATTAGCAGTTTCGATCATTTCCACTAAGAAGGTAGATTGACCTTGGGCTAAATTATCAGAAGCTCCTACGCGGGTAAAGACTTTATCAAAGATAGGAAGAATAGCCTTTTTAGCCGGGATAAAAGAGCCTATCTGTGCCATAATGGCAATCAAGCCTATTTGTCGGAGATAAGTAGATTTACCTGCCATGTTGGGTCCGGTAATAATAGCAATTTGATTCTCATTATCATCAAGAATCACATCGTTAGGAATATAGGTTTCACCTTCTAAAAGTATTTCGATTACAGGATGTCGGCAATCTTCCACCAGCATTTGCCCTTCGTCAGAAAACTCAGGCACAATATATCTATTCTTATGGGCATTATATGCAAAAGAACATAAAACATCTAGCTCGGAAATAACATCAACAAACTGCTGCATAGGTTCTATATAAACTTGAAGTTTCAATCTCAGATCACGATAAAGTTCATATTCTAAAGATTTAATTCTCTCTTCAGCACCCAGCACTTTAGTTTCATACTCTTTAAGCTTGGGTGAAATATAGCGTTCACTGTTCACCAGTGTTTGCTTTCTGATATAGTGTTCCGGGATTTTATCTTTATGTAGCTTAGTAACTTCCAGGTAATAACCAAAGACTCTATTATACCCGATTTTAAGAGAATTAATCCCTGTTTGCTCGCGTTCAGAATCTTCCAGCTTGGCAATCCAGGCTTTACCATCGCGACTTAATTCTCGCAAATCATCTAATTCATCATTACAACTGTCATTGATGATATTCCCGTCTTTTATGGTTGTGGGAGGATTATCAATAATAGTCTTATCTATTAAGTCTATAATTTCGGAATAATCTGAGATATTGGCAGTGATTTCTTGAAGTAACGGGGAGTTATAACCTTGAAAGTATTTAGCAATTTTAGGAGCTACAGCCAAGTAGTTTCTTAGTGCTATAAGTTCGCGTGGGTTAACCTTTAAAACCGCTATCTTGGAGATTAATCTGCTTAAATCACCTACGCCATTAAGTAAGTCTCGAACTGCGTTGGTATCTTCTATTGTATCCTTGAGCTGCTTAACAGCACCTTGTCTGGCTAAGATAGCTTCTTTGTCTATTAGTGGATGCAGTAACCAGTTGTTTAACAAGCGAGTACCCATAGGAGTTAAAGTATTATCTAAGATAGAAATTAGAGAACCGTATTTGTTACCATACCTGATAGACTTAGTGAGTTCTAGGTTTCTTCTGCTAATCTCATCTAAGAGCATATAGTTTTCTAAAGAGTAATAAACAAGCCTGTTGATGTGGACTAAGTCATCATTCTTCAACTCGCGTAAGTAAGCAATAGTTACACCGGCAGCTGTGGCACCAATACTTTTACGGTTAGCACCTAAGCTTTCTAAAGACTTAGTGTGAAAGTGTTCTTTGAGTAGGTTAATCGCTTCTTTAGAATCAAAATGCCAGGAATCAAAAATGGTAATTGCAGGATTATGGTCTAATTTGAAGTTAAGAATTTGTTGCTTAAGATCTTCATCTTTAACTATTATTTCAGCTGATTCAAGTCTTTGTAGCTCTCCCTTCAATTGAGAATAATCAATTTCCGTGAAGATAAAGTCGGCAGTTGAAATATCAATAGACGCAACTCCAACTTGTTCTTTCTTGGCGAGATAAATAGTTGTGAGAAAGTTATTATCAGGCTTACTGATTAGATTGCTATCTAAAAGAGAACCGGGGGTAATAATATCAACAATATCTCTCTTTACTAATCCTTTTGCCTCTTTAGGGTCTTCTACTTGCTCACAGATAGCTACTTTCTTACCGGCAGCTACTAATTTATTGAGATAATTATCTAAAGCATGATAAGGGAAACCTGCTAACGGCACGGGATCATCATCACTTTTGTTGCGTGCTGTCAGGGTAATACCAAGTATTTTAGAGACTTCTTTAGCATCATCAAAGAATGTTTCATAGAAATCACCCATTCTAAAGAGCAGAATCTTATCTTCATGAGCATCTTTAAACTGCCAATATTGCTCTAACATTGGAGTAGATTTGTTTTTCTGTTTACTCATTAGAAATTAAAAAACAATCAACGCTTTTTGATTTAAAGAAGTCGATATCAGCTTTCGCAGCTATAGCAGAATCATAAGGTTTACTCCAAATTACATAGGTGATATCATTACCTCTGGTATCCCTGAAGATGTTCCAAGTTTGGTCGAAATAAAACAAATCTTTGGTTCTCTGAACTGCAGATTCTTTACTAGAAAACCTGCCAATCTGAATAAAGTATTTACCCACAGGCTTATTCATCATAAAGGCGTAACCTTGAGTCTCTGTGTTGGTAGGTCTGGCAAGTAACTCTCCATCATTCATTCCGGGTATAACACCTTGAGGCTTAACTTTTCCGGCTGAATTATCTTCAAAAGAAGGGATGGATCTGTTATCGTCTGGAAATGCAAGTTCTGACTGCCCTTGATTAGAGGTAATATCTTGGTTAGAAGCTAACTTAGTCTGCTCTGTGGCTTGGGTAGCATGATGAGCTTCTAAGTAATTCTCTTCAGAAACATTATGAGAACTACTGCTATTTTGATTCTTAAAGTATTTATCTAAGACTGTTATTGTATCAGTTTGAACTCTGTTGGTAATAGTGAATGTTTTAGCTTCTGTTTTATAAGTTACGAGATTATTCTTTTCTTGCTTATCATATTTCTTAGTATAGAGAAAAGAGGTATCAAAATTACCTTTAGTGGTCTTCTTTAGCTCCAATAATCTCTCTTCTGTCAAGGCAGCATACTGTCCGTAAGGGTCAATCTCAAAGCACTGCTTGTAGTTATTCACACTTAAAGCTATGTTATCTAAGCGTTCATAACAATAACCGATTCTATAGAACAGATATGGTTTATTCAATCCTTCAGCTTTATTCTGCAACAACTCTTCAGCTAAAACTACAGCTTTCTGGAAGTTACCTTCATTAATACTATTCTCAATTAACATATAGAAACTTAATTCATATTTATGGTCTTGGGTAGTGCACTTTTCCAAAAAGATAGTAGCATAACGCGAACTCTGTTTATGCTCTTGTTTCATGTAATGTAGCCTGGCTAACCAATAATTATATTCAATAAAGCTATCAGTATTTTCAACTTTGTTAAAATAAAACTCTGCTTGGGAATAGTTTCTTTGGAAGAAATTAATAATTCCGAGTTTGAAATTAATCTGGTCTTTATATTCTATTTCCGGGAAGCCTTCAATTAGTTCTTGCAGCGACTGTTCAAAATCTTTATCTTTCACTAAAGCTTCATAATAGGCAGCACGGGGAAGCTCGTCTTTCTCAAAATAAGGCTGGGAATAGATATTAGATTTCAATTGAGCAACTTGACCACTCTCAAACATTTGCTGATATTCGTTGGCAAAAGCACTACCTGCAAATGATAATAATAACACTATACTTAAACAAGTTAATCTGTTCATACTCTTTTCCTCACTAAGCCATATTCAGGGATTTTACCACTGTATTCTAAGTATGAATTAGTGTTTGGTTTTGTAAAGGTTATTTTTTGTTTATCTTCACTATAGATCGTATCTACCTGAATTTTAATATCATCTTCTATATCAGGGAAGATTATTTCCAACTCATCGCCAATCTCAAACTTATTAAGAATCTGGATTTTGAGAAGCTCATCTTCTTGCTGAATTACCTTACCAATGAATTTATAATCTCGGATATAAGCAGAACTTTCGTAATATTGACTATCTTCATTGAAACCTTCGAAGAAAGCTTCTGTATAAACACGATGAGAGATATTATTAAGTTCAGCTAAAATCTTATCAGGTATAGCTTTTCCGACTTTAACATACTTCAAAGCATTACGATAAACTCTGGTTACATTACAAACATAATGCAAGCTCTTCATTCTTCCCTCAATCTTAATACTCGCAATATCAGCTTCATAAATCTCGGCTAAACGATTAATCAGATTAAGGTCTTTAGAATTCATAATATAGGTACCAAACTCATCTTCAGTAATCGGAAAATACTCATTTGGTCTTGTCTCTTCCATCAGAAAATACTTCCATCTACAAGGCTGAGTACATTCACCAAGATTAGCACTTCTATTATTAAAGAAAGCAGAAAGCAAGCATCTACCTGAATAGGCAATACACATGGCACCATGCACAAACATCTCTAATTCTACTTGTGGAGCTTTGGTTTTAATCTCTTTAATCTCCGGGAAAGTTAATTCTCGAGCTAGGATTACTCTTTCTGCACCAAGTTTATGCCAGAATTCAGCAGCTTTCCAAGAGACAACATTAGCCTGAGTGCTGATATGAATAGCCAACTTGGTATTCTCTTGCACAACTTGAAAGACTCCTGGATCTGATACAATAACTGCGTCTATGCCTATTTCATCAAGTGTTTTAACATATTCCGGTAAATCTTCATGATGTCTGTTATGAGCAAATATATTAACAGTTACATATATCTTCTTATCACGAGCATGGCAGAACTCTGTTGCTTCTTTTAACTCGTCAAGTGTGAGGTTGCCGGCTTTAGCCCTCAAGCCAAACTTTTCAGTAGCAGTATAAACCGCATCAGCACCAAATAGAATGGCATATTTTAGTTTTTCTAAATTCCCGGCAGGTGCTAATAGTTCCATTTAATTACTCATTATCTTCAAGAAGTGGGCGTTGTTATCAGTAGTTAACATCTTTTTACGCAAGGTTTCGATGCCTTGAGCAGGACTCATAGTCTTTAAGAAGTTTCTCAAGATATACATTCTGTTTCTTTCGATTTCAGTAAGTAGCAACTCTTCTCTTCTGGTTCCTGATTTAACTAAATCGATAGCGGGATATAATCTCATATCACTAATTGAACGATCAAGCACTAACTCCATATTACCTGTACCTTTAAACTCTTCAAAGATAACCTGATCCATACGCGAACCGGTATCCACTAAAGCTGTAGAGATAATAGTTAAGCTTCCTGATTCCACTGTATCACGAGCAGCACCAAAGAACTTCTTAGGCTTAGTTAGTCCGTTGGCATCAATACCGCCACTCAAGACTTTACCTGAAGAGGGCTGAACATTGTTATAGGCACGTGCTAAACGTGTAATGGAGTCTAACATGATAATTACATCTTTGCCCATTTCACAGAGTCTTTTAGCCTTATTAAGCACCATTTCGGCAACAGCGATATGATTGCGTGGAGATTCATCAAATGTAGAGCTGACAACTTCTTGATTCCCTTCTTTAAGAATCTTTCTCATATCGGTAACTTCCTCAGGTCTTTCATCAATGAGCAAGACTAAAAGATAAGCATCAGGATGATTAGTAAGAATAGCATTAGCGATATTTTGGAGAAGAACAGTTTTACCGGTTCTGGGAGCTGCCACAATCAGACCTCTCTGCCCCATTCCAATCGGAGTAAATAGATCAATAATTCTGGTTGAAATAATATCTTTCTCGGTTTCCAGATTAATCTTCTTGGTAGGATAGTAAGGTGTGAGGTTATCAAAATGTTTAGATTCAAAAGCCTTTTGAGGTGATTCTTCATTAACTGCATCAACTCTAAGCAGTGCGTAATATTTCTCGCCCTCTTTAGGTGATCTGACAGGACCGGAAATCATGTGTCCGCCCTTTAAATTGAATCTCTTGATTTGGGTGAGTGAGACATAAACATCGTCTCTGCCGGGTAGATAGTTATTGTGTTGGAATCTTAAGAAGCCATAGCCGTCAGGCATCAATTCTAAGCAACCGGTGATAAACGCTAACCCTTCTTGGGAAGCATTAAATTCTAAAATGCTATAGATTAACTCTAATTTCTTCATTGTACTAAAGCCTGTGATACCCAAATCTTTTGCTGTTTTGTTGAGTTCTACAACTGTAGCATCAAAGATGTTATCATAAGTATTCATGGAAACTCCTATAGTTGGAAAATTTGGTTGTTATTTGTTCAAGTTGATTTTGAAAAGAATGGTACACCCGTAGGGAATCGAACCCTAGACCCGTTGATTAAGAGTCAACTGCTCTACCATCTGAGCTACGGATGCACAACTATTGTGTTCAAAAAAATCATAGGTGAATTTGTGTCAACCATTTTTCCAGTTATTCTTCTTTTATTTATAATTCTTCTTGTTCCAAATCTTGATTGGAAACTTTATTTATTTTATATTTATAACACTATTAGACACTTACCGACTATTAAGAGAAATAAATATTGTTCAATTCTTTTTTACGATATTTTTGTTAAACTAAGTTATTATAATTATTTTCTGCCGTTGATATTATAATTACTTTTCTGCTAAGCACAATAAAACAGTTTAGCAAAGCAAAGTTTTTAGAAATATATAGCGACATTAATCATTTTTACAGATGTTCTTAATTGTCAACATCTTCACTAACCCACTTTTGAGCATTGGTTTGTCCTCGCGATTCATTAACTAACTGGAGAACTACCAAGCCAATCAAGAAGAAAGGTATTACTGTTAAGATAGAGTATTTAATATTGCCTGTCCATTTACTGACTAAACCAAATAAGATAGGACCTATAATTGCCGACATTCTCCCGGTAACAGTGTAGAAGCCAAAGAACTCGGCATTTTTACTTTGAGGGGTTAATGATGCAAGCATTGCTCTGCTGTTTGCCTGGGTTGAACCAATGGCAAAACCGGCAAGCAAGATCACGACATAATAATCTTTCTTGGATGGAGATAAAAAAGCCCAGACAATCACGGATAACCAAATTAGCAAGCAGATTGAGAGAGTTTTCTTATGTCCAATTTTATCTGCTATAAAGCCGAAGATAAAAGCACCTAAGATGGAAGTTAATTGGGCAAAGATGAAGACCTTAATGGATTCTGCAGAGGTCATTCCATAGCGTTCTTGCCCATAAATCATAGTGAAGCCGATAGCTGTAGCAATGGCATCGTTATAGAGAAAGTAGCTAAGTAGAAAAGTCCCTAAATCTTTAAAAGACCTGATTGATGAGAAAGAACTACTAATTCGCTTATAAGCTATTTTAAAGTAATTGGTTCTCTTTGATTCGCGCTTAAACTCTTTTAACAGAACAAAAGTAATTATGGCAAATAGTCCGTAATAGACACCTACCATAGGAAAGACCCAAGTAGTTTTCTTTGCATTGACCAATAACAGAGCAAAGACAAGTGAGAGAAGTCCACCCAGATAGCCAAAAGCCCAGCCAAATCCGGATACACGTCCAAACTCTTTAGGGGTTGCTATTTCGGGGAGAAAAGAGTCATAAAACACAATAGCAGAGTGAAAGCCAAAGTTAGCTAAGATAAAAAAGAGCATACCTGTGAAGATAGAACCAGGACCTACGAAGCCCAGTAAACAAGTAAAGATTACCGAGAGGTAGGTACTATAAAACAGAAACTTCTTTTTCGCTCGTGAATAATCTGCTACTGCTCCAAATACAGGAGCCGTGATAGCTACTAAAAGCATGGATATTGCGATGGCTAAACCCCAAAGGAAGCTTCCATCACCCCTATCTCCGACTACAACAGACTTGAAATAAACACTATAGACAACTGTAACGATAATCGTAGTGAAAGAGGAGTTGGCAAAATCATACGCCATCCAGCCAAAGATGTTTTTATTTAACTTCATCATCATTACCTTTTTCTAATTCAATCACCGGAAACTGAAAATCACGATAGTTCTCTATATTAGGGGAAGCTATAAGTATTTGGTGTTCATCTGTTAACAATTTCATTATCTTATCTACACGAACTTTGTCAAGTTCAGATAAGGCATCATCAAAAATTATTATCGGATTAGTGTGAAGAGTCTCCTTAATCATGGCAATTTGAGCGAATCTCAAAGCTATCGATAAAGATCTTCTTTGTCCTTGCGAGGAGTAGCGTTTTACCGAGTAACTGTTAATCAGAAATTCATATTCATCAAGATGCGGACCAACCAAGGTTCTCTTGTTTTCAAATTCTTGGTCTTCTATTTTCTGCAAATACTGCTCTAACCACTCCTGTTCATACTTGATATTATTAGATGCATCATAGATAATATCTACAGACTCCAGGGAATCTGTAATCTCATTAAGAATAGTCTCAGCAATTTCTTTAAATCTGACCAGATATTTGTTTCGGTATTCAACTAATTCTATAGCTTTACTGATAAACTGTTGGTTCCATTGCTTAAGTTGGGAAGCGAATTTAACATCTTTAAGAATTGAATTTCTCTGTTCCAGAATCCGATAATATTCTCTTAAAACATTACTATAGAGAATAGAAGATTGCGTGATTGCTTGATCAAAGAAGCTTCTACGCTTTTGGCGGGTTCCATTGATTAGCCAGATATCTTCACTAGAGAAATAGACTATTTTGAGATAATCATAGAGTTCGCTAATCCGATTTAGAGGGTTCTTATTAAGTCTGATAATCTTTTGATTTTTGGAACAGATAATCTGAAAAGTGAAAGTTTTCCCTTTGTCTTGATATTTACTGTTAAGCATGAATTCAGTAGCATCATGGTTAATCAAATCAGCATCAGGAAACTGTCTTACAGATTTTCCAAAAGCCGGATAACAGATAGCTTCAAGAAGATTTGTCTTACCAACGCCATTTCTGCCGGTGATAAGACAACCCTCTGCTTGAAATTCAAATTTTCTACTGGTATAATTACGAAAGTTAGTTAGCGTAATTTCAGTTATTTTCACTTATTATCTGGCAACTCTTAAAGGCATTAGAAGATAACGCATAAGTGTGCCTTCCGGATCTTTCTCATTATAGAAGAGAGCCGGATTCTTAGCTTCACCCAAGCATATTTTGACATTATCAGTATCAATACAATCCAGAATCACAGACATAAATTTAAAGTTAAAGGCAATACTGATATCATCACCATTGTAGTTAATATCATTGATAAACTCCTTAGCTCCACCTTTATCATCAGTACTGGTGGCTAGCTCTAAGGTGTTTCCTTTAATACTAAACATTATCTTATAGCTATCTTCAGGGGAAAATAAAGAGATTCTCTTTACTGCAGCTTTGAGTTGCTGTTTATCTAAAAGAAGCTCTTTAGGCAAAGATGCTGGGAAAACTTTGGTGTAGTCAGGAAATTTAGTGGACATGAGGTGAGAGAAGACAATGAAGTTTCTATATTTAAAAACAACCTTACTCTTACTAATATCAGCTTGTAAAATATCTGATTCTTCACTGATTATTTTCTGCAAGAAGCTAATTCCTCCGGTAGGAAGCACTATCTTCATAATCTCTTCATCATCAACAGTATTGACAAAATCTTTGGTTATAGAATCAATCGCGATATGGGCTATTTTCTTACTGTCAGTTGCTACCATAGACTGTTTATCAGGTCCAATTTCCCAGAGGATTCCGGAGAAAATAGAGTTATGTTGATCTTTTTGGACAGCTACGATGGTTTTGTTAATCATTTTATCAAATTCATGAGCTTTAAACTCTATAGCATTGGCAAAAGAAGCTTCTGGAATTAGCGGGAAGTTTGAATAATCAGATAAGTTCAATTTGAAATCAATATTCTCGCAATGAATCTTTAAGAGTTCATCTTCTTTAGTGAAAGTAATTTGTGAATCAGGTAAAGAGGTAATAATCTCATTAAAATTCCTGGCAGCAACAGCAACTGTTCCTGACTCCATCACAGTGGCATTAAAAGTTACGATAACAGTGATTTTTAAATCTGTAGTTGTGATTTTAATAAGATTTTCAATCTCAATTGCTTCAATCAAATAATTTGTCAAAATGGGCATAGTATTCTTGCTTGGTACAACATTAGCTAAATGCTGAATGTTATGTAATAAGTCACCTCTATCAATAAAAAACTTCATCAGTACCTCTTCATTCTCTTATAATTTTATATCGTTAATGAGTCTCACTTTGTTCTTGGTTAGTAAATCGTCAAGAAAAATATCAGTTATTAAAAGAATCCGAACAAGATTCAGATATCCACAAAGGAAACAATTTATTTAATTCATCTATTCACTATTTGTTAGTTAGAGTGTTGAGAATATCAACGAATCTTAGTTTTTGGTCTCTTTTTACAAAAAGAGATCGCTAATAGATTTATTCAAACTCAAACGAAGGTGTGTTTTAACACATCAAGCACAGAGTTTGGAGAAATATATAGCGACTTTAATAGACATAACAAATCATCTTTATTCTTTCCGCTCTATGATTTCTCCGACCAGATCATACTCCCACGCTTCAATTACTTTAACAATTACTATATCCCCCACTTTACCAATTCCTAGAGGATCTTTGATGAAGACATTACCATCCACATCTGGAGCATCAAACCAGCTTCTGCCTTCCCACTGGAAATCTTCATCTTCAGCTACTTTGTCAATAATACAAGCAAGCTCAGTATCAACAAAAGTATCCATAATATCAGCTGAGATATCTTGTTGAATCATCATTAGTTTGTTGTATCTATTGAGAGCTGTTTTTCGGGAAACCTCAGGCAGGAATTCATGGGCAGGAGTATCTTCTTCGGAAGAGTAAATAAATATCCCCATGCGGGCAAACTTTCTTTCAGCTATGAACTTCTTTAGTTCAAGATAATCATCTCTATCCTCACCGGGGAAACCAACCATGAAAGTGGTCCTAATCATGGCATCAGGCATTTTAAGCAACAAATAATCTAACATCTCTTCATTATGCTGTCTAAACTTGCGTCTATTCATTCTTTTCAGAATCTTATCGCTTATATGTTGCAGTGGAATATCGAAATAGGGTAATATTTTAGGAATTTGCGCAATATCATCAATAAGCTCTCGGGTAAGATGAGCAGGATGTAAATAAAGCAATCTAATCCACTCTATACCATCTACTTCTGCTATTTTTTTAAGAAGTTGGATTAACCTATATTCTCCATAAATATCTTTTCCGTATTGAGTAGTATCCTGAGCAGTGATAATTATCTCTTTAACTCCTAGCTTAGCAAGTGTCTTAGCTTCAGCAATCACCTCTTCCATAGGAATAGATGTCAGCTTACCTCTAATGAGTGGAATGGCACAATAAGTGCAATTATTATTACAACCATCACTTATTCTTAAATAGGCATAATGTGAAGGAGTCATTAATCTTCTATTATAGGCGTAATCTTTCAAACCAAGAATCTCGGCAAACTTCTTAAAATCTTTAAGATTCACCAAGATATCTATTTCTGGAATATCAGCCTGTAACTGATCAAAGTAGCGCTTGACTAAGCAACCGGTAACAATAAGAGTTTTGCATTTC
>Ga0265294_10004384_pt1 | contig 17662 bp, 20 predicted proteins | sample MunlanPumphouse3_FD_192504 | JGI IMG/M metagenome (GOLD analysis project Ga0265294, IMG submission 192504) | Groundwater microbial communities from a municipal landfill in Southern Ontario, Canada - Pumphouse #3 | ecosystem: Environmental > Aquatic > Deep subsurface > Groundwater | place...
AAGGGGCTGCGCCCCTTTCGAAACCCCCGGCGACCTGCGGTCGCCTGAGAACCTATGAAATACTCGTGAAAAAATAAAGTCACAAAACACAAGAATGGACCCGGCGGGATTTGAACCCGCGGCCTCTACGTTGCGAACGTAGCGATCTACCCCTGATCTACGAGCCCAAGGGTGTGAAAGGATATGAGATCAGAGTATGATCTCGATATCTAATTTTTCTGCCAGTTCCTTATATCTGTTCCTGATCGTGACCTCGGTTACGCCCGCAACCTCGGCGACCTCGCGCTGGGTGCGCCGCTCTCCACCGAGGATCGACGAGATGTAAATGGCGGCCGCAGCGACGCCCGTAGGCCCCCTGCCGCTCGTAAGCTCCCGTTCTCCGGCCTGCCGGAGGATCTCGACCGCCCGGCTCTGGACCTCACCCTTCAGGTTCAGGCCCGAGCAGAAGCGCGGTACGTAGTCGATCGGTGACGTCGGCAGGAGTTTCAGGCCGAGCTCACGGGAGATGAACCGGTAGGTGCGGCCGATCTCCTTACGGGATACCCGGGATACCTCGGCAATCTCGTCAAGCGTCCGGGGGACGCTGCACTGCCGGCACGCCGCATACAGTGCGGCAGCCGCGACGCCCTCGATACTCCGGCCGCGGATCAGGTTCTTGTCCACGGCGTCGCGGTAGACGACCGCAGCGGTTTCGCGCACGTTCCGGGGCAGGCCGAGCGCAGACGCCATCCGATCCAGTTCCGAGAGCGCGAACGCCAGGTTCCGTTCGGTCGCGTTCGAGACCCGGATACGCCGCTGCCACTTCCGGAGCCGGTAGAGCTGGGCGCGGTTCTTGCTCGAGATCGCGCGGCCGTAGGAGTCGCGGTTCCGCCAGTCGATCATCGTCGAGAGACCCTTGTCGTGGATCGTGAACGTCATCGGTGCGCCGACACGGGAGCGCTTCATGCGCTGGTCGTGATCGAATGCGCGCCATTCGGGGCCGCGGTCGATGAATTCCTCGTCGAGGACGAGACCACAGTTCTGGCACACGAGCTCGGCACGCTCGTAGTCATGAACGAGCTGGCGGCTGCCGCACTCGGGGCAGACGGACTGAACGCTCTCCTCGGTGCGCTTCTTCTCCGTCTCCTTGACTTTCTGCTCCCCTCTTTTCTTCAGGGCCTCGCGCTGCAACTGCAGCTGTTTTAATTTTTCTACTTCTGCCATCGATTATACACCTATTTTGCAAATATCTTCTCGCCAACCTGTACGGAGCAGCCATTGTAGCAGAGAACTACGGCATAGGGAGATGATATATTCCCAAAGATGTCAACTACCTTCCCTACGGGTTTCAACCGGCGATCTACTGCCTCACCGTAGAGGCGGGGCAACTGTGCAGCATCACATCGCAAGATTAACAAGCGATTGCCGCAAACACTTACTGAACGTCCGATTAGCCGCAAACTGCAACCTCTAGGGGATACTATAGTTGGAAGTATTTAGTAACATATATATATTGACACTAAGGATATAAAAATGTTTTGCTAAAATATAAATACCACATCTCACTTCTGAAGAAGCCGATTTATATCCAGAGAGAGAGCCTCCCGGGATTCAGCCTCCGTCAATCCAGCGCCGAGCGCTACGACCCACCGGGTTTCCTTTGACATTAGATCAGACGGCGCATGCGTATCGGAATCGACCACAAGCCGGCAGCCGGCTTCCCGCCCCACCCGCACCACGTGACCGTTGGTGCGGTTGTGCCCCGCCCGGGAAGTTATCTCAAGCGCTACCCCGTGCTCCCTGGCCGCGCGGACGTCTTCGACCGCTATAAGTCCCGGGTGAGCAAGCACGTCCACGTATTCGCACGTGCAGGCAGCATGGTTGGTCCCGGGGGTGACCGGTTCCACCACCGTCTCACCGTGGACCACGACGATGTCGGCACCGAGCCGTTTTGCTTCGCGCGCAAACGCCGGGATCAGGGGCGGCGGGACATGGGTGAGTTCCACCCCGACGAGCAGGTCCACACAGTAGCACCGTGCTGATTCCCGGCACCTTCCCACCGCCTCCACCAGATGCGCGAGGTTGGAGGCGTCCGCGTGGTCGGTGATGGCGAGGGTGTCGTAGCCGAGCACAGCAGCCCGGCGGAGCAGCTCCGTTGGGAGGAGTTCGCCGTCGGAGAGGCTAGTGTGAGTGTGCAGGTCGTACATCGTGGTCACTTCCGGCCGACAAGACCGCGGGCAACCTTCCGGATCAGGTCTTCCTTGCTCCCATCCCATTCCGCCACGATCCGGCCCTCGCGCTCCGCCCACCGTGCGGGGTGATGGTGCTCCTCCACCCGGTGCGGGACCTTCATCTTCCGGAGAACAGCCTCGATGGCGGGAAGATCCGGGGACTTTACGCCGAGACTTTTTGCGACGCGGCGCCCCTCCCGCCGCTCGAGCGTTGCGTCGAAGTAACAGGGGTACAGGATGCGTTCAGCGCTCATTGTTGTATGATCTGGGTAGTTAACCTATAAACAGATCATGATCACAGTACCTACCATGCATCATATCGACGTCCATGTGGAGAAGGACATCTATGACGTCAACAACCGCATTGCAGACGCCAATGCAAACCTGCTCAGGGATCACGGCATCCGGGCATTCGACCTCCTCGGCGCCATCGGATCCGGGAAGACCGCCCTTATCGAGCGGCTCGTGCCGCTGATCCGGGAGCGGGGGCTCCGGGCCGGTGCCATCGCCGGAGATGTCTATGGCGACGACGATTTCAGGCGGATCGTCGCCCTCAACGTCCCGGCTTACAACGCGAACACCGGGAAGGAGTGCCACCTCGACGCACACCTGGTGGAGCACGCCATCGAGCACCTTCCGCTCGACGATATCGACATCCTCTTCATCGAGAACGTCGGCAACATGGTCTGCCCGACCGATTTCCGGCTGGGCGCCGAGAAGAGAATCGTCGTCGTCAGCTCAACAGAAGGAGACGATGTAGTAAACAAGCACCCGATGATGTTTCGGAGCAGCAACATCGGCGTCATCAACAAGGTCGACCTCGCCCCGTTCGTCGGCGCCGACCTCGACCGGATGGAGGCGGATATGCGTCGCTACAACCCGGAGATGCGGGTTTTCCGGACGAACATGAAGGCCGGGGAAGGGCTCGAGGCGCTGCTGGACGCAATTCTCGCGTGATCAGCAGAGTTAAATATCCCGGTCTCGAATAGTTATAGCACTTTAACGAGAGATCGCTACCCCCTGAAGGGTATCGCGTCCTCAACAGAGTATTTCGGTGGTCACATGCAGTGGCAAGGAAGATCAGTACGGAAGCCGTCGGGTGGACGCTATCACACCTCCCAGGGCAAGAAGAGAACGGAGATCGGAAGAGCTCCGGCAGAGACGCACATCGGTGAAGAACGCAGGAGAATTGTCCGCACCTTCGGCGGCAACCAGAAGGTCCGGGCACTCCGGGTAGACTACGCGACGGTTTCGAACCCCGCAACCGGCGAGACCAAAAAGGCGAAGATCGAGACGGTCGAGGCGAACAGCGCCAACCCGAACTACGTCCGGCGGAACCTCCTGACGAAGGGCGCCATCATCAAGACCGAGATGGGGCGCGCGCGGATCGTCAGCAGACCGAGTCAGGACGGCGTCGTCAACGCCGTTCTGCTCGCATAATATACCCTTTTTTACGGCCGGAGATAGTGCCAGCCTTCGGCCTGCCTGACGACCAGCTCCACGATCGCGGACGGGACGGTTTCAACGTAGCCAGGAAAGTCTTTCTCCGACAAATCCCGGGAACGGAGAGTATTCTCGCAGACGACGAACCGGACACCCCGATCCGCAAGTTGCGCCATGAGCGCCGCCTGCGGGCTGCCGGTGCGTAGAGGTTCCACCCCGTCGGCATGGGCGACCACCTCAACCTCGACACCTGCAAGATCTTCGAGGAGGTTCTTTGTATTCCGCAGCACAAGGGCCGCCTTCTCGCGCTCGTCCAGGTGGACGACGACCCGCGGGGAGGGGGTCATATCGCCGTCACGCTCCCGCGAAGTTCGGCGCTGACGGGGCCGCCCGAGAGATAGCGTTCGAGCGCCTCGATCGCCCGGATATCGAGATTCTCCCGGTTCTTCCCGTACTTCGGCGGCACGCCTTGCCCGGTGACGAACGCCGCGCGGTAGACGGCGTCCAACTCGAGTCTTTTGCCGCCCGCAAAGAACTCCTGGATCCGCAGGCCGGCCGGATTCTCTATCTTGCAGTAGAGGTTGACCCCCATGCACCGCTTCACGTAGCCGCCCATCTGCTGGTAGGGGTCGCGCGAAAAGGTCCGCTCAAGGTTCTCTTCCATCATCGCCTTAAGTTCCCGGCCGGTGATCTCGGTCGTCGAGACCGGGGGGTTGACCGGGATGATATCCCAGAGATCGTTTTGTGTGACCGGGCCGGGCGGCACCGGGGCGCCGTAGCGCCAGCCGTTCGAGAACGCCATCTCTGCACCCGTGGCGTCGATGAGCGCCTGCAGGAGCAGGTTGTCCATCGTGGCCTCGAGAACCGTGTTCCGGTTAAGACCCGTCCGGGTCTCCCCGACGACACGGGAGAGGTACTCGCGGTGGGGTTCCACGATCCCCTCGACCATCTCCTCGACCTCCGGGTGAGGCCGGATCTCTTCACCGACAACGATGAGTTCGTGGTCGAACTTCTTCACCCGCCGGTTCTCGACCGTAAGGTCGAGCCGCCCGAGGAAGGAGGCGTGACAGCCCGACTGAATGATGACGGTGTCGTTGACGACCGCTGGTTCAAAAAGCCGGTTGTGGGTGTGCCCCGAGAGGAGGACGTCGATCCCGTCCGTCTCGCGGGCGAGTTTCACCTCCTGCGGAAACCCGAGGTGCGATATCACCACGACGAGATCCACCCCCTCCTCTTCGCGGAGATGGGCGATATGGCCCGGGAGTTCGGCGTTCCCCAGGGAGAAATGGATCCCTTCCGAGAAGGAGTCCGGCATCACCTTGTCGACGATGGTGGCGGCGATGCCGATGACGCCTACCTGCAGGTCGTCGGTCTCGCAAACCGTGTACGGGAAAAAGACCGGGTCGCCAGTCGCATCGTCGTAGCAGTTGTCGGCGAGGACCGGGTAATCGAGCCTCCCGGCCACGTTCCGGAACTGCTCCGGGCCGTAGGCGAACTCCCAGTGGGCGGTCATGGCATCGAAGGCGAGAGCGTTCAGGACCGGGACGAGCGCTTCGCCTTCCGACCGGACGGCAGGGTAGGTCCCGTGGATGGTGTCGCCGCAGTCGAACGCGAGCACAGTTCCCGGCCGCTCGTCACGGGCCTCTTCGAGGAGGGCGGCAATCCGGGCATACCCGCCTGCCGTCCGGTACACCGGCGGCCCGCCGGCATAGAATAGTTCCTGGTGCGGTTCCAGGTACCCGTGCGAATCGTTCATCTGCAGAAGCGTGAGGTGGTCGGTCATGGGTGCAGGGATGGGAAGATGTGCCAAAAACCTTTGTGTCTCCGGCGGGATCACATCCTTTTTACGTTCCGCAGACCTCAATTCTAGTGATGCGCAGGATATACCATCGTTTCCCCCAATCCATCGACCTCGACTTTGAACTTGTCCGGCCGTTCCGGGAGGTCCTCGCCTGCATCGCACGGATGCACGACACCCACACGACCGTACGGGGCGCCGACGGCCTCGTCAAGGAACGGATGCTCGTTCAGGTCGCGGACGGGCGGACGCAGTTCCTGGACCTCGACGCCCTGGTGCCGCTCGCCGAGAGGGTCTCCGAGATGGCGGACTTCCGGATCGACCTGCAGAGGACGCTGCTCACCCCCGAAAAGAGGCTGCCGGTCAAGGAGAACGTCTTCTTCCTCCGGATCGTCGATAAGGGTCCGGTGACGGAGTGTTACGTCGCGAAGGAGGGCCGTAGCGGGGATCTGGACGCGATGGACCTGCGAACGATGCTCAAGGGTGCCTGCGAGTGAGTGTCAAGATTGCGGTTGCCGCGCCGTTCAAGCACATGCGTAAAGATCGGCTGCAGAGGAGCGAGTTCGTCTTTTATATCGCCATCGACCGGAAATGGATGAACAAGGAGCAGGCGAATCAGCTCCTGGACCGGGCGAAGGCGGAGGGGCTCATCGAGGTGGACGGAGGAGCCATCCGGCCGCTCTTCGACGTTGCCGAGGTCTCGATACCGCTCGGGTTCAAGCCCACCTCCGACGTCCTCGCAGCGTCGGAGAGCCCCTACGAGGAGCTGATCGGGCGGATCGCCGCCGCGACGGAGAAGCCGCCCCAGGAGGTCGTCGCCGAACTCCACCGGATCGTCGCCGACAACTTCGACGGCAATCTCCGGGTGGAGGCGGCGGTGGTCATCCTCGCGAAGAAATACGGGGTGGCGTTCGAGGACAAACTACCCGCCCTGGAAAAATCGGTCGCGAAGAAGAGATAGGCCCCAATCCTTTTTTCTGCCACACAGAAACAATTCACGCCTGCCGGTCGTTCACCTCTTTCATGAGCCCGTCCATCCACGCGGGGATCCGCACGCCGCCTTTCGGGTACTGGGCCGGGACGTAGGGTTTGATGTCGATGACCGGGCTGCCGTCGACGGCGTCGAGCCCGGTAACCTCGAGAACGTTTCCCCGCCGCGTGTGCAGCGCAACAATGGTCGCAAGCACGGGGTTGGGACGGGCGGGGCTGCAGGTCGAGAAGATCCCCTTTAACGGGATGTCAGTCCTGCCCATCGGGTGCACGCGGTCGACGGACCTGCTCTCCTCCGGCACTTTATGCCCCCAGTACAGCACCGTGATATGGGAGTAATCCTCGATGCCGTCAAGCAGCGCGATGCGATTCTCGTCGATAACAATATCCGAGACGGCCTCTTTCACGCTCCTGACATGATCCCTGCTCGCGGCAGGCCCTTCCCGCGTCGAGATGCCGTCCCTGCCGGCGACGAGAAAGGGTTCCTGCACGGTATTTCGGACGAACCCCACGGGCCGCAGGATCATGCCGCCGGGGCCAGGCGATTGTGTTTGCATGTTCGTATATTGGCATGCTCTCGCGAATAGTTGCACCGAAGGTAACATAGACAGTTCGCCGCTCCCCACCCCCATCGTGTCAGCGTCCCAAAGGCTATCATGCATGTGCAGCCAGGGAATAGTATGGATGATCTCGAGTCCTGCCGCCTCTGCGAGTGGAGGTGCGGTGCCGACCGCCTCCGCCGAGAGCGGGGGGTATGCCGCGTCGGCCGGGCGGAGGTGGCGGCGACGATGTGTTCGGGCTCTCTTGCGAGTTACATCGTCACCCTGCTCGGGTGCTGTTACCGTTGCCTCCACTGCAACGCTTACCGGATCTCGCAGTACCCCGATCCCGGGTGGCACTACGCCGGTTATGTGCCCGCGGCGGCGCTGGTTGCCGACGCCCGGGAGCGGATTGCCGCTTACAGGGGGCCCCGTATCCGGACGCTCGGCTTTACGGGCGGCGACCCGATCATCCACCTCCCCTACATCGAAGAGGTGGCGAGCGAGGTGAAGCGGCAGGGCCTCGATCTCGGGATCGGGATATCGACCGGCGGGTTCGCGACGGAGGCGGCGATGGAGCGGATCGTCGGCCTCTGCCGGACGATCACCCTCGAGATCAAGGCGTGGTCGGACCCGGTCCACCGCGCCCTCACGGGAGCGCCGGTGGGCCCGGTGCTCAGGAACGCAGAGTACCTCGTGCACGAGGGGAGAGACCGAATCAGGGTGTTTCGGACGGTCGTGATCCCCGGCATGACCGATAGGGAGGTGGGCAGGATCGCGGCGTTCATCGCCTCGCTCGACCCGGGCGTGCCCTACCGGCTTATCGGCTTTCGACCGAACAACGTCCTCTACTACCACCCGGGGCCGTCGAGGGAGGAGATGGAGCACCTCTCTGCGGTCTGCCGTGAGGCCGGGCTCGAGGACGTGGCCTGGAGCGGCTACTACCCCGAGACGGTGCCGGACGAGGTTGCCGCCCGGGCGGCAGGGCTCACCGCTGCATATGGTGGAGAAGCCCAGGCGGCGCTCACCGCCGCGTACGCCGCGGCGTGCGGGTGCCCGACCCACCCCCGCGACTGCGGGGCATGCCTCCTCCGCGACCGCTGCCCCGCCACGCTCAGGGAGCCCTGGCGCGGCCGGTAGAGCAATTACCCCTCACGTGGCGGATCGTCCCGCGGCCTCTGCGGGAACAACGGATTTCAAGAAAAGATTGGGGTGCTGATTTATTCAGCAGCCGCCTCGGGCTGGCTAAAGTATTCTGCTAAGGGTTTTGGACCGCTCTCTTTGACGGCGGCGTTGAGCTGGACGATATCGGCGCTGATCTCGTTGCCCCGCACCGATTTCCTGCGGCGCTCCCCGTCCATGACCGGGTGGAACCCGACGCCCTTGGAGAGGAGAAGCCTCCTCCTTGACGGGCCGGGCAGGTCGCGACGTGCAGGAATGCCGGTCTTGTCCGTGGCGCCGGTGATCTTGACCGTGTAGCCCGTAAAGCCGAGGATGCCCCCGTCGATCTCGTCTCCGATACGCTTGCCGATGAGCGCTCCTGCGGTGGGACCGGTCGCATCGATCTTATATGAACGTCCGGTCTCCGGGTCTGATAGTATGATTTTGAAATCTGCCATGTTGACGACTCCTTCGAAAGTACCTATACAATTTGAGAATATGGTATTAAAAGACTACCTCTGCAGGGTTCGAGGGGAGCGGCGGGCGGAAGAGACCCGCGCGTTCCCCGAACGGGTCACTTCCCCCAGAAGGGGTCTTCCCGGCGCTTGAGGGTGGTGAACTCCTCCAGAGCCTCGCGCAGGCTCGGGCTTAAGTTATCGATCATCTCCCGCTCAATCACCTTCACGTGCCGCTCCGGGATATCCACGTAGAGGTCGTCGTCGACGTTGATCTGGCGGCCGACCGTCGGCCCTTCGATCGAGATCGCCACCTCCTTGCCCGCTTCCGCCTCCTGAACCGACTCGTTTTTTGCCTGGATCTGCTTGATGCGGCCGACCTTCTTGCCACTCGGGAGGGCGAGGTCGACCCCGCTCTGGAGTTTCCCCCCGAGGACCCGGACACCGACCACCGCCGGGTTGCTCTGGCGGAAGACGCAGTTGGGGAGGATCCGGATCTTGGCGGGCATGATCAGCTTCTCGAACTTCTGCCGCTCGAGTTCCTGCTTCTTCTCGTCGCGCCACTCGACGTAGTCGTCGATGAGTTGGTAGATGACCCCGCCCTCGAATATGCTGACGTGGGACATCGCCGTATCCGCGAGGGCGTCGACCGCGTCCGGCAGGACAGGGGTATTGAAGGCGATGATCGCGCTGTAGAGGGGGTCCTTGATCGTCCCCGCCTCGATGACGTCGTGGCGGGTGACCGGCCCCACGGTCGCCCGCATCACCTGGATCTGGTGACCCTCGAGTTCTTTCGAGAGGGCTTCGAGAGCACCGATGGTGTCCGCCCGGATGATGACGCCGACGTCGGAGAGGTTCACCTCGACGTCCTGGACTTCACGCCGGACCTGCTCGATCACCTCGTCCCGGTTGCCGCTCCGGATGGCCCGGAGGGGGGAGCCCGCAATGACCCCGTCGAGTTTCGGGGCGGCGACCTTGATACCCGCAGCGGCGGTGACGGATTTGACGCGCTCGAACCGTTCCTCGATCAGGATCTCACTCATCGGGCGGGGTTTTAAGAGGGAGCGTACTTTCGTCTCGATGATCTGTTCGTTCCCTGCGACGACGATCTCGTCCCCGACCTTGAGGGTGCCGTCGTAGAGGATCAGATCAAGCGTCATCCCGAGCCCCCGCTCCTCCTTCACCTCGAGCACGGTGCCGGCGCCGGGGCCGTCGGCGCTGACCTTGAGGCTCTCGGTCATGTAACGCTGGGCAAGCCCGATCAGCACCATGAGGATATCAGGGATGCCTTCCCCGGTGATGGCGCTCGTCGGCACGATGCAGATGTTCCGCGCAAAGTCCGAGACCCGGTCGAACCGTTCGGAGTTGAACCCGAGGTCGGAGAGTTTGCCGACGAGTTCATACACCTTCGTCTCGACCATACCCTGGACGCGCTCGTTCTGCTGCGCAAACGTCTTCAAGAACGGCTGATTCTCCTGAATGCGCCAGCCGTGGATGCGGTCGACCTTGTTCGCTGCAATCACGAACGGCGTCTTGTAGTTGCGCAGGATCTGGAGCGCCTCGATCGTCTGGGGGCGGAAGCCCTCGTTGATGTCCACCACGACGATCGCCATGTCGGCAAGCGCCCCGCCGCGCGCACGCAGCGTGGTGAAGGCATGGTGCCCGGGGGTGTCGATGAAGAGGAGGCCCGGGACGTTGACGCTGACCTTGCTCAGGGCTCCGCCCATGCGGGTGACTGCGTCGATGGGAACAAGCGTGGCGCCGATGTGCTGTGTAATCTCGCCTTCTTCGGTAGATACCACAGACGAGCCCCGGATCCGGTCCAGGAGTGATGTCTTGCCGTGATCTACGTGGCCCATCACGCAGACGATGGGGGTCCTGATCGTTGATTCCTTTGCCATGATAATCACCTTCCGGTATATACTATATGGACGAATAAACCCGAAAAATCCGGAATATTGACCGCCTTTTTCCCGAATCACGCCAGAGTCAGGGTGATTCCCCTACCCCCGGGGCGTCGCTCGGCGCCCGGAACACTGGTACGTTATAGAACATGGCGTCTATTAATAATTCACCCCGGCATCTATCCTTCATAGCCAGAGGCGGCCGAGCCGGGCGGCACGGCTGCCGGACACTCCAGAAATCGCGTGACCGCCGGCAAGCCCGGCCGGATATGCGCCCCTGATTTCCCAGGAGGTACGTAACGCGGGCTCGGTGAAGAGATACTTTAATCAAATCCGACTGCCAATTGTTATGAGTACCTTGCCAGGGTGGGGTAGTCGGTTATCCTAAGGGACTGTGGATCCCTCGACCCGGGTTCGAATCTCGGCCCTGGCCTTCTTATTTTCCCTCACAACTGCTTACCGTGATTTCTGCAGGAGATATAAGCATCTGCTGTCTGGATTAGTTTGAATCGGCTATTCCTCAAGAACGCCTATCCATCCAGGCCCTCCAAATAGCCTTCAAAGACTGTCGAACATCGGCAGGATTCTCCGATCCCGGATATTGCGTCGTAAAATTGTTATACACCATGCCAGGGGTGCTGCTAGATGTACTCGTTCACTTTCACCCTGACCGCGGCGCGGGTTCATATAACCGCTCTCTGATTGCTTACTCATGAGGCAGAGAGACTCATCGCTACGACCAGACGCTCTTGCGCGACCGCGAGGTCTTCGAGTTCACCCATATACCAGACAAACTCCACCGCTGCGACGGGGTGGATACGCAGGAGGCGATACGCAAGGGCGTGCTCGAGAACCTGGAGCTCGTGCGGATGCTGCAGAACGAGTTGATCGAGGAGAAGATCAGGCGAGGTGAACTGCAAGGGTGCTCCGCATGAACCGGCGTGAAATCTACGAGCATCTGAAGCACAACCCGAAGAACGTGCGGTTCGAAGACCTCTGCCGTGCGGCGGAGGTCTTTGGGTTTCACCGGAAGGGCGGGAAAGGCAGCCACATTGTTTACGTGCGCGACGGGATTCCTGAGATCCTCAACTTCCAGAACGTGAAGGGTAAAGCAAAGCCGTACCAGGTAAGACAACTTCTTAAGATCATTGAGCACTATACTCTGTTGGAGGGCGAAGATGCCGCATAAATACGCGATCGAGATCTTCTTCAGCGACGAGGACGAGGGGTTCACCGCCGTCGTCCCGGAGCTTCCCGGCTGCTCCGCGTTCGGCGAGACCGAAGAGGAGGCACTCCGCGAAGTAAAGGTAGCTATCGACCTCTGGCTCGAAACCGCCCGGGAAGAAGGGCGGGAGATCCCGGAGCCGAGCGGCCGAGAGCATTTGCGGGATATTCTTGCGGGAAAGGGCGTTGCCCGCGAGCAGATGGTGTGACAACTCTTTTTGAGGGATGGGAAGGGGTCTCTCCTCTCAAACAATTCGGCACCTTCAGGTATCAAGCACTAACGCTATTCTACAGGGCGAACAGGCACACGCAATAGCCCTGCAACACTCAGTTCAGCAATAACCAGAGCAGCCCAGAGATACGTCCACCTAGAAGGGAGATACATGAGTGATCCTGTTTATCTCGTCTCAGAAGACGACACACTGGTACCAATGAGGAGACGCTCTACGAGTATGAGGCTGATCTGCAGGGGCTCGTTCACCGACGAAAAGACGCTTCGAGAGTTCTTCCATATGCTTAACGCGATCCCCGGTGTTCAGGTACCTGGTGATGGACATCCCCCTCTCCCCAGGATTCCACTCCGCGCCCTGATAGATGAAACAGGGTATCAGCAGTTCATTGAGGTTGTAGAGTGGGCGTATCAGAAGCTCGGGCAACAGTGATCACGTAGCCGGATCGCCCCGGTATACATCAGTCGTCGACCTGTCCCGGATATGCCGCAGCTACCCGGGTGCTGGCAGGTCGCCGGCGGTATCGTTGCATACATCTGGGCCCGGCTCTTCATCAAGCGGCTCTCCGACGGCACTTCTCCGGGGCAGCCCGCAGCCGCCGCCTGAGAACAACCCCACTTTTTCCCACCGGGCCCGGCCTCCGCGGGTTAGGTCACCGCGGCAAGACTTATGTATGCCCGGACCCTGCAGGGCAGGATACCCATGACAGACGAAGAGCGGTCCATTGTCCCCCCGGCCCCCCGCGGGCGGGAGGTCGTCAAATGGATAGGGCCCGCGATCATCTGGATGATCTCGGCCATCGCGACCGGGGAACTCCTCTTCACCCCGCGAATCGCCTCGCTCTACGGCTATACCGTCCTATGGACGATTATTCTCGCGATATTCCTCAAGGCGCTGCTCGCCCGCGAAATCGGGCGATACGCGGTCGTGACGGGAGGATCGCTCCTCCAGGGAATCAAGAACCTCCCCGGGCCGAAGAACTGGGGTGTCTGGATCATCATCCTCCCGCAGATCTTCGTCGCGGTCACCACCATCACCGGCATGGCGGGGGCCGCGAGTTCGGCGATCATCCTCGCCCTTCCCGGAGGGTTCGTGGCGTGGGCAATCATATTCCTGCTGATCTCGCTCGTCCTGGTCTTCTTCGGGAGGTACAAAGGTGTCGAGAACGCCTCCATCGTGATGGCCATCGTCATCATCGTCGCCCTGGTGATCACCGCAGCCTTCGTCTTCCCCGGCGCCGAACCGCTCGCCGCCGGCCTGGTGCCGGCCCTCCCCCCCGACGTCGACTTCGCCGAACTCCTCCCCTGGATCGGGTTCATGATGTCGGGGGCCGCCGGCCTCATCTGGTACTCCTACTGGCTCACGGCCCGGGGTTACGGTTCCGCCTACTACACCGTCCACAGGCGGGGAGGGGAGGAGGCGGTCATCGAGGAAGAGGACCTGCCGGATATCGGGCACCTCTCTCCGACCGAGACCGGGCGGATACGCGACTGGATCCGGATCATGACCGTTTCCACGACCATCGCCTCGAGTATCGTCCTCATCCTGCTCATCGCGCTCCTCATCCTGGGCGCCGAACTCCTCCAGCCGCAGGGCCTCCTCCCCCAGGGCCCGGAAGTGACCGCGGTCCTCTCGGTCCTCCTCGGGGACGTCTGGGGGGCGCCGGGAACATGGCTGATGATCCTTGCCGCGTTCTTCGCCTTCTGGAGCACCATCGTCGCGAACCTCGACGGCTGGACCAGGATGCTCGGCCAGGGATCGATCTTCATCGCCCGCCAGGTGAAGACTGCGGGGCGATGGATCTCGATGCGGTTCTACCGCTACGTCTACCTGCTCGGGCTGATGGGAGTCCTGCCGCTCATCTTCATCGTCGTCTGGCCGGAACCCGTCACCTTTCTCGGCATGGCGGGGATCGTCGAGGCGATCCACATCCCAGTGGTCGCGTTCGCGACACTTTACCTGAACCGGCAGACGCTCCCGGGGGAGTTCCGACCGTCCCTGGGTGTTACCATCCTGACGTTTGCCGTGGGCGTATTCTTTGCAGCCTTCTCGGTCTACTACATCGCCATCGAGTTCCTGGGACTGGCGTGAACCGCCCCGCGCTCACCGACACGGGCGGCATGCCGCGTGATGCGGCACCTTCTTTACGCCCGGGAAGAGAAGGGTGCCCCCCGGTACGGGGGAGGGGATGATGGGATGAAACTCGACCTGAAAGCGTTCGCCCTCTCGGGAGGGCTGTTCTGGGGGTTCATCGACGGGCTCGCAGCAGCGGGCATCTTCGGACTGCTCTACAACCATTTCGCGAAAGAGACGTGATGCCCGGCGTCCCGGGTAACCGCCCGGTTCGACGCCTCCCGCGGTTGAACCAGGGTGCCTGCTGCACCCCGGACCTCCGTTTCCACCAGGCATCACAGTCCTTCGAGCGGCAGCATCGCCGGTTCTCATCCCCACAGGTATCATTTAAATATCCGGGAACCCTGTCTGGCCACCGGTTCACAGGAGGCGGACCGATACGGAGGCGGTATCATGGCAGGATCAGAAGTGACGATAGGGTATCACGCATCGCACGAACAGTTTCCCCCGGGCGCGCTGCTGCACCTCGCACAACGTGCTGAGAAAGCCGGGTTCCAGAGCATGCTCTCGTCGGATCACTTCAACCCCTGGACCCCCGCCCAGGGGGAGAGCGGGTTTTCGTGGTCGTGGCTCGGTGCGGCGCTCCAGGCGACCTCACTCTCCGCAGGCGTCGTCTGTGCGCCCGTGCAGCGCTACCACCCCGCCATCGCCGCACAGGCGGCAGCGACCCTTGCAGAGATGTTCCCCGGCAGGTTCTTCGTCGCCGTCGGAAGCGGCCAGCTCCTCAACGAAGGGATCACGGGCGACGCCTGGCCCCCCAAACCGGAGCGCAACGACCGGCTGCTCGAGGCCGCGACGATCATGCGCAGGCTCTGGGTGGGTGAGACCGTGACCACCACGGGCCTGATACGCACCGTCGAGGCCCACCTCCATACCCGTCCTGCCGAACCGCCGGCGCTGATAGGCGCCGCCTTATCCCCCGAGACGGCTGAGTGGCTGGGCGGGTGGGCGGACGGCCTCATCACCACCGCAAGACCAGAGAAGCAACTCAAAAAGATCGTGGAGGCGTTCCACCGCGGCGGCGGGGCGGGGAAACCGCTCTACCTCAAGGTCGACCTCTCCTACGCCCGGAGCCACGAAGAAGCCGTGCAGGGGGCGCACGACCAGTGGCGGGCGAATATCCTCTCCGGGCCGGTGCTCGAGAACCTCCGGACGCCCGAACAGCTCGACGCGGCCGCGGAGTTCATCACCGCAGAAGAGGTCGCGAGCGAGGTGCGCACCTCGGCGGATCTTGACGAGCACATCGAGTGGCTGAAGACCGACATCGAGCTCGGATTCACCCGCCTGTACCTCCATAACGTCAACCGGGAACAGGAGGCGTTCATCGAGGACTTCGGCAGAGGGGTGCTGCCGGCCCTGACCCGACCGGCCCCTCTTCCGGCGGCATGACGGGAGGACCGGAGCACGACGGGAGTAATCGGAGGTCCAGGTATGGATAGAAACAGGATCGGCTACTACGCCTCCCACGAGCAGTTCGGGCCGGGGGAACTCCTCGAACATGTGAAAGCGGCAGAGTCCGCGGGGTTCCACTCGGTGCTCTCCTCAGAGCATTTCCATCCCTGGAGCGAGAGGCAGGGGGAGAGTGGGTTCGCCTGGTCGTGGCTCGGTGCGGCAATGCACGCCACGAAGAAGATGCCGTTCGGAATCATCACCGCGCCGGGCTACCGCTACCACCCGGCGGTCGTCGCCCATGCGGCCGCAACGCTCGCTGTCATGTTCCCGGGCCGGTTCTGGGTAAGCATCGGGAGCGGCGAACTGCTCAACGAGGGGATCATCGGCGAACGCTGGCCCGGCCGGGGAGAGCGCAACGACCGGTTGCTCCAGTGTGCCGGCGTGATGCGCGACCTCTGGGCGGGGGAGAGCGTCACCCGCGACGGCGCTGTCAGGGTCGAGAGAGCCCGGCTCTACACCCGGCCCCCGGAGCCCCCGCTCCTCCTGGCGGCGGCAAACGCCTGTAACACCGCAGAATGGGTCGGCGGGTGGGCGGACGGTCTCATCACCCTCGCAAAGCCGCTCTGCCGGCTCGCAGAGATCATCGACCTCTTCCGCAGGGGTGGGGGAGAGGGGAAACCGATCTACCTCAAGCTGGATCTCGCCTACGGACGGACAGACGACGAGGCGCTCCGGGGGGCGCATGACCAGTGGTGCAACATGATGGTCGGCGGTGGCCTCATCACCGAGCTCAGGACGCCGCGAGAGTTCGACGCCGCAGGCGAGTTTGTCAGGCCAGAAGACCTGCAGGAGAGGATCCTGGTATCCGCCGACCCCGACCGCCACATCGAGCGGCTGCAGGAGTTTCTGGACCTCGGGATAGACCGGATCTACCTCCATAACGTGACGAAAGACCAGACCGCGTTCATCGAGGACTTCGGGCGCGAGGTTCTCCCCGCGGTCGACAGGTGATCAGATGCCGAAAGAAGATTACAAACCTATCAACGATTATGCCGTCATCGGAAACCTCCGGACGGCGGCGCTCGTCGGGACGGACGGCTCGATCGACTGGTGCTGCTTTCCCTACCTCGACCGGACAAGCGTCTTCGCCGCCCTGCTCGATGCCCGGCGGGGCGGCAGGTTCAGAGTCTCGGTCCCGGGGATAGAACGCGGGCGGCAATGGTATGTCGAGGATACCAACGTTCTCAAGACGGAATTCTCCGGCAACGCGGGGAGGGTCACGGTGACCGACCTGATGCCGCTCTCCGGGGACATCGAGGGGCGCGCAGGCTCGTTTGCCCCGCCAGAACTCTACCGCATCCTTGAGTGCGTCCAGGGAAGCGTGGAGGCGGCGGTCGAGTGGTCGCCCCGGTTTGACTACGCCCGGGGGACGACCGGCGTTTCGCGGATCCCCGGCGGCTGGCTCGCGACTGACGGGAGAGACGACATGACCCTCTTCGGCCTCGAAGATGCCGGGGTCGTCGAGGAAGAAGAGGGCGGGCACACCCTCCGGGCGGAGATCCCAATGCGGGAGGGCGAACTGCGCGTCCTGATAGCCCGGTGGGGAACCGAGGACCTGACCTACGTCCCTGACAGGGCGGAGTCGGTGGAAGAGGAAACGACGGAGGTCTGGCGGGCGTGGGCGCACAGGAACGGGGCCGCCCGCGCAGAGAAGTGGGCGGGCGGCCTGCTCCCGCTCCTCGTCCGGTCCGAACTCGCTCTCAAACTGCTGACGAACACGGCGACGGGTGCGATCGCCGCTGCACTGACGACATCGCTCCCCGAGGATATCGGTGGCGTGCGGAACTGGGACTACCGGTTCTCCTGGATCCGCGACTCGGCCATGACGGCGCAGGCGCTGATCGCTCTCGGGCATGAGACAGAGGCGATCGAACTCCTCGCCTGGATGGAACGGGTCTCGGAGATGCATGCCGGGGAAGGGCTGGGGCTCCGTCTCATGTACAGCATCCACGGGTGGACCGACCTCGATGAAGAGGAACTCCCCCACCTCGAGGGGTACCGGGGCTCGCGCCCGGTCAGGATCGGAAACGAAGCCGCCACCCAGCTCCAGCTCGAGATCTATGGCGAACTCCTCAACACCGCGTACGAACTCGTCAGGCGGGGGTACGAACTCCCGGAAAAGG
>Ga0265294_10004388_pt1 | contig 17653 bp, 9 predicted proteins | sample MunlanPumphouse3_FD_192504 | JGI IMG/M metagenome (GOLD analysis project Ga0265294, IMG submission 192504) | Groundwater microbial communities from a municipal landfill in Southern Ontario, Canada - Pumphouse #3 | ecosystem: Environmental > Aquatic > Deep subsurface > Groundwater | place...
AAACTCAGGCACTAACTTAATACAGTTATCCAGGGAAACAGACACACTATTTCCCTCGCTATCATTAGGAAAACGAAGAGGTATCATTTTTGCTAACCTGTCCGACTCGGGCAATGGCAATCTTTGGATGCGAGCAACATCGCGTATTGCACTTTTAGCCGCCATTGTACCAAAAGTAATAACGTGAGAAACATGGTCTTTACCATATTTTTTCTCTACATAAGTAAGTACTTTAGAACGTCCATCATCGTCAAAGTCAATATCAATATCGGGCATTGAAATACGATCGGGATTTAAGAAACGCTCAAATAGAAGATCATACTTAAGAGGATCTATATCTGTTATCCGCAAACAGTAGGCAACAACCGACCCAGCTGCCGAACCCCGGCCTGGACCTACAGACACTCCCATTTTCCTGGCCTCAGAAATAAAATCCTGAACAATAAGAAAATAATCGGGATAACCCATAGATTTAATAGTTGCAAGCTCAAAATCTAACCTATCTGTATGTTCTTGAGTTAACTCTCCATATCTACTTATGGCCCCATGGTAAGACAACTCCCTTAAATAATCATCGGAATCTTTAAATGATTCAGGAATAGGAAAATAAGGCATAATAGGTTTAGACTCAATATTATAAACCTCTACCTTATTTGCAATCTCTAATGTGTTTGATAAAACCTCAGGGACATCGGCAAAAATAGTAGCCATCTCTTCCTTAGATTTCAAATACTCTTGTTTAGTATATCTAAGCCTCTTAGGATCATCAATATCGGCGTTAGTAGTTAAACAAATAAGTCTATCATGAGCTTCACTATCATCAGAAGAGACAAAATGTACATCGTTAGTAGCAATACACTTTATGTCAAGCTCTTTTGACAACTTCAAAATACCTTTATTCGCTTTTTGCTGAGCCTCAAATGTAGAAGTGTCTGCACCTTCTACATTGGTTTCGTGTCTTTGAATTTCTAAATAATAATCTTGTCCAAAAAGATTTTTATACCAGATAGCAACATCTCTTGCCTTTTCATAATCATTTGAAAGCAACGCCTGAGGTATTTCTCCTCCCAAACAGGCCGAAGAACATATCAATCCTTGGGAATATTGCTCCAATAACTCTCTGTCTATTCTAGGTTTTGAATAAAACCCATCAATAAAAGCATTGGAAGTAAGCTTAATAAGATTTTTATATCCTTGAATATTTTTCGCAAGAAGAATAAGATGAAAATTACCCATGTCTTCCCGGCCTCTTTTATTTAATCGGGACCCTTTTGCAACATAAACCTCACAACCTACAATAGGCTTTACGCTGGGAAACTTAGCAGCCGTTTCCAAAAACGATTTAACTCCAAACATGTTCCCATGATCTGTAATAGCAAGAGCGGTATAATTGTCTGCCACCGCTGCAGCAAAAAGTTTCTGAATATTTGCAGCACCATCAAGAATTGAGTATTGAGTATGAACATGTAAGTGAACGAAGGCCATTTTTAAAGTTTTGACCATAAAGGTAGACAATAGGAGCCGATACTAAAACCGGCTCCTGGTAATTTTATTAACAATTGTTTAATTAAAATGATATATTCAACTAAATCCCTTATACTAAAGGAGTCCCTGTCATATCAGATGGTACAGAAATTCCCATAAGTTTTAGAATAGTTGGAGCTATATCGGCAAGCCTTCCATCATTTACATGAGTTACATCTTTATCTATAACAATAAAAGGAACTGGATTTAAAGAGTGAGCTGTATTTGGAGAACCATCGGAATTTATAGCGTGATCGGCATTGCCATGATCGGCCGTAATTATTATAGAGTACCCATTTTCCTTAGCAACATTTACAATTTTGGCAGTACATAGGTCTACAGTTTTAATAGCTTTTTTTATAGCACTCAAAACTCCGGTATGCCCCACCATATCTCCATTGGCATAATTGAGAACAATAAAATCATTTTTCTGAGTTATTAGAGCCTTTTCTAATTTGTCTGTTAATTCATATGCACTCATTTCTGGCTGCAAATCATAAGTAGCAACAGCTGGAGATTTTACCAAAATTCTATCTTCATGAGTAAAAAGTGCCTCACGGCCTCCAGAGAAGAAAAATGTAACATGGGCATACTTTTCAGTTTCGGCAATCCTTAATTGATACTTTCCAGCAGCTGCTATAACTTCTCCAATAGTATTTTTTACATTCTCCTTATCATACAATATTTTTAAGCCTCTAAATTTTTGATCGTAAGGAGTGAGTGTAGCGAAAAAAAGCGGCACAACTTTCATTTCAGGAATATCGTGATCTTCCTGAGTAAGAACAGCTGTAAGCTCTCTAGCCCTATCATTCCTAAAATTGAAGAAAATAACAGTATCGCCCTCTTTAAAAGTAGCAACAGGGTTTCCAAAATCATCTACCGCAACAGCTGCTTTTACGAACTCATCTGTGACACCATTATCGTAACTACGTTGCATTGCATTTACACTATCTGTAAAAGGCTCCCCTTTACCATTAACCAACAGATCATATGCTTCCTTTACTCTTTCCCATCTTTTATCACGGTCCATTGCATAGTAACGGCCAATAATTGAAGCTAGCTTTCCACCACTTTGTGATAAATGCCCTTCAAGTTCTTTTATAAAATTTATTCCACTTTTAGGATCGGTATCACGCCCATCCATAAAAGCATGAACATAAACTTTTTCTAATCCACTCTCTTTTGCTAAATCCAAAAATGCAAAAAGGTGCTCCATAGAGCTATGAACCCCTCCATTAGACATAAGACCCATAAAATGAAGCGATTTACCGCTTTTTTTCACATGATTATAAGTCTCCCTTATCTCTTTATTATTAAAAAGAGTTTTGTTTCGGCAATCTTTATTAATTTTAACTAAATCTTGATATACAACCCTACCAGCTCCTATATTGAGATGGCCAACCTCTGAATTACCCATTTGTCCTTCGGGTAACCCCACATCTTCTCCACTTGCTTTAAGAAGAGAACCAGGATATTTGTAACGGATTGAATCAACGTTAGGCGTTCCTTGAGCATATATCGCATTAGACGCATTATGAGGTCCCTCACCCCATCCATCCAAAATTATCAAAAGTACTTTCTTATCCATAATTTATCTTACATTTGTAAATAATAATCTCTCCTGCAAAAACAATCAAAATATGACTAATTCGAAAAATCGTGCCAAAAGCACTCAAGGTTCCGATAAACGGCAAAGCCGCGATAAAAACGAACGCAGAGGAAGAACAAGCACTCAAGAAATAACAGGGAAAGTACTTATGACCAGTGAAGGTTATGCTTTTATATCTATACCCGATGTAGATGAAGATCTTTTTGTACCAGCCCGTAAATTAAGAGGCGCTCTCCATGGCGATACTGTTAGAGTTGCAGTCTTTGGCAAAAGAGGAGGTCAAAGACAAGAGGGAGAAGTAATAGAAATTGTTCAAAGGACAAATAAACCCTTCATAGGAGTACTTCAAGTGACAGGCTCCCAAGTATGGGTAATTACAGAGGGAAAAAATATGCCATACGATATTATAATCCCTTTTCAAGATACACTTCCCGAATATAACGGATTCAAAGTAGCAGCCATAGTAGACGATTGGCCCCATCGTTCAGAAGAACCTATAGGACATCTTATAGAAATCCTTGGTAAACCAGGAGATAATGATACCGAAATGCATGCTATTCTCACAGAATTTGGGCTTCCATATAAATTTGACCCTAGAGTAGAAGATGCAGCTGCAAACATTTCAGATAAAATTTCTGCTGCCGAGATTAAAGCTCGTCGCGATTTTCGTGAAATTCCAACCTTTACCATAGACCCTGCAGATGCTAAAGATTTTGACGATGCCCTCTCCATAAGGGAATTAAAACCAAACCTATGGGAAATTGGAGTTCATATAGCAGATGTTACACATTACGTTATTCCCAAATCTATTATAGATAAAGAAGCCCTAGACAGAGGCACTTCGGTATATCTAGTAGACCGTACAGTTCCTATGTTACCCGAACAATTATCGAACAAACTTTGCTCTTTAAGGCCCCAAGAAGAAAAACTTTGCTTTTCAGCTGTATTCGATATAGATGATAAAGGCCAAGTCCATAATAGATGGTTTGGAAAAACAGTTATAAAATCGGACTATCGCTTTAGCTACGAAGATGCCCAGAATATAATTGAAACTCAAAAAGGGCCACTCACAAATGAAATGCTCAAACTTCACAATTTAGCATCTATAATTAGAGAGGAGAGATTTCGCCAAGGAGCAATAAGCTTCGAAAGGCCAGAGATGAAAGTAATTGTAGATAAAGAAGGCAAGCCATTAGATATTGTTCAAAAAATAAGCAAAGAAGCAAACTGGCTAATAGAAGAGTTTATGCTTCTTGCTAATAGAGAGGTAGCATATCTAATTGGAGCAAAAAATGGGAAAAGTAAACCTAAAACATTTGTATACAGAATTCACGAAGAGCCAAACATAGACAAAATAGAGGCATTTCGTACCTTTATACACCATTTGGGATATACAATGAAGCCTACAAAAAATCCACGCGAACTTTCCAGCGAAATTAACTCACTTTTGACTTCGGCAAAGGGTAAGCCAGAAGAGGGGTCTATTGAGATTATGGCACTTCGTTCTATGGCTAGAGCACGCTATTCAACAGACAATATGGGCCATTATGGCCTAGCCTTCGATTACTACACCCACTTCACCTCTCCAATAAGACGTTACCCCGATATGATGGTACACAGAATGCTTGCACATTATTTGGATAACGGTAAATCTTTGGATAAAAAAAGTTACGAAGATAAATGCATACACTCCAGCGAAAGAGAACAACTTGCTACCGAAGCCGAAAGATCTAGCATTAAATACAAAATGGTAGAGTTTATGAAAGATAAGGTTGGGAATGAATATAATGGCAATGTATCTGGGTTAACCGATTGGGGGATGTTTGTAGAGCTAGAAGATACAAAAGTAGAAGGATTAGTTGCACTTAGAGATATCAAAGAAGATTACTTTGTATTTGACCAAGATACCTTATCTCTTACTGGGAAATCTACTGGACAAAAATTTACTTTTGGTTCACCAGTTAGAGTAAAGGTAGTAAAAGCAAATCTAGAACAAAAGCAATTAGATTTCACTCTTATTTGGGATGAAAAATATGGCGCACAAAGTACTGAACATAACCGGGATAGGATATCATCTAAAGAGCAGAGGTCAAAAAAATCTAGAAATAGAGATCAATCAAAAGGGAACAAAGATCAATCTAAGAGACAATCTGGAAATAGAAATCAATCAAAAGGAAAAAGAGTAACCAGCAATAAAGGAAAAAGGTCTTAGTTTATACACCATTTCTGTTATAAATAGATCTCCGGTATTTTTATATCTATACTCTCTATTGTCAAATATATTTGTTGCCTCGGCATAAAGCTCTCCTTTTTTTAACTTTATCTGGATATTAACATCGGCAAAAGGATACAAATAATAGAGCCCTTGCGATAATTCATTTAAATTAAGAGTGGTATTTATTGCCACTCTTGTTTTTTTAGAAAGTTTAAAAACTGCATTCAAAGAGGGATTAAAAGAAGATAGAGAAGAAGAGGCCTTTACTCCCAAAACAGATTCTCTATTAGTCTCACTGTAAGGGAGCTTAACCGAAATATCGGTACTAGCTCCCAATGAAAAATCTAGAGCTGCAAATACAGAATAAAACTTATATCGATTCTCTGTAAAAACATCTTGCTGTACCATTTGTGATTTAGTATCTATCCCAGTTAATTTAATGTTTATAAGTAAGGGAAAATCAAAAAAGCTTTTAGTAAAATTCAACATTAAAGAAGATGAGTTGTTTTGTGCTGGTTCAAAAAATTCTGAGAGATGCACATATGCTACATCAAATAAAGAGCCCGAAGAATCGAAATAATTATAATGAGTTGTTGTTTCATTTGAAATAAGGCTTCTAGAAAAAGATGCATATAAATTAAGAAGCTTAAGCGGATTGTTATAAATAGCCTTTAGAACAAAAAGTTTTGAAGTATTTTGGGCCATCTTGTCTGTTCCACTTTTATATACACGATAATTCACCATTAAAGGTCCTGTGTAAACAGATGTAATATCTGTAAAATTAACAGAACACATAAAAGAAGAGATAACCTCCCAATACGAAGAAATTTTGTACCGAATACTCAGTTCAGGGGTAAGTTTCAAATTAGTGTTAAAAAGCTTTAATGGAACAGATGTATTAACAAAAAGTCTTTTATTGTCGAATCTTAAAGAGGGAGAAACGTGTAAAACAGATAAAAGCAAACAATTATTATTACTATTATTAGTCGGGAGATTATTGAAGTACCCATTATAAAAATTATTTGAAAGTTTTTCATACCTAAGATCTAATCCAGCATCGGTCACAACGCTAAAAAACCCCCATCTATTAGTGAATTCAACTCCATTATTGGACAATATACGCTTTAACGAAATATCTTGAGAAAGAGAATCGACTAAAGGCTCTTCTCTAGAATATTGTCTCTCTATATGAAGTCTTTGTGGAAGAGAGGAGACCAAAGTATTAGAACTTAGTTTAAAGACCGAGTTCTTATAAGGTTTTATCCATGTAAATATACCAGATACATCATATTGGTTTAGAAATGCATGAGAATTCAAATTTTGAGAAGTATAAATATCCGATAAATTATCTTGAAATCTTCCTCTAAAATTAACTCTTGCCTGCATAAAGTAAGCTTCACTATTGGACTTATATTTAATATCGGCCTCAGGACAATGAACCAATCCACTAAAAATACTTTTTTCTCCTATAACAATTGTTTCTGAATCACCCAAAAAATAGGTAGTATACTGCTGTTGTTCCTTCTCTTTAGATTCTATAGAGTAACTTACCTTTACCGATACTTCACTCTTATCGCCTATAGCAAAAAGCGAATTTGAAGAGATATACCCACCATTATTAAATAAAACCCTTTTTTCTCCTATAGAAGGAGCCAAAACACCTGTCACATTAACTAAATTTAACTCGTCAGTTACTAAAAGCCTAGACTGTGCAGCAGCACCAACATAATGTGTTTTAAGATCTTCCTGAACAGGCATACCTCTATTATTGCCACGAATAACATTCATAGTTTGTAACTTAGAATCAAACCTAAATAACAGAAGTTTGGAATCATATAAAGGTGCAGAATCAAATAGAGGAACTCCCATACCTACAGCAAGATCTGCCGAAGCTATCCATTCTGCTTTAGCCTCTGGTGATAATTGCAAATTAACAGCTGCACTCTCTACTGGCGTAAAACCTTTCAATGCCTTAACAGGTTGGTGGTTTTCAAAAACTTGAATCATAGCTATGAGGTTAGGATTCATATTTTTTGTTGCAATTGAGTATTTTTCTCCTAAAATATTTTTACCATCTATATACAAGGCATTTATAGGAGTATCGTTGTAACGAATTTCGCCCGAAACAGCCACCTCAATCCCTGGTATCCTTTTAAGAACCTCCTCAATTGTTCTGTCTCCATCTTTATAAAATCCACTTGTCATATAGTTAAGAGTATCACCCTTTAAAGAAACTATAGGAGCAACAACCTTAACCTCATTCAATTCAAATGCACCCTCAGTTAATGCAATTGATATTGGCCCAACTGGCCACTCATCTAAAATTAGTACTATTTTTTGATAACCCATTGCCGAGGCTTCCATTTTTAATGGCAAAGTTTTACCACTCATATTCATTTCAAAAGAGCCATCTGCTTTAGTAAAGCTATATGCTACTATTGCACCCGAAACAGTATCTGTAAGAGTAACCCTTACATTAGGTATTGACTCAACTCTATTAGATGCCAAATATATTGTTCCCTTTATTGAATTTTGACCATAAGAAATAGATATAGAAATTAACGAAACAACTATCAATATCAATTTTAAATATAAGTTTATATATCTATTCATTAATGGTAATAGAAATTTAGTCATACTTTTCTATAGAATTCATTTTGCGTTTTGGGATATCTGATTCTACACCATGTTCGTCTGTGACAGAGACTATTGTATAACCTCTTGCTGCAATAGTGCTTTTAAGATCTTCTACACTTTTCTTTTTTATTTGCAAATAGGTCTTGCCATCTGTCTTAATAATTCTTGCATTTTTAAGAGTAGATGGATACTCAATAACCACCTTCTTGTTGAGTAATTCAATACCATCACACTCAAAAGAAAAATCACCAGTAGAATCTTGAGCTTTAAGAATCAAACCTGGCAATCCAGCCAATTTCCATGGGCCATCCATAGATGGAATATCTGGAGCATACCAAACTACCCAAGTACGTCCTCTAAATTCCTTATGTGCCTTGTAACACATGTAATCCAAAATAGTGAGTGTATCATTTTCTAGATTCCACTCTGCCATTTCTAATGGTTCTTGATAAAAATAATCTTGAACTAAAATTTTTGATACAAACCCTATCGATGAATTGGCATAATCTTTAGTAATAATATCTTCGCTCCCTTGGTTCATACTTCTTGTCTTAAGAAACACCTCTTCTGGAGATAACCCGGCAGCTACTAAAACATTCTTTGTAGAGTCTAACAACCAAGTATTCATACTATAAAATTTAGAAAAGCTCCCCCCTATATCTAGACAATTCCAGTCTTTATTTTTCCTCTTAGAATCTGAATATTTTTTAGAATATGAGATATAATGAACCCTCATTAAAGCAGTATCGGAAGTTTGTGAATAAACACTGTTACGGCTCACAAAAAAAATGAGCACGATCAGGCAAATTCTCCCAATAGTCTCTTGTAATTTTGTATTTAGCGTAAATTGAGCCATATCTGTAACCCTTTATCTAATTATAACCAATTACAAAAATATAAAATAAAAGTAAGTTGTTTGCACAAAATATGCTCACAACTTACTCATAGATAGCTCAAAAGCCCAATGAACCTCAATATTAATAAGGGTTCTAGACTATTTAGATGGTTTCAATTGAACAGTGAAATGCCTCATTATGGGTAGCTCCTTAGTAACTACATACCCACTTGTAATAGATTCCCTACGATCATACACATTTTTAAGTGCTGCCGCTATAAAATCCATATGATTATTAGTATAAACTCTACGAGGTATAGCCAACCGTAGAAGTTCCAATGCAGGATAGCGATTCTCTCTAGTATCTGGATCTCTATCGGCTAATAAAGTTCCTATCTCTACACCTCTAACGCCACCTTCCAAATATAACTCAATCCCCAATGTTTGAGCAACAAATTCCTCTTTAGGAACATTAGTTAGAATCTTCTTGGCATCTACAAAAATAGCATGACCACCTGCAGGCCTTTGGTAAGGAATCCCATATTCATCCAACTTTTTACCTAAATACTCTACCTGCCCTATACGAGTTTGCAAATAATTAAAATCTGTTCCTTCTCTCAACCCTTGTGCAAGGGCATTCATATCCCTACCCGACATTCCACCATATGTAACAAATCCCTCATACATAATAGCATACATTTGACAATTCTGACAATCAAGCTCATCCCTAAAAGCAAGAAAACCGCCCATATTTACAATTGCATCCTTTTTAGAAGACATTGTCATAAAGTTGGCATAACTAAACATCTCCCGACAAATATCTACAATACTCTTATTTGAATAACCCTCTTCACGAGTTTTTATAAAATAGGCATTCTCGGCAAAACGTGCAGAGTCAAACAATAATTTAACATCATATTTTTTAGCAAGAGCAGCAACACCTTTAATGTTTTCCATTGAAACCGGCTGCCCTCCAGCTGTATTGTTTGTAACAGTTAAAACAATGCACGGGATTTGCTCTTTTGGGTATTTCTTAAGAACATCTTCTAATAATTGAAGATCCATATTCCCTTTAAAAGGAACCTCGGCAGTAGTATCCTTGGCAATAGCTACAGTACAATCTATAGCGTGTGCTTTACGAAATTCAATATGCCCTTTTGTAGTATCGAAATGTGAATTTCCAGGCACAATATCACCCGCTTTAATAATTGCAGAAAAAAGAACATTCTCGGCAGCTCTTCCCTGATGAGTAGGTAAAAAATAATTAAATCCTGTTATATCTTTTATACTCTCTTTAAGGTTGTAATAAGATCTTGACCCAGCATAACTTTCGTCGCCCTCCATTGTGGCAGCCCACTGTTTATCGCTCATTGCACCTGTTCCCGAATCGGTAAGCAAATCAATAAATACATAATCACTCTTAAGATTAAATAAGTTATAATGAGCCTCTTTAATCCAAGACTCTCTCTCTTCGCGGCTACTTTTACGAATAGTCTCCACCATTTTAATTTTATACGATTCTGCAAATGGAAGTTCCATATTATTACATTTTATTATTAATAAGTTACAAAGTTGTAAATAAAACGATATTATTCCAAATGGAATATGAGTTAACCATAAATGAAAAAAGACCACCCAGAAGGATGGCCTTTTATGTTAAAAACAGTGTTTAACTATTTTTTAGCGATAGATTTTTTTTCAAGTTCTTTTTTTGCATCCAACCGAGTATACAAATCGTAAACAATAGGAGAAGCAATAAACATAGACGAGTAAGTACCTACTAGAACACCCACACTCAAAGCGACAGCAAATCCTCTAATAACTTCACCTCCAAAAATTGCAATAGAAAGTAAAACAACCAAAGTAGTTAAACTAGTATTAAATGTTCTTGAAAGTGTACTGTTTAGAGCATCATTGATATTCTCTTTAAGATCACGCTTAGGGTGAATTAGTCTATATTCACGAATCCGGTCAAATATAACCACCGTATCATTTATTGAATAACCAATAATTGTAAGAATTGCAGCAATGAATGTTTGGTCTACATCTAAACTAAAAGGTAAAATTCCACTAAATATTGCAAAGAAACCCATTGTAAAAATAGCATCATGTACCAAAGCAACTAAACCACCTGTCCCCCATGTCCAGTTACTGAAACGAGCAACGATGTAGGCAAAAATAGCAATTAGAGCAATTACTACAGCTATAAGAGCATCTCTCTTTATATCATCGGCTATGGTAGGTCCAACTTTCTCTGAACTTACAATACCATTAGGATTATCTGTTGTTGCTGTAAAACTTTTCAAAGTCATCTCATATGAAAACATATCTTTTAAAGCATTATATACTTTACCATCTACCAAAGCATCTGTTTCTTCGGAATTATCATCTATCATATATTTGGTAGTAATCTTCATTTGACTTCCACCACCAAACTGTTTAACCTCTATAGATTCGCCAAATTCATCTAGTAAAGCAGTTCTAACATCGGCCACTGTAACCTCTTGGTCAAAACGGACAACATATGTACGACCTCCAGTAAAATCTACACCATATGTAAAACCTTTGGTGAATATAAACCCAAGAGAAATAACCATTATTGAGATAGAAAATATGTAGGCATATTTACGCATTCCCACAAAGTCTATTTTGGTGTTTTGAAGGAAGTTGCGAACTATATTATTATCAAATGTAATATTCTTGTTTTTATTAAGTTTCCAGTCGAACAATAACCTTGTTACAAAAATTGAAGTAATAAGAGATGTAATAATACCTATTACCAATGTAGTTGCAAATCCTTGAACAGGACCCGAACCAAAAATAGCAAGTACAATACCAGTTATTAAAGTAGTAAGGTTACCATCTACAATTGCAGAATATGCATTTTTGTAACCATCGGTAACTGCAAGCCGCAAGGCTTTCCCGGCTCGTAATTCCTCTTTGATACGCTCATAGATAATAACGTTGGCATCTACCGCCATACCCAACGTGAGCACAATACCGGCAATTCCGGGCAATGTTAGTACTGCTCCAAAAGAGACTAAAGCCCCCATAAGGAACAACACATTCGTCAAAAGTGCTATGTTTGCTACCATACCTGCTCCATTATAGAATAGAAGCATATATGCCAGAACCATAAGAAATGCAATAGCGAACGAGATTAACCCCGCATTGATTGACTCGCTTCCAAGACTTGGCCCTACAACTGCTTCCTGAATAATTCTTGCAGGAGCAGGCAATTTACCAGATTTAAGAACGTTTGCTAAGTCATCGGCCTCTGTAACTGTGAAGTGTCCCGAAATTGCAGAACGACCTCCTGTAATTTCACCATTAACCCTAGGTGATGAGTAGACCAAACCATCCAAAACAATAGCAATACACTTACCAACATTGTTGGCTGTCATACTTGCCCAAACTCTAGCCCCCTCGGCATTCATAGACATACTTACCTCGGGCTGGCCGTTAGTTGGACCAAACGCTTTTGAAGCATCGGTAATAACGCCTCCATCTAGTGGAGCTTTACCATCTCGGGTTGTAGATTTGATAGCTATAAGCTCATAAATAATTCCAGCTTCATCAATGGGTTTAACTCCCCACATAAGTTTAAGATCGGTAGGTAACAGAGATATCACCTGATTAGTTCTAAGCCATGAACCAATTCTAGCAGTATCGCGATAATGAGCACGTCCTACAACCGGCCCTGGCAAAAGTTGCCCTTGGGCAACACTAGGATGCAATACAAAGAAAAGAGGATTTTGAGCAGCAAGCTGAGCATCGGCACCCGATAGTGAATCTACTTGCTGAATCTCGTTAAGTAACGATTGTGCTTCAGTAATTGTAGAATCGGCTACTTCGTTTTGAGCTAAAGCACCATTAGAAGTTGCCAATGAGTCTGCTCCATCTTCATTAAGTGCATTTTCCATCTCTTTTACGGCAGTATTTACCTCTACCAAATAAGGATAGACCTCTGAATTCTCATAAGTTTCCCAAAACTCAAGTGATGCTGTTCCTTGCAAAAGTTTACGAACACGTGCAGGTTCTTTAACACCTGGAAGTTCTACCAAAATTCTTCCTGTACCACCAATTTTTTGAATATTCGGCTGAGTTACCCCAAAACGACGAATACGGTTACGAAGAACGTTAAAAGAATTAGAAATTGCGCTTTCACTCTCTTCCCGAATAACTTTGAGTACAATTGCATTTGTTGTTTCCGGTTTGATTCTGTCTCTCATATCGTAAGTACCAAATATTTGAGACAATCTTTGACCAGGCGCAACTTGTTCCCAAGCCTCTCCAAAAAGATTTATAAAATCTGTTTTCGAAGGTGATAAATTACTTTTAGCAATTTTTATTGCTTCTAAGAAAAGCGGGTCTTCGCTGTTTTCCGATAATGAAATTACCAGCTCAGGAACGCTCACCTCTAACATCACATTCATACCTCCTTTGAGGTCAAGACCAAGGTTAATCTCTTTTTCTTTTATCTCTTTATAAGTAAAGCCGAGAAAAACTTTCTCTGCAGTAATCGAGTCGATATAAAATCTCTCTTTTACTCTTCCTAATGAATCAAGATAAAATGCTTTGTCCAGTTCAGATATTAAACTAAACGCAGGTGAAGTTTTGTCAAGCTCTACCGCTTGTTGGGCATATACTTTTGCCTTGCTCTCCTGATGTTTTGTAGCCCAGGTAAATGATAATTGATAAATACAGGCTAACGCGATCAAAATTGCCACTAATCTTATGGCGCCTTTACTTTGCATGGATTATTTTGTTTAATTTATATAATTCAACGAAAATTAGAGGACAAAAGTACAATTTTTTCCCAAAACATAAAGAAATTAGTACTTTTGTTACACTATATATTTAGCAATGTATGAAAAAAACTATATTCTTGTCTGTTATTTTAATTTTTGTGGGAGTACTTGCAGCGGGACAGACAACAGACAGCATATCAAAATTACAAAAAGCAGAGTCATTCCGAAAAGGTTATCACTTCAATGAAGCAATAGCCTTATACAAAGAAATTTTATCGAAAAGCATTGATTCTCTTTTTAATCTAAAAATAAACTCCTTAATCGCGGAAAGCGAAAACGGGATAAATATGCTCCAGTATGCAACTCATCCAACTGTTGTAGGTAAAGTTAATTTACCTGCGAAAGATTTTTTCCTTTACTACCCTGGGACACACCAATGGGCTTCAATACCCGATTCTATAATAACGCAATCCTCTACAAAAAATCAAACAGGAACAAATAAATATTTCTCTGGCAATGTATTATTCACACGCGATAGCGTAAATATACTCTATTTTTCGGCACCAAACAAAGATGGAAATCATGATATTTACAAAACATATCAAGTAGATGGAAGCGTATGGTCTAGTCCTGAGTCACTCGGTAATCTTATAAACTCTTCAGGAGATGAAATCCTTCCTATTTTAAGTTTAGATGGCAAACAGCTTTATTTCTCTTCGAATGGACATTATGGTATTGGTGGTTATGACCTATATGTGAGCAACTGGAATGAAAAGTCTAAAGAGTGGGAGCTTCCTCAAAATATGGGTTTCCCCTACTCATCTGTAGAAGACGATATGCTACTAATTAACAGTGAAGATGGCCTTTACACCTATTTTGCATCTAACCGCAATACAACCTCAACCGATTCTATTACTCTCTACCGCCTTAATTATGAATCCAATCCTATAAGAAGAGCGGTTTCTTCTATTAAAGAAGCTACCGAACTTGCGGCTCTCAATATTAGAAAAAAAGATTCTAGTGCTAACCCAGTTGTAAAGAAAGAAGTTATGACAACTCCCGAGACTGATGAGTACACAAAAATAATAATGGAGGTCAAGAAAATTAAAAGAAGTATAGATAGTTTATCTAAAGAAATAGCCTCTAGTAGAAATCTTTACAATACTCTATCAGACTCTTCCGATAAGGCTCTTCTAGAGAAAAAAATATCTGATGCCGAGTTTGTTATGATGGATATGCAGTCCCTTTTGCGTGCATCAAACGAAGTTGCTCAAAAAAAAGAGATGGATTTTCTAAGCAAAGGGACATTGGTTCCACGCAGAGAAGATTTTTTTGCTCAACCCAAAGAAGTTCTAGACACCACTGCTGCTAAAAAGCCTTTTATAGCTAAAAAGAGCAAACTTGTTGCATTTCCTAATATTACTCTTCTTGAACCAATTGAACTTTTCGATTATAGCTTCAAAGTTGATAAAGAATCCGTAATGGCTCCAGAGCAAATAATTCCCGATGGTCTAGTTTACAGAATTCAATTGTTTGCTGTTATTTCCAAAAATAATAATTTGAACTCATTTAAAGGATTACGTCCAATTTATGAAGGAAGAAACTCTTCTGGTCGCTGGATTTATTATGCTGGACAATTCTATAAATACCAAGCTGCTTCGGAAGCACTCACCGTAGCCAGAAGGTCGGGATTTCCCTCTGCAATTTTAGCTGCTTTTCACAATGGCAAAACCATATCACTCAAGAATGCTCGTTCATTGGAAAAAGAACAGGTTGGCGAAATTACTTTCCAAGTAAAAGCTGCCGGTTATCCTGCGGGCATCCCTCAACCAGTATTAGATCTCATAAGAGAAAATACAGATAAAGATATTGCAAAAAAAGTAGTTAACAGCCGAGATATTTACTATATTGGTCCTTTCAATACTAAACAAGAGGCCGAGCAAATTATGTTTTTGCTAAATAGCATTGGGTCAGATAATGTCACTGTAATAGAAACCGAAGCCAAAGCAATCGACCAGACACAAACAACGCAAGATGTACAAATAACTAAAGATGGAGAAATTACATCCTCGGCAACCACAGAAAACGAAATAGAAGAAGCCCAAATTAAAACAGAGAGCGAAATTAAAACAGAAGTGACCACAGAGAATCAAAAAAATACCGAACCCAAAAAGATACAAGAGCATAATATTTAACTCCTGATAATTATGGCACTAATAATAACGCTTATAGCAATAGGAATTTTATTGCTGGCAATAGAACTCCTCATTACTCCTGGATTTGGATTACCAGGAATTTTAGGACTAATTTCAATCGTTGGAGCAGTAGTTCTCTCATTTGTAGATTACGGCCATGTAATGGGACTAGTTGTACTCGCGATAGTGATAATTATTTTATCTATTTGCACATGGCTGATTCTACGTTCAGATACTTGGAAAAACATCTCACTCAAAGAGAGCATAAGTTCTAAATCTAACACCTCTCCTAAAGAAAAAGGGCTTGCACTAGGAACTAAAGGAGTAGCAATAAGCAGGCTAGCTCCTTCTGGTAAAGCAAGATTCAATAGCTACGACACCGAAGTATGGTCTCAATCGGGTATGATAAACAATGGCACCCTCATAGAAATAATAGATGTAGAAGGAAGCAAAATTATTGTTAAACAAATAGATTAATTAGACCAATCATAATTATATTCACAAAATTTATGACCAACTATTTTTTTGTAAAAACAACCTATAAGTAAACAATTTGAAACATGGAAAGTATTACCGTTTTTCTGGTATGGATAGGAATATCCCTTGTGGGACTCACAATTTTATTGTGGTTCTTCCCTGTAACCTTATGGTTTCAGGCACAAATTTCAGGAGTAAAGATGTCTCTCCTACAACTAGTGCTCATGCGCTGGCGAAAAGTTCCTCCTGGAACCATTGTTATGGCAATGATTATAGGAACTAAAGCAGGGCTGAAACTAAATGCAAACGAACTTGAGGCTCACTTTCTTGCGAAAGGACATGTTCTAGAAGTTGTAAAAGCACTCGTCTCTGCCGATAAAGCCAACATTGCCCTTGACTTCAAAATGGCAGCAGCTATAGATCTAGCAGGCCGAGATGTTTTAGAGGCAGTAAAAATGTCTGTAAATCCCAAAGTAATAACCACCCCACCTGTAACCGCCGTAGCAAAAGATGGTATTCAGTTGATAGCCAAAGCACTTGTAACAGTTCGTGCCAATATTAAGCAACTCGTTGGAGGAGCAGGCGAAGAGACCGTTCTTGCCCGTGTAGGTGAAGGGATTGTATCTAGCATCGGTTCAGCCGACTCACATAAAAGTGTTTTGGAAAATCCCGATTCTATTTCTAAAGTAGTTCTAAATAAAGGTCTTGATGCCGGAACAGCATTTGAAATACTCTCTATTGACATTGCCGATATAGATATTGGGAGAAACATAGGAGCAGTTCTACAAATGGATCAAGCCAATGCCGATAAAAACATTGCCCAAGCTCGCGCCGAAGAAAAACGAGCAATGGCAGTAGCTCTTGAACAAGAGATGAAAGCCAAAGCACAAGAAGCTCGCGCCAAAGTAATTGAAGCCGAAGCCGAAATACCAAAAGCAATGGCAGAAGCATTCCGTTCGGGCCATATGGGTATTATGGACTACTACAAATTTCGCAACATCCAAGCAGACACCGAAATGCGCGAAAATATAGCTAAACCACAAAAATAATCTCTGAGTTGCGCAACTAAAAAAAAATTACTAGAAATAGCAATCTGTAAAGAATAGTATTTGCACAATAAAAAGAATTTGTATCTTTGCAAACCCTGTAACTCCGGTTATAGGGTTTTATAAATTGAACATTTGGTGAGGTGGGTGAGTGGCTTAAACCAGCAGTTTGCTAAACTGCCGAGCTCGTTAGGGCTCCGGGGGTTCGAATCCCCCCTTCACCGCTAAATAATTAAAAGCCAGGCCAAAGCCTGGTTTTTTTGTTTATACACAGAAGACCGAAAGCGTGCTTTCGCGGCTGAAAGAGGAGAAACAAAAAGAAACTTATGCGCAAGCATAACGCTTTTACTACTTTGAAGCCCCC